>Ga0194132_10001795_pt1 | contig 42539 bp, 48 predicted proteins | sample TA2KigOf80mmetaG_FD_148612 | JGI IMG/M metagenome (GOLD analysis project Ga0194132, IMG submission 148612) | Freshwater microbial communities from Lake Tanganyika, Tanzania - TA2015054 Kigoma Offshore 80m | ecosystem: Environmental > Aquatic > Freshwater > Lake | place: Tanzania: Lake... | reverse complement strand
GTATCCCGACTGGCCGTACTCGGTCTTCTCGATGATCCACCACCAGAAGGTGGCTGGTGTGGAGGAGACCGCCCAGGCGATCAGCCGAGAGACCGGCATCACTGCCTACCAGGTCCTGTACTCCACCACCGAGTACAAGAAGATCCGTCTCCCCTATTTCATCGAGGCCTACGACCGTTGGGAGGCGCTCTGCGCCGCCGCCGCCGAAGAGGTGACGCGATGACGACGCACGCACATCCCGGGGCGCACACGGTGCCCGGGGATGCGCCTCGGATGCCACGAGGCGTCCAGAGTGTGAAATTCACGTTCTTCCGAATGCCAGGCGAAGGGCGACGGCTTCCAGTGACGGAACGGGCCCGGCTGGGCGAGGCACTGCTCAGCCTCCTCGACCGCTCGGGTGAACAGATGGTGACGCGCGCCTATGTCACAGCGGGTACCCGCGGGGACGTGGACGTGTTGTTGTGGCAGGTCCACGACGACCTGCGCGTGGTGATGGACTGGCATGGTGCACTGAAGGCTTCCGCGGTCGGCTCCTGGCTGGAAGTTCCGCGCTCGTACCTCTCGATGACGACGCGTTCGCTGTATACGAACACCCAGCACGAGGGCGCGGCCTCGCGTGAGCGGCTCCGCGCGGACGGCGGTACGGACGAGTTCCTCTTCGTCTATCCGATGGCGAAGACGCGCGCGTGGTACGCGCTCCCGGCGGCTGAGAGTCAGCGGATGATGGACGAGCACATCGCCGTGAGACACAAGTACCACGACATCAAGATCAACACGACGTACTCGTACGGACTGGACGACCAGGAGTTCGTGGTCGCGTTCGAGGGGGATGACCCCGGGTCGTTCCTGGCGCTCGTGCGTGAGTTGCGTGACACCGATGCGTCCGCCTACACCCTGTTCGATACGCCGATGTACACCTGCCGCCGGATCCCGCTGGAGGAGATGCCCGCCGCCCTCGGCCTGACCTGACGCGGACGCCTACTTCGCGAGGGGGAGCGAGACTTCCACGCGCAGGCCGCCTGAGGTCGGGCGGGAGGCGCTGACGCTGCCTCCCCGGCGCTCCGCCAGTGAACGCACGATCGCGAGGCCCAGGCCGGCGCCGTGGCCCGTGCCGGGCGTGCGCGCTTCGTCCAGTCGGGCGAACCGCTCGAAGATCGTGTCCACCTGTCCATCCGGGATGCCGGGGCCGCTGTCCTCCACTGCCAGCACGGCGTTTCCGCCGCGCTCGCTGAGCTCGACGCGCACCGGCGTTCCCTCTGGCGTATGTGCCGCGATGTTCTCCAGCAGTGCGCGCACGATCCGGCGGATCTCCGCGCCCTCAGCGGCGGTCTTCAGCGGCGCGAGCACGGTGCTGACGGTGTGGCCACGGCGGTCGAGGACTCCTCGCATCTGGTCGATGACCGCGTTCAGTTCGGTAACGGCGTCGCTTTCGGCGTGGCCGGGTGTGCCCTCCTCGGCCCGCGCCAGTTCGAGGAGGTCATCGATGAGCGTGGCGGCCTCCTGCGTCACATCGCGGATCTCCTCCACACTTTCGCGATGGGAGGCAGGCAGTGGCTCGCGCAGCAGCAGGTCTGCGGAGGCGCGGATCACCGCGAGCGGCGAGCGCAGCTCATGAGAGGCGTTTGCCACGAACGAACGCTGGCGGTCGTATGCGGATTCCAGGGGCTGGAGGGCATGCCCGGCGAACAGGTATGCGCCGCCCAACGAGAGCAGTCCGCCGCCCACACCGACCATCGCGAGGGCAATCAGCACGGAGCGGACCTGTCGGTCGTACTCGTCGAGGTTGCGGGCGCCGACCACCGCGCCTTCCGTGTGTCCTCCCACCATGACCGGACTCGCGAAGATTCGAAGCCGCCCCCCGTCGTCCTCGATTGTCTCCCACGCGGACTGTCCCGCGAGTGCTGAACGCACCGCGTCGGAGTCCGCGATCTCTTCCGTGTCGATCCGGCGGGGGTTGGCGGCGAGCTCACCATCGGCGCGGAACACCAGAAGGAACACATCGCTGGTCGAGCCCAGGTCATTGACCGTGGTGTCGTCCGGGAAGGGGAGCATGCGTGGATCGAGGCGTGGTGTGTTCGATCGAGGCGTAGATGTGGCGCGAGGCGTCGCATCCGCGGTCGTGGTCGCCTCAACAGTCGGTGTCGCGGACGGCCGCCCCAAGCCGAGGCCAGGTCCGCGCCCCTCGGACGGCCGCCCCAAGCCGAGGCCAGGCCCGCGCCCCTCGGACGGCCGCGTGAGCGGGAGTCGGCGCGGTGCCTCCAGCCATTGTGTGACGGCGCTGGAGATGCCGTCTTCGAGTTCGTACCGCAGCGTGCGAGTCACGGCCGTGTAGGTCACGGTCGAGAGGATGAGCAACAGGATCAGCAGCGCCCCGCTGTACCACAGCGTCAGCCGCAGCCGCGCACGGCGGATCATCTAGGCGTCCCGGTCGAGCCGGTAGCCCACGCCGCGCACGGTCGCGATCGCGACCGCGTCGCCCAGTTTGCGCCGGAGATAGTGGACGTAGAGGTCGACGGCGTTCGGTTCTGGTTCGGCGTCGAAACCCCAGACGGCCGAGAGGATGGCCTGTCGCGTGAGTGCCTGTCCGGTGTGTCGCATCAGGTGTTCCAGGAGGCGGTACTCCGTCGGAGACAGGTCGACCACGCTACCGTCCACGTTCGCCTCGTGGCGCCGGACGTCGAGGGTCACACGACCCGCGTGCAACAGGTCACCCTCCGCGCCGGCCGCCCGGCGTACCAGGGCACGGACACGTGCGGTGAGCTCATCGAATGCGAACGGCTTCACGAGGTAGTCGTCCCCACCGATGTCGAGGCCCTTCACTCGGTCGTCGATCTGGCCGCGTGCGGTCAGGAAGATCACCGGGGTGTCCAGTCGTTCCGCGCGGAGTCGGCGGACAGCCTCGAATCCGTCCACACGGGGCATCATCACGTCCATCACGATGAGGTCAGGGCCCGCTTCGCGGGCCAGGAACAGGGCCTCTTCGCCGTCCTGGGCCACCTGGACGTCGTGGCCCTCGGCGGTCAGCCCTCGCTCGACGAGGCGTGCGAGGCGGGTGTCGTCTTCGGCAATAAGGATTCGCATGCACCCAGCGTACGGCGGATTCCTGTGACCGTGCTGTGTCGGTGTTCGGTGTTCACAGCCTCCCGTGACCGGGTTCCAACCATGCTCCAAACGGAATGCGAGACGGTATCGTTCATGCGATGGGCCGGGTTGCGGGTCACTCTCGTACTCCGGCGGCCATGGATTCGGCTCGGCAACGGACGAGACGGATGCCGTGCGGGGGTGTCATGCGGCGGACTCTGGTCAACCTGTTCGTAGCGGTCACGTCTTTGGGGGTGCTCGCCGGCTCGTGGCTCGGCGTCGTCCGGGCAGACGAGTCGCGTCGTGCTCGCGAGGCGGCGGATCAGGAAGCCGCGGCGCTGGTCGAGGCGCTGCGCGCCGTCGGTGTCCAACCGACACCCGCGAACCCCGTGGCGAGTCCCGCCATCCCAAACGGCATGCCCGCCGTCTCGCCGACGGCGTTGCCCACGGCCGTCATCCCAACCGCGACCGCAGTCGCCGGGGCTTCCGCCACCGCGACGCCTACGACAGCCACACCGCCCGCCCCGGGCCTGATCCCAGCACCTGCCGCTACCGCCGGTACGACGCCAGCCGTGACTGCGACGCCCGTCGTGACTGCGACCCCAGCTGCGGCGAAGACGCCGACCGTGATCGCGACACCGCGCCGGATCATCCGTCCGTCGCGGGCTTCGTAAGGCGCCCAGGCATGAAGGAACGCACGTTCAGGGCGATGAACACGGAATGGTGGGTCCGCGCCTACGGGGCCACCGATCGGGTGCTGGATCAGGCCGAAGTTCTGGTCCACGACACGGAGGCGCGTATCTCGCGGTTCAGTGAGTGTTCCGGCTTGGGTGTCCTGAATCGGGAGCGAGTGGCAACCGACCCGTTGCTTGCCGTAGTCATGCGGGTCGCCCTCGAATGGCGCGACGCGACGGATGCGGTGTTTGACCCCGGCGTGGGCGCCGCACTGGTCGCAGCCGGTTATGACCGCAGTTTCGAGACGCTGGAGGATGGCCGGCCGGCTCAGGCGGATCTTCGCCGTCCCCGTGTAACCGTCGAGGGCGATTGCGTCGTGCTCGATGGCGAAGGGACCGTGGACCTCGGCGGGATCGGTAAGGGGTGGGCGGTCGATCGACTCGCGGACTACCTCGAATCTCGCGGAGTGGACCGATACCTCGTAGACGGCGGGGGTGACCTGCGGGCCGGACCCACCCCCGCGGTGCTGTGGCCGGTCGGTGTGGGCGATGGCCTCGTCGCGTGGCTGGGGCCGGGCGCCGTCGCAACCTCGTCGACTGCGAGGCGGCGCTGGACGACATCCGACGGCGTCCCGGCCCACCACATCATCGACGCGTCGGCCGGCCTCCCGGCATCCCGGGGCGTGCGTACTGCCGTGGTCGCGCACCGGCGTGCTACGGCAGCGGATGTGCTGGCGACGACGCTGGTGGCGGGAGGCGTCGGGAGTCTCGGAGTGGTGGAGGCGCAGGGCGCAGAAGCGCTGATCGAGGATGATGCAGGGGCGTGGTGGATGACCCCCGGTATGGAGAAGTGGCTTGATGATGGCACGTCGCTCGGCTGAGCCATCGCTGATCATGACGCCAGTCCGCTGGCTGGCGGTCGCCTGCTTCGGCGCGGCGCTGGTGTTCGTGTTGCCCCCATTGCTGGCCGTTGCGGACGGGTCGGAGGCGCCTCTGCTCTGGTACGCGGGCCGCGCCACGGGTTTCGTCTCATATGTCGCGCTGTGGGCCTCGATGTTCACCGGAAGCCTCGTCAGCGCTCGTGGCGTCGAGGGGTTGCTGTCACGTAAGTGGCTGATGGATTTCCACCAGCAGTGGAGTCTGGCGGCGCTCGTGTCAGTCGTCGCGCATGTCGTCGTGCTCGTTGCGCATTCGTTCAGTGACATCACCCTGTCCGGGGCGCTGGTCCCGTATGCGTCCAACGTGATGCGGGTGCCGATCGCCCTCGGCACGGTCGCGTTCTGGGGCCTCGTGCTGATCGCCGGGAGTTCGTGGCTGCGGGCGCACATCCCCTACGCCTGGTGGCGGGCGATCCATGCACTCGCCTTCGGGATGTGCATCCTCGCCTTTGTCCATGCGTTGCAGGCCGGGAGCGACTCTCTGGCCTGGCCGGTGCGGACGCTCTACGTCGTCACCGCAGCGCTCGCGGTCGGTGCGGTCGTTGCCCGTTATCTGGTCGCGGCCGGCCGCAGAGAGAGGCGCCTCTAGGTGGCCCTTGGGGCCTGAAGTTCGCAGCGCCAGGCGCAGCGCCCCTGTTATCATCCCCCGAGATGCCAGAAGCCACGGCCCCCGTCCAACCGCAGGTGTACAAACGCTGCCCGAGATGCGGCAGCGTGAACGCTGCCGCCAACCGGTGTATGCACTGCCTGCGAGATATCGCCGCCGTGCCGGCGCTTTCGCCAGCCGAGGCCCGGACTGCCCTGGACGTGGGGGCGGAAGGTGTCGCGCCCAGGCAGCGCGTGGTCTGGCGCCCCACCAAACGCATGTGGTGGGCCGGTTCGCTCGGCATCCTTGTTCTGTTGGCAGGCTGGTGGGTGTACGGCACGTTCCTGAAAGATCCTCCGCGTCCAAATGCACCGTCCTCTACCGCACGGTCGGTCACCGAGGGCGGCTGGGCGACCCAGGACGGGGATAGCCGGGGTACTCGTTCGACCTCCGCGCCCGCGCGTCTCGGAGGGGTTGAGATATGGCGGGCGTCCCTTGGATCGCCGGCAGCGACCGTCCCTGTGACCGATGGCCGCCTGGTTGTCGTGCCCCTGCAGGATGGCCGGCTGGTCGGTCTCGATGCCTCGTCCGGCAAGACTGTGTGGACGGCCGGGCTGACGCTGGACAACCCGCCGCTCTCCGCCCCGGTGCTTGCGGGCGACCGGGTCTACATCGCGCAGCGCGAGGGGCTGATCCTGGTCCTGAGCATGGCTGACGGGAAAGAAGTCTGGCGCTCCGGATCGCTCGCCAGCTCGTTCGAAGGGTCTCCGCTGGTCGCAGCCGGTGTCGTCTATGCGTACAGCACCGAAGGCGTCGTCGGGCTTGACGCGGAAGACGGCCACATCCTCTGGGAGCATCCCTTCGATGTCGGCTGGGCGACCGTCGCGCCGGTCGTCGAGGGAACGCATCTCGTTCTGGCGACCGCGAACAGAGTGCTCGTTCTCGACCGTACGAGCGGGGAAGAGACATTCTACCTGAGGTTTTCGCGCGTGCAGCCGTCCTCGGTGGCGATCCGTGACGGCGAGGTGGTGGCCCTCTACGGACGGCGCGCCTCCGCGTTCGACGCGTCCCTGCGGCGTCCATGGTCGGATCGTATTCTGGACATGAGCATTGGCGGAGAGGCCGTACGCACGTTCTGGTTCCGGTTCTACTTCTACGGAATGGCGCCCCCCGTCCCGCTGGAGCCGACGATTTGGTACGTGACCTCGCTTCCCACGCGGACGCTCGCCGCTGCGGTGGGACAGGACGTGGTCGTCGTTGCATCGCCCGATGGCGCGGTGGCCGCGCTGGGCCGGCAGGACGGGAAGTCGGTGTGGAAGGCGAAGGCAAACCGGCTGGTAGCCGCTCCGATCATCACCGCGGACGGCGTCCTGCTCACGGAAGGGCAGCGGCTGCTGCTCCTCGATCCCGCGACCGGCGAGCAGCGAGCGGAACGTAAAGTCGAAGGGCTGAGGGCCGCAGTGCCTGACCTGACGGCGACTTATCTCGTGACGGACGCTGGCGACGTGATCGCGCTGCGGTAGCATCTCGGTCCTGTGCGCGCTCCGGTGCAGGGTCGCCGGGGTGGCCCTCGGCGGGGACGATGCCGAGGCGGTCCAGCCAAGCACGGCCCAGGGCACCGGACTTTCGCTGGCTCAGGAGACGTTTGATGCCCACCGGGTCATGCCGGTAAGCGTGGATGCGGGCGACCCACCTCAGGCTCTTGTAGCCTGCAGGAACGGCACGACGAGTCGCGCTGGGCCGCCATACTCGTGCGGCAATGGCGGACCGTTCATCTCGCTCACCAACGTCACGTGGAGAGCGCTCGACCCGCGATCTCGATCGTGCGGTCGACATCGGCATCGGTATGTGCGAGCGAGAGGAACCACGCCTCGTATTGACTGGGTGGGAGGTGGACACCGCCCTCCAGCATGGCGTGGTGGAAGCGCGCAAACGCGGCGGTGTCCGCCTGCTTCGCTTCCGTCCAGTCGTGTGGTGGGGTGTCGAGGCTGAAGAACAGCGTGAGCAGCGACCCCGAGCGGGCGACCACGGCTCGCACACCTGTGCTCGCGATCACCTTGCTCAGACCGGCCTCCAGCCGTGCCCCCAGGTCATCGAGACGCGTGTATGCGTCCGGTGTCGAGCGGAGGGTATCGAGCGTCGCCGTGCCGGCGGCCATGGCGAGCGGGTTCCCGGAGAGAGTCCCGGCCTGATAGACCGGGCCGAGCGGCGCGATCAGCGACATCAGGTCGCGCCGGCCGCCGTACGCGCCAACCGGCAGCCCACCGCCGATGATCTTGCCAAGCACCGTAATGTCCGGACGCACCCCGTAGATCGCCTGCGCCCCGCCGATCGAGGCACGGAAGCCGCTGATCACCTCGTCAAAGATGAGGAGTGCCCCGGCTGCGTCGCAGGCCTCCCGTAAGCCCGCCAGGTAGCCTTCGCCCGGTCGGACGATCCCCATGTTGCCGGCGATCGGTTCGACGATGATGGCGGCGATCTGGCCGGGCCGGGCGGCGAAGGCCGCGCGGACGGCGTCGAGGTCGTTGTACGGCGCGACGAGCGTCTGTGCCGCGTATGCGGCGGAGACCCCGGCGGAGTCAGGCAGCGAGAGCGTGGTGACGCCTGAGCCAGCGGCCACCAGCAGGCCGTCTGCGTGGCCGTGGTAGCAGCCGTCGAACTTCAGGATCAGGTCGCGCTTGGTCGCGGCACGCGCCAGGCGGATCGCGCTCATTGCCGCTTCCGTGCCAGAGGAGACGAAACGCAGCATCTCGATGGACGGGATCGCCTCGATGATCCGTTCGGCGAGCGCGGGCTCGGCTTCCGTCGGCGCCCCGAAGGAGGTACCGAGTGGCGCCGCGGCGCGGATCGCCTCGACGACAGCAGGATGGGCATGGCCGAGGATCAGCGGGCCGTATGACTGCACGTAGTCGATGTAGTCCTCGCCGTCGACGTCGGTGATGCTCGCGCCCTGGCCGGAAGCGACGAAGACGGGGGACCCCCCGACCGCGCGGTAGGCGCGGACGGGGGAGTCGACGCCGCCGGGCAGCACACGCTGAGCCCGCTCCATCGCGGCCTGCGAGCGAGGACGGGTCACGGGCGATCCTCACGCAGCCAGCGCGCGGCGTCTTTCGCGTGGTAGGTGATGATGATCCCTGCGCCCGCCCGTGCGATCGAAGTGAGGATCTCGAGGACGATCCGCCGTTCGTCCAGCCAGCCGTTCGCGGCAGCCGCCTTCACCATCGCGTACTCACCGGAGACGTTGTACGCGGCCAGCGGGAGGTCGGTACGATCGCGTACCATCCGAATGACGTCGAGGTAGGCCAACGCCGGTTTCACCATGACGATGTCCGCGGACTCCTCGATGTCGGCCTCCACCTCGTGCAGGGCCTCCCGGCCGTTCGCGGAGTCCATCTGATAGCCGCGGCGGTCGCCGAATTGCGGCGTGGACCCCGCTGCTTCTCGGAACGGACCGTAGAAGGCAGAGGCGTATTTCGCCGAGTACGCCATGATCGGGGTCGAGGTGTATCCGGCATCGTCGAGGGCCTCGCGGATCGCTCCCACTCGCCCGTCCATCATGTCGCTCGGGGCGATGAGGTCGGCGCCTGCGCGCGCCGTGGAGACGGCCATCCGCGACAGCAGGTCGAGCGACGGGTCGTTGTCCACCTCCCCTGTCGCAGTGAGGATGCCGCAGTGGCCGTGGTCCGTGTACTCGCACAGGCAGATGTCCGCGATGGTCACGAGGCCCGGATCGAGCCGCTTCAACTCCCGGATCGCCTGCTGCACGATCCCGTCGTCCGCGTACGCTTCAGTGCCTTCGGCGTCCTTGGTTGCGGGGAGGCCAAAGAGCAGCACCGCGCGGACGCCGAGCTCGCGCAACTCGGTGACCTCGGTGGCGAGCATGTCCACGCTCAGCTGGTACTGGCCGGGCATCGAGGAGATCTCCTGCCGGATCCCCCGGCCGTGGGTGACGAACATCGGGTAGACGAACTGCGACGGGTCAAGGCGCGTCTCACGCACCAGGGCGCGCATCGCCTCGCTGCGGCGGGTGCGACGCGTGCGGGTAAACGGCGCGAAGCGGGTCGTTGCGACCATCAGCGGACCTCCGTCCGTGCGGGGCGACGTGCGTGCAAGAATGCCCGCGTGGCCTCGACCAGTCCCTCGATCGTATGCGGCTCGGCCACCACGTCCACACGCAGGCCGTGCTCTCGGGCCGTTCCCGCCACAATCGGTCCGATGCAGGCGATCACCGCGTTGCCGAGGGTGCTCAGGTCGCCCCCGAGCATCGCCGCAAGGTTCGTGACCGTGGATGAAGAGGTGAACATCGCCACGTCGAACTGCCCGCCTTGGACGGCGGCGAGTACCTCCGCCGGTGGATCGGCGGGCGGGGCCGCGAGGTAGAGCGTCAGTTCCTCGACGTCCGCGCCAGCGGCACGGAGGGCCGAGGGGAGCGCGTCGCGTGCGCCCTCGGCGCGGGGCAGGAGCACCCGGCTCCCGGAGACGTGCACCGCGAGTGCGGTACCCAGCGCTTCGCCGATGGCCTCCGAAGGGACCAGATCGGCGCGCAGGCCGCGCATGTGCAGCGCCCGCTCGGTAGCGGCGCCGATGGCGGCGATCCGGGTCCGTCCGAGACTGCGCGCGTCGCCGCCGGCCGCGAAGAGAGCATCGAGGAACGCCTCGACGGCGTTGGCGGAGGTGAAGACCGTCCACGCATACGCGCCACCGCCAAGTGCGGCGGCAGCCCGGGCGGCCGCCGCTGCGTCCACGCGGCGGTCGAGTTCGATGGCAGGGAGCAGCAGCGGGTGCGCTCCCTCCAGGCGGAGCGCTTCGGCCAGTGTTGAAGCCTGTGCGCGAGTGCGTGTGATGAGGACCCGTTTCCCGGCGAGCGGGGCAAGTGTCGCGGGGGCCAGCGACCGCTGGAACGCGACGACATCACCCACAGCGAAGAGTGCCGGTGTGCCGATCTGAGCGGTGCGCGCGAGCTCGCCGATGGTGGCGAGGGTGCCCGTGACGGCGCGCTGGCGGGGCGTGCTGGCCTCCTGGACAACGGCGGCGGGCGTGGTCGCGGGACGGCCGCCCTCGATCAGTGCGTGCGCTATGCTGTCGAGACGGGCAGTCCCCATCAGGACGACGATCGTGTCGGTCGCGCCCGCCAGGCGCGCCCAGTCAACGCCTTCGTGCGGCTTCGTCGGATCCTCATGGCCCGTCACGACCGTGAACGAGGTGGCGACGGCACGGTGCGTGACCGGAATGCCCCCTGCTGCCAGTCCGCCAATGGCCGAGGTCACGCCGGGGATGACGGTACAGGGCACACCGGCTTCGGCGAGCGCGAGGGCTTCCTCGCCACCCCGGCCGAAGACGTACGGGTCGCCACCCTTGAGGCGTACCACGCGCCGGCCCGCGAGCCCGTACTCGACCAGCAGTGCGTTGATCTCATCCTGCGTCAGCGTGTGGTCGCCGGCGCTCTTCCCAGCGTCGATCCGGATGGCTTCGGTGGGGGTTTCATCGAGTAGGTCGCGGGAGGCGAGGCGGTCGTAGATGACCACATCGGCGCGTCGCAACGCCGCGAGACCGTTCACGGTGATGAAGCCGGGGTCGCCCGGCCCGGCTCCGACGAGCCAGACGTGGCCCAGGGTCACGCCACGCCGCCCTCGAGCGCGGCCTTCAGCCGCTCGCCGAGTCCGAATCCGAGCGCCGCTGCCTCCGAAGCCCGTCCGGTGGCGTCGCCGAAGACGGGCATCCCGTCGGCATCCGCGGGAGCGAGCATCGCGCGGACGGTGAGCAGTTCGTCGTCGTGCTGTGCGTAGGCGGCCACGCCAAGCTGGCAACCTGCACCCAGGGCCGCCAGGACGGCACGTTCCGCTGTTGCCGCGACGCGAGTCGGAGCGTGGTCGATCGCCTCCAGAAGGATCCGCGTCGAGGTGTCATCCGCGCGGCATTCAAGGGCGATCACACCTTGGCCGGGAGAGGGGAGGAACGCCTGCGCCTCGTAGATTTCGGTGGCCTCGTTCAGCCGTCCGAGACGGAGGAGCCCGGCGGCCGCGAGGATCGCGCCGTCATACTCGCCGCGCTCGACCTTCGCGAGGCGTGTGTCGACGTTCCCTCGGATCTCCGCGATCTCCAGGTCGGGGCGCATCGCGCGCAGGATCGCGGCTCGCCGGGTCGCGCTCGTACCGACGCGGGCGCCGGCGGGGAGGTCGCGGAGGCGACGGCCGCCGCGACCCACGAAGACGTCGCGCGGGTCGGCGCGTTCCAGCATCGCCCCGATGACGAGGCCCGGGACGCTCGCGGATGGCATGTCCTTCAGTGAATGCATCGCCACGTCGGCCCGGCCGTCGCGTACGGCGTCGCGCACGGCTGCGACGAACACGCCTTCGCCGCCCATCGCTCGCAATGGCGTCGCCTGGTCGCGGTCACCGCGAGTCGTCACCTCAACGAGTTCGACTGAGACGCCAGGATGAGCGCCACGGATCGCAGCCCCGGCAAGGTTCGTCTGCACGAGGGCGAGCGTGGAGGTCCGAGTCGCGATGCGGAGTGTGCGCACGTCAGTCCGCGTCAGCCGCGCGCGTTTCGTCAAGGCGAAACAGCTCACGCACCGTGTCCAGGTAGCCGTCCTGGTCGTGACGCTCGCTCAGCGTGGCGATTGGCCCGGCGAGCATCTGATTCACCAGGCCGCGTGTCGCCGCTTGCATCAGTTCTTCGACCTGTTCCCGCTCGGGGCCGTCGAGGCGCAGGCGACGCATGACCTTCGTGACCTCAGCACTGCGCAGGGCCTCGGTCCGCTCCGTGAGCGCGGCGATCGTCGGCACGATGCGCAGCCGGGCGCCCCACGCGGCGAACCGCGCGGTCTCCTCCGCCACGATCGCTTCGACGGCGGCGACCTCGGAAGCGCGAGCGGCGCTGGCGTGGTCGGCGAGCGTCTGGAGGTCGTCGAGGTCGTAGTACACGACGCCGGGAAGCGCTCGGGCGGCCGGGTCGACCGTCCGCGGCATTGCGATGTCGATGATCAACAACGGCACGCCGTCGCGGCTCGCGAGCGCGGCCTCCATGTGCGCACGGTCGATAAGCGGCGTGGCTGTGCCCGCGGCGCCGACGACGACATGAGCAGAGGACAGCGTTTCCGACAGCGCCTCGAACGGGACGGCCGTCCCACCGAGGGCGGCCGCGACCGACTCCGCGCGGGCAAACGTGCGGTTCGTCACCACGACATCGCGCGCGCCTGCCGCGACGATCGCCTGAGCCGCCAGTTGCCCTGCCTCGCCCGCACCGACGACGAGGACACGGGCGGTGGTGATGTCGGGGAGCAGGGCACGCACCTGCTGAGCGGCGATCGAGGAGACGGAAAGGGCGCCGTCGACGATGCCGGTCTCGTTGCGGGCACGTCGTCCGGTGCGGACGGCCGTGTGGAACAGGCGCGACAGCATGGCGTCATGTGTTCCGGCGCGGACGGCCTCGGAGAATCCGGCGCGCACCTGCCCGAGGATCTCCGTCTCACCCACTACCATAGAGTCGAGGCCGCTGGAGACACGGTAGAGGTGCTCGACGGCGTCGATGCCGTGCCAGGACTGAAGGTAGCGCTCGGCGGCGTCGCCGTCGGTGCCGAACTCTCGGGCAAGGAAGCCGATGACGGGGCGCGCGTCGTACTCGCCGGAAAGGTAGAGCTCCACGCGGGTGCAGGTAGAGATCAACGTGGCCGCGCCGAACTCCCCACGGGCCCGCCGCAGGATGCCCGGGACGTCGTCCGGAGGCGGCGTGAGCCGTTCGCGGACATGTACCGGCGTCGTGTGGTGAGAGAACCCGGCAGCCGTAATCATGGCACGGGCTTTCGCCACGTCGGCGATTCAATGAGGGCATCGCGGTGCAGGCCGTGCACAATCCGCGCCCGGGCGCTGTCGATATCGCGCTTGGCGATCAGCCGCATGACCTCGCTGTCGATTGCCTCTTGCCAGCGGTCGGTGGGGATGCGGTTCGGGCAGGTTTCGCAGAGTAGTGGTGGCGGTGTCAGCGCGCGCTCGCAGCGTCCGGCGCACTCGCGGTCTCCCGCCCGTACCTCGCGACGGATGTCTCCGAGAAGCGTCGCGAGGATCTCGATGTCGTCGGTGAGGAATTCGGTGAGCCGTTCACGCAGCCAGCGCGCCATCGCAGGTGACGTGCCGGCGGTGGAGGAGGCGATCTGGATCGGCCCCTTGCGCACGACGGAGGGGAGGATGAAGTCGCAGTTGTCGACGTCGTCCGCGGCGTTCACCAGGATGCCGGCCGCCCGAGCTTCGTCGGCCACGCGGCGGTTCACCTCGCCGTTGTCGGTTGCGACGAAGACGAACTGCTGGCCGGCGGTGTCGCCGTCTGCGAACGGTCGGGAGAGCCAGCGCACGCGGCCGGCGTCCGCATAGGCCTGGACGGGCGGGATGAGGTCGGGCGCCACGAGCGTGACCTGGGCGCCGGAGTCGACCAGACGGCCGATCTTCTCAAGCGCGACATGGCCACCGCCCACCAGCAGGACGGGGATGTGTTCGAGTTCCAGGTAGATCGGGTAGTACCCCACGACTCGTGCCCTGCCCCTGCGTCGTCTCCGCCCGTGGCTCCACTCTAGGCGGCGTCCCGGCCGATGCGCCTCCCGAGGTTCGACGGGAGTCACCAAGGATTGGCGACCTTCGGACGGCCTAGTCGTCCTCCTCCGTCGCGCCCACGATCATCCCGGCGCCCACGGTGTTGTTCGTGATCTCGTCGATCAGGATGAACGAGCCGGTACGCCGGTTCTGAGAATACCAGTCCACAGACAGAGGCTCGGTCGTCTTCAACCGTATCCGGCCGATTTCGTTGAGACTCAGGGCTTCCCCGGATTCCTCTTTCAGCGAATTGATGTCCAGCCGTCCCTCGACCGACTGCACGATCGCACGCGTGGAATGGCTCGTGTGCTTGATCGCGTAACGGGCGCCAGCCGCCAGGCTCCCGCGCTCCGACATCCAGCAGACCCACGCCTCGATCTCTCGTGCCGACTTTGGCGGATAGGCGATGGAGGCGATCAGATCCCCACGGGAAACGTCGACGTCGTCAGCGAGGCGGAGGGTCACGGACATCGGGGGGATTGCCTCGGCGAGGCTCCCGTCGAAAGTGTCGAGGGCTTCGATGCGGGTGCGGCGGCCCGATGGGAGCACCATGACTTCGTCACCGGGGTGGAACGCGCCGCCTGCGACGGCCCCGGCGTAGCCGCGGTAGTCGTGGTGTTCCGCGCTCATCGGACGGATGACGTACTGCACCGGGAACCGAGGGTGGTCGAAGTCCTCGGCGTCGGTGACGTCGAGTGTCTCGAGGTGCTCGAGCAGCGTGGGCCCGTGGTACCAGGCCATCGCCGGCGAACAGTCGACCACGTTGTCCCCGTTCAACGCCGAGATCGGGATGAAGGTGATCTCCACTTCCTTGAGCCTTCGAGCGAAGTGCTGGAAGTCCTTATGCACCGCCTCGAATGCCGACTGCTCGAAACCGACCAGGTCCATCTTGTTTACGCAGACGACGAGGTGGCGGATGCCGAGGAGCGACGAGATGAAGGCATGTCGACGTGACTGTTCGACGACCCCCTGTCGCGCGTCGATCAGGATGAGCGCGACGTCGGCCGTCGACGCGCCGTCACCATGTTCCGCGTGTACTGCACGTGGCCCGGCGTGTCCGCGATGATGAACTTGCGCCGCGGCGTGGCGAAATACCGGTAGGCGACGTCGATCGTGATGCCCTGCTCCCGTTCGGCACGGAGGCCGTCTGTGAGCAGTGCAAGGTTCACATACTCTTCGCCGCGGTTCTGGCTCGTCCGCTCGATGGCGTCCCACTGGTCCTCGAAGATCGACTTGGCGTCGTAGAGCAGCCGGCCGATCAGCGTGCTCTTCCCGTCGTCGACGGAACCGATCGTGGCGAAGCGGAGCAGTTCCACTAGAAATACCCCTCGCGCTTTCGGTCTTCCATTGCGGCTTCGGAGAAACGGTCGTCTGCCCTCGTAGCGCCGCGCTCGGTGATGCGGGTGGCCGCGGTTTCGGCGATGACCTCCTCGACGGTCGCCGCGTCGCTGCGGATCGCGGCCGTGCAGGTCATGTCGCCCACGGTGCGGTAGCGCACGGTTTCTGTGAACGGGCGCTCACCCGGCAAGAGGGTCATGTGCTGATTGGTCGCCATGAGCATGCCGTCGCGGGTGAAGACCTCACGACGGTGGGCGTAGTAGATGGAGGGCACTTCGATCCCGTCGTTGGCGATGTACTCCCAGATGTCCATCTCGGTCCAGTTGGAGAGGGGGAAGATCCGGAGATGTTCGCCCTTGCGGTGACGTCCGTTGTAAAGGTTCCAGAGCTCCGGGCGCTGGTTCTTCGGGTCCCACTGGCCGAACTCGTCGCGGAACGAGTAGACGCGCTCTTTCGCCCGAGCTTTCTCCTCATCGCGTCTGCCGCCGCCGAAGACGGCGTCGAACTCGTACCGGGCCAGGGTCTCCAGCAGCACCGGGGTCTGCAGCCGGTTCCGTGAGGCGCGCGGCCCGGTCTCCTCCACCAGCCTGCCCGCGTCGATCGCCTCCTGTACGGAGCCGACGATCAGGCGGACGCCGAGTTCGGCGACGCGTCGGTCGCGATACTCCATGACCTCGTCGAAGTTGTGCCCCGTGTCGATATGGACGAGCGGAAACGGGATGCGGGCGGGCGCGAATGCCTTCTCCGCCAGCCGGAGCATCACGATCGAGTCTTTCCCGCCGGAGAAGAGCATCCCGGGGCGCTCAAATTCCGCCGCGACCTCGCGGATAATGAAGATCGACTCGGCCTCCAGGGTCTGGAGGTGCGTCAGTCGTGTCGCCGTGCCGCTCATGACGTCGCTCCGCGTCCGCTATCCGAGGTGCAGGCCGCACTCGATTTTGTCGGTGCCTGACCAGCGCCCCGCCCGTTGGTCCTCTCCGGGCATCACCGCGCGCGTGCAGTTGGTGCAACCGACCGTCGGGTAGTTCCGGTCGTGCAGCGGGCTGTAGGGGACGTCGTTCGCGAAGATGTACGCCCAGGACTTCTTCTCGTCCCAGGTCACGAGCGGGTTCGCCTTCGCCAGGCCGAACTTGCCGTCCCACGTCACCGCCGGGGCGTTGGCTCGGGTCTCCGACTGGTCGCGGCGGATGCCTGTGATCCATGCGCGCTTGCCGTGCAGCGCCTGGTGGATCGGCTCTACCTTGCGGATCTCGCAGCACTGGTCCGGGTGCTGCTCCCAGAGCCGCTCTCCGAACTTTAGCGCCTGCGCCTCCGGCGTCAGGTCGGTCTTGTACATCCTCAAGTCGATCCGGTCGCCATATTTCTCGCGGGATTTCGCGATGAACTCGTGCGTCTCGGGGAAGAGGAAGTCGGTGTCCAGGTAGAAGACCTCGGTGCCCGGGGCGACCTTTGCAACCATGTCCATGAGCACGGCATCGGCGGTATTGCCGAACGCCGAGGCGAGTGTGACGCCCGTGCCGTACCGCCTGAACACCCATTCGAGGATCGCCTCGGGCTCGGCGTCGTGCAGCCGGGCCTCGGCTGCCTCGATGGCTGCCAGTTCGTCCGTGGCTGGTGTGGTCGTCATCGGTGGTTCCCTTCTCACCGGCAGATGTCCCGGTGAATGGAGCGGGCGGGCCATCGCCCGCCCCGCATCCGCGCGGTCGGGCGACAGCGGCTAGACGGCGCACTCGCCTTCACCGCGCTCGAGGACGTAGAGGCCCTCGCGCTCCCAGTCGATGAATTCCTGGAAGTTGTCGGTGGCGAATTTGGGCGTGACCGAGAGGTCCTGCACCGCCGCCTCGAACGGCTTCACACCGACACGGTCGACGAACGCGTTGAACTCTTCGCCGGCCTCGCGGCCGCCTTCGTAAACCGAGATGAACCGTTCGACGGCGACGGGGACACGCTTCGCCGGGATGCGGAGGCGCGCGACGGAGCCGATGCGGAGCGTTTCGCCCTCGCGGCGCATCCCGCCGAGGAAAACGTTGTAGGCCGGGATCTGCCGGTCGTCGTTCTTCATCGCCGCGCCGTGGAAACCGATGTTCCCCAGGTGGTGCTGGCCGCAGGAGTTCGGGCATCCGGAGATGTTGATCAGGACCTTCCGCGTCAGCGGGTCGGTGATGTCCAGCGCTCGTACCTGTTCCGAGATCGCGCGGTTGAGGCCCATCGACGAGGTGATGCCGAGCTTGCAGGAGTCCGTGCCCGGGCAGGAGACGACATCTTCGATGGTCTGGACGCCAGCTCCTCCGAGCCCCAGCGGCTGGAGCGCCTGCCAGACTGCGTGGAGGTTCGCGCCGGGGATCCAGCGGAGCACAATGTTCTGGTCCTGCGTCATCCGGGCGCGGCCCGCTCCGAGGCCGGCCAGGATCGTGGCGAGGCCGCGGAACTGCGCCGGCGTCAGGTCGCCCTGCGGCACTTTCGCCTCCGCGGCGTAATACCCGGCCTGGCGGTGGGCGCGGACGTTCTCACCCATCCACTTCGAGAATGCCGGACGGTCTGCCACCGGCACCGTGTTGATGTCGAAGGCGGACGGGGCGGGCGCCAGCGCCTGCTCGTCCTCGATGTATATGAGTGCTTCCAGCGGCGGGACCTGCTGCGCCCAGTCCTGCGCGAGCCGCTCGTCCACCATCTGGCGGAACGCTTCGGCCCCGACGCGGTGGACGAGGAACTTCAGGCGTGCCTTGTGGATGTCCTTCCGGAGCTCGCTGGCGTCCTGGAAGATGCGGATGACCGCCTCTGAGTAGGTCAGGAACTGTTCGACGGGCACGAACTCGGTGAGAAGGGTCGCTTCCTTCGCCATCGTCGACAGGCCGCCGCCGACCACCATCTTGAAGCCGCGGACTTCCTTGCCTTCCACGGTGCGGATGCGCGGGATGAAGCCGATGTCGTGGATCGCGGTCATCGCGGCGTCCACCTCGGAGCCGGAGAAGGTGACCTTGAATTTGCGTGGGAGCAACTGCGAGATGGGGTTGCGCACCCAGTAGCGCACGAAGGCCCCCGCGTACGGCGTGATATCGAACGGCTCGTCCGCCCGGATGCCCGCCCAAGGGTCGCCGGTGACGTTGCGGACCACGTTCCCGCACGCCTCGCGCGAGGAGAGTCCATGTGCCCCGAGGACCTTCAACAGGTCGTATGCCTCGTCGAGACGGAAGTGATGGAACTGGATGTTCTGGCGGGTGGTGATGTGGCCTTTGCCGAGCGGTGCGAAACGCTCGGCGACCTGGGCGAAGCCCTCGAGCTGGAGCGGGGTGACGCCCCCGAACGGCAGTTTCACGCGCACCATCTGTCGCGCCGCCTGGCGCTGACCGTAGACGCCCTGCTTCAGGCGGAATCCGATGAACTTCTTCTCGTCCTGGTTTCCGGCGAGGAAGTCGTTCGCCTCCGTGCGGAAGTCCGTGAACTCCTGCTCGATGATGGGAATGACGTGCGGGGCCTGCTGCCGGTCGCTCGTGGTGCTCATCGTCGTGCTCGCTATCTCGGATCCGCTACGGGCGGGGTGAAAAACTTGAGTATCTTGACCAATGAGGTCATGTACCGGAGTATATGGAAATGGTCGGGGGGTGACAAGCCATTCCCCCATGCCGGGCCGGTGATTCAGCCGGGTGTTTGAAGCGCCGAATCCGGGGATCGCGACGCCATGCGAATCCCTAGTACACAGATATGGGAACTCGACATGAGGCTCTCGACGCGAGGTGACTACGCCGTCCGTGCCGTGCTCGAACTGGCCGAACGGCCTGCAGGTGTGCCCCTGCCGCTGCACGAACTGGCCGGACGCGCGGGAGTGCCCGAGAAGTACCTCGAGCAGATCCTGATGCGCCTGCGTGCCGCGCGCATCCTATCAGCCCGCCGAGGCGCCCACGGTGGCTACCTCCTTGCCCGTCCAGCCGGCGAAATCACGGTGGGCGACATCGTCCGCGTGATGGACGGCCCGCTCGCGCCGATCGCGTGCGCGAGCAAGACGGCCTACGAGTCCTGTCCGGCATGGCGCTGTGCCGATGCGGCGAACTGTACGTTGCGCGGGTTCTGGACCGAGGTCCGCGATGCCATCGCCGACGTCGTCGATCACACGACCTTCGCCGACCTCGCCGCCCGCGCCAGCGAACAACGTGCCGTCCACACGCTCACCTATCAGATCTGAAGAGATCGGACATGCCCGAAGCGCCGCCCGATGCCCGCGAACAAGCTGTCCTCGCCGAGATCCTGCAGTCCATTCGTGCCCTGAGGCACGGCCACGTCCAGGTCATCGTCCAGGACGGGCGCGTTGTCCAGATCGACACGCTGGAGAAGAAGCGGTTCGGCCGTGCTGTCTGACACATCCACATTGCGTTCGCTGACCGGTCATCCGGAGGCAGTCGACATGTCCTTGGTCAACTCGATGCCTCGAACGGGAGATTCACTCGGATGACATTGGTACGACTGTATCGAAAGCCCACGCTCGTGGGACTGTTTCTGGTCACGGTGCTTGCCGGCGCCCTGGTCGCGTGCGGCTCGGACGAGTCCCCGGCGGCTGGTGCCACGAGCACCAACGCTCCTGCCTCTGGCACCGGTGCGACGCCTGAGAAGCCGGTGACGCTGCGGCTCGGCTACTTCCCGAACATCACGCACGCCCAGCCGATCGTCGGACTGGCGCAGGGCACGTTCGTACAGGAACTCGGGCCGAACGTGAAACTGGAGACGAAGACCTTCAACGCGGGCCCCTCGGTGATCGAGGCGCTGTTTGCAGGGGCGATCGACGCCTCGTACATCGGCCCCAACCCGGCGATAACCGGCCACGTGCAGTCGGGCGGCAAGGATGTCCGCATCATCGCCGGGGCGACCAGCGCTGGTGCGCTGTTGATCGTGAGGGCTGACTCCAGCATCACGAAGCCGGCGGACTTCGCGAAAAAGCGGATCGCGACGCCTCAGCTGGGGAACACGCAGGACGTCGCGGCGCGCGCGTGGTTGCAGAAGAACGGGCTGAAGGACAAGGACCACGGCGGAAACGTCGACGTGAGGCCGATCGCAAACGCGGACGCGCTCGCGCTGTTCATCAAGGGTGAACTGCAGGCGGCATGGGTGCCGGAGCCCTGGGCGACGCGCCTCATCGTGGAGGGCAACGGCAAGGTCTTCCTGGACGAACGCGACCTCTGGCCGAACGGCGACTTCGTCACGACGCATCTGATCGTGAGCGCGAAGTTCCTCGCGCAGCACCCCGAGACCGTCGAGAAGTTGCTCCGTGCGCATGTGAAGACGACGCAATGGATCAACGAGAACCCCCACGAGGCCAAGAACGTCGTCAACGACGGCATCAAGCAGGTGACAAGCGCCGCGCTGCCCGAGGCCGTCATCAACGGCGCCTGGCGGAACCAGAAGAGCACGTGCGACCCGATCGCCTCCAGCCTCCGGAAGTCCGCGGACGATGCGTTCGCCCTCGGCTACCTGGGGGAGAAGAAGCCGGACCTTGCCGGTATCTACGCGCTTGACCCGCTGAACAAGGTGCTCAAGGAACTCGGCCTCAAGGAAGTCAGTAAGTAGTCCACCCGCCGGGTCCGGAGCCTGCCCGGGCTCGGGACCCGGTATGGGAAGGTGAGGGTGACTATGGCGCTGGTCGCAGACACCGAAACGCAGGCGGCAGGCCTCACCGGGCGCGCGGCTGGCGGGCCGAGCGAGGCTGAACCGCTCCTCGCACTCCGGGGGATCACAAAGCGCTTCCGCACGAAGCGTCAGGACACCCTGGCGCTCGACGACGTCACACTCGAGGTGCGTCCGCGGGAGTTCATCTGCATCGTGGGCCCGTCCGGCTGTGGCAAGTCCACGCTCCTCAACATCGCCGCAGGCATCGACACCGAGTATGACGGCGAGGCGCTGTTCGAGGGCACGCCAATCCGGGGTATGGCCCAGGAGCGTGCCGTCGTGTTTCAGGAGCCAGCGCTGTTCCCCTGGCTGAATGTGCGGGCGAACGTTGAGTTCGGCTTGAAGCTGCGCGGCGTCCCGCAAGAGCAGCGTCGGGACATCGTCGACCGCCATCTCGCGCTGGTGAACTTGAGCCGGTTCGACCGGGCGTACATCCATGAGCTGTCGGGCGGAATGAAACAACGTGTCCAGCTGGCGCGCGGCCTCGCGGTCGAGCCGCACGTCCTCCTGATGGACGAGCCGTTTGCCGCGTTGGACGCCCAGACGCGCGATGACCTGCAACTGGAACTGCAGACCGTCTGGACGCGTATCGGCACGACCGTGTTGTTCGTGACGCACAATGTGCGCGAGGCGGTGATCCTGGGCGACCGGGTCGTCGTGATGTCACCGAGCCCCGGCCGGATCAAGTCGATCATCGACATCAATCTCGAGCGGCCGCGTACCCCGGACGACCATGCGGTGGCTGACCTGGCTGCCGCTGTCCGTTACGAGTTGCAGAACACGGGTGTCGCACCGGAGCCGCGCTATGCGATCTAGTCGCCTGCACCCTTCACATGAGCAGGTGCTGAAGCTGCTCCGGGTCCTGGGCTTCTATGCGGCAGTCATCGCGATCTGGAGCCTGCTTGGCCGCGCGGAGGTGTGGTCGCCCTTCTTGTTCCCGTCGCCAGAGAAGGTATTCGCATCGCTTCAGACGAACTTTGCGAACGGGTTGATTATCGATGGCCTCCAGGCGAGCCTGCGACGGCTCGTGGTGGGGTACGCGCTCTCGTTTGTGCTGGGGATGAGCCTCGGTCTTTTGACGGCGACTTCGCGGTTCGCGGACGAGACGGTCGGCGGTGTGGTGCTCGGGCTTCAGTCGCTGCCGAGTATCACCTGGTTGCCGCTCGCGGTGTTGTGGTTCGGACTCAGCGAATCGGCGATCGTCTTCGTCGTCCTGATGGGCTCGACATTTTCGATCGCGATCTCGGCACGCTCGGGGATGCGAGGGCTGCCGCCTTTGCTGGCACGCGCCGCCGGGACGCTGGGGGCGACGCGGTGGCAGTTGTACCGGTATGTGGTTGTCCCCGCGATGGTGCCCTCGATGGTGCAGGGGATGAAGCAGGGCTGGTCATTTGCCTGGCGGTCGCTGATGGCCGGTGAGCTGCTGTTCGTATCGGTCGGCCTCGGCCACCTGCTGGACGTAGGCCGCAACCTGAACAACATCAACATGGTCTTCGCGATCATGCTGGTCATCATCGCAGTCGGTGTGGCCGTTGATCGCCTGCTCTTCGGACGCGCCGAGGCGTGGGTGCGGGAGCGTTGGGGCTTCGCCGCCGGGTAGACCACGCGACCGACGAGTGCCCCTACACCGTCAGTTGGTTCCGGCGGTACGGCCGCGCACTTGCCCACGGTGGGCAGCGGCCATCCGCCGCCGAGGGGCTGGCGGTCCAGGCCTCAAGCGTGCAGATGGCGGAGCCTCGCGCGCAGGGGAGTCCGCATCATCAGGATGACGATGAAGCCGAAGGCGAAGCCGGCGGCATGCGCCTGCCATGCGACGTTTGACTCTTGCGTGACGAATTGGCCGAAGAACCACAGCCCGAGGAACAAAGCCGCGGGCACGGGGACCGGCCAGATGCCGACCAGACCGATGATGCGTCGCGTGGGGAAGAGCGCGAGGTAGCCACCGAGGACGGCTGCGATTGCCCCCGACGCGCCGACCAGTGGCGCGGTCTGGCCCGCCTGGGCCAGCACGAAGGCGAGTGTCGCGACGATGCCGCCGGCCAGGTAGAAGCCAAGGTAGCGGAGCCGTCCCAGTGCTTCTTCCATATTGTTTCCGAAGATCCAGAGGAACCACATATTGGAGGCGATGTGGAACAGGCTGCCGTGCAGGAACAGGCTCGCCACCACCGCCGCGTAGACGTGTTTCTCTGGAAGCAGCGGTGTGCCCGGCATGTCGCTGCACACCCCGCTTGAACGCTCCCGCGCATCGAGTGCGTGGCCCTGCATGACCTCACAGGGGACGACGGCGTGGGCGTACAGGAATGCCTCCTGCTGCTCCATGGAAGGGCGACCCGGGTCGAGCAGCCAGAACGCGGACGGCTGCCACATGAAGAAGACCGCGAGGTTGACGGCGATTAACGCGAGCGTGAGGAGCGGTCGGGTCCTGGTGGGGTTGTTGTCGCGCAGCGGAAACACGGCGTCTCCTCACCCGTCGTGCCCAGCGTACTGCCCAGATGTTCAGTGGGGGCCCTCTGTGCTGCATGGAGGCGGCCTGTGGTCGACAAAGGGACGGTGCATCGCCGAATGGCCGGGACGCGGACATCACCGCTAGGGGTGCTCCCTCCGGGGCGGGGTGCGGAGACTCGCTGGTAGTCGGGCAGTTGTCTTCGGGCCGGACACGCGTCACGGTTGATCGATGAAGAATGATGGAGCGACCCGACCGGCCACGGTCCGACTACCCGAATTGGACATCCTGCGCGGAGTCGCGATCCTCGCGGTGCTGTACATGCACTCGTACTTCCGCACCTGGCCGGAGTAACCTAGGGCGAGCGACTGGCATTCCTGATCTCGCGCCTCTTCGCGCACAGCGCCTTCCCGGTGTTCCTGTTCATCTCCGGATTCCTGCTGGCACGCGACCGGTCGCCCTCGTTCGTCGCCTTCGTCAGCGGACGCCTTCGGCGGATCGCAGTGCCCGGTTTGTTCTGGATGACGATCGCCCTCGCATACAAGTGGTGGCGTGGCGGGTTCTCCACCGAACTCCTGCGGCACTTCGTCCTGTTCGATATCGAGGGCCAGTTCTACTTCCTGGTCGTCCTGGCGATGCTGACGGCCGCGGCATACCCGATCCGTCACGCCTCGACGCGGACCGTCGCCGTCATCACGGGAGTGGCCTTCGTCGCCGGTCTCGGCATGATCACCTGGTATGAACAGCAGGGGATCGCCGGGGACCTGGCCATTTTTACCTACCGGAACCCGGTGATCTGGGCGTATTCCTTCACCTTCGGGCTGCTCGCGAACCGGATGCACGGGTCGGTTTCCTGGGGGCGCGGGATCGAGTCTGCCGCGGTGGCTGGCATGGTGGCGATGTTCGTCGTGTATATCTGTCAGGGGGAGACGCACGGCTATCCGGTCTCGTACTTCGGCGTGACCGTCTATGTGTTCGGTTGTTTCGGCTTGGTCTACCCGGTCATCGCGCGTGTCGTCGTCCGTGCCGCCGTGAGGCGCCTGCTGGCCACGCCGCTGGCGTGGCTGGCGCCGCTCTCGTTCGTGTTACTCGGCTGGCTCTCCTCCATGGTGCTTGGGGCACGCGGTTTGAGGAGTCATGGGGACAGCTGATGCTGGCGAACTTCGCCCTGGGGGCCATCGCCTCCATTGCTTTCGTCGTCGTGGCCCACCTCTTCTTCCCCCGGTTCGCCTGGACGTTCATGGGAGTGGAGCAGCGACGGGCGCGAGGTGACGCACGAGCGGAGCGGCGCGAGGCGGCTTAGGCGCCTACAGGTCGATGATCAGTCCGCCGACGGTCTGCTTCGGTTCAACCCAGAGCGTGACAGGCGTCGCCGCGGCCTCGGACTCTTCCTCCTGCGGTGGTAGCGCCACCCACCCTGCCGGGAAGGGCAGAATGCGCATTCCGACCGGCCACTGGCCAGCCTCGGCCCCCCCCATCGTCATCGCGTTCTCCCAGTGCTGGGCACAGAGGGCGATGCTGGTCTGCGTGTGCTGGTGGGAGGCCGGCTTGAAGCAGGGCTCCAAGTCAGTGACACAGCAGTTTGCGACGCCGAGTGGGCGGATGGCCTGGTCGCATCGGATGCCTGGGCGCTTCGCCATGGCGGTCTCCCTGACTCTCGGCTTGCACCCGCCAGTTTAGCGGAAAGAGAGACGGGCGGGGGCGCAAGCCCCCGCCCGTCCCCGAGCGGTCAAGACTCCGGCTGAGGCTTACGCCCGGGCGGGGTTGGCTCCTTCGTCGAACCATATCGTTCGCGTCTGCGGATTGGCGTAGCAGGTCCACGCGCCAATCAGCCCGTGCGGTCGGTAGTTCACCATGTAGTTGTGCCACCCGTTGCGCTGCAGGGCCACCGGCCACCACGCCTGGTAGACCTTGTCGTGGATCAGGGTGCTGATCTGGTTCCAGATCTCCTTCTGCGCCGCGGGTTTGGTCTCCGCCCGCTGCTTGGCGAGAAGGGCGTCCAGCTGCGGATCGTTGATCGAACCGTAGTTCAGGCTCCCCTTCGAGCCGAAGAAGGGCGAGAGCCACTGGTCCATCGAGTACCCCGGAGGACCCCAGAGGAACCCGATCATCTCCTTGAAGTTCCGGTCCGACATCAGCGTGACGTGCGTCGGGTTGTCGATCTCACGCCACGTGATCTTCACCTCCTTCAGGTTGTTGTTGATACCGGGGATAACGATCCCGGAGAACTGGTTCTTGTTGTAGAACGAGGTCAGTTCCACCGTGAGCGGCTTCGCCGTCGTGTAGCCCGCCGCCTGCATCATCTTCGCGGCCTCGGCCGGGTTGAACGCGTACCACGGCCCGTTCACCTTCGCCGTCGGGTACTTGTCGTGCATGAACGGCCACGGCATCGGCGACTGCGAGTACGGACCATCGGGGTTCTGGTTGTCACCACCGTTGTTCGCCAAGTCGAAGTCCTTGCGGTCAAAGGCGAGCGACAGCGCGCGGCGGATCCGCTCGTCCTTGAACACCGGGTTCTTCATCTGGAACTGCCAACCATTGACGTTGGCGCCACGCGACACCGGCTGCGTGAGAGCGACCATGTCGTCGCTGTTCTCCGCGAAGGTGTCCGCGAACGTCTTCTTGTCCGGCGCGCTGTAGTCGAAGTAGTTGTCCGTCTTGAAGCCGGCACGCAGCGAGTTGGCGTCGTCTTGCACGTAAAGCTCGACCTGGTCGACGTACGGGAGGCCGCTCTCGAAGTAGTCGGGGTTCTTGACGAAGACAGAGCGCTGCTTCTTCGTCCACTCCTTCTGGATGAAGGGACCGGTACCCATCGCCTTCTCTTGCCGCAGCGTCTCGTTGTCGACCAGTTCCTTCATGTAGAGGTAGGACCACGCCGCGATTTCCTTCGGGAAGTCGTTCTTTGGCCCTGTCAACGTCACCTTCACCGTGTACTTGTCCGGCGTCTCCGTCTTGGCGACGTCCGAGAAGACGTCCTTCTGCGACCCCTTGAGGTAGAGGTTGATCGTCTGGATCACGTCCTCGGAGTTGAACTCGCGGCCGTTCAGCGGGGCGACGTTGTGCGTCTTCACACCCTTGCGGAGGCTGAAGACCCAGGTCTGGCCATTGTCCGGCGACTCCCATTTCTCAGCGAGGTCCGGCTCGATATCCACGTTGAACGGGTCGGCCAGCGGCCCGAGCTTGGCGCGGGTCAACTTACTGCTGACCATTCCCTGTGTGGTGTCAATCGTGCACGAGTTCGTGCGCGACAGGTCCATGCGCGGGGGATCCAGGTAGCGCATTTTCAGAGTGCCGCCGTACTTGGCGTTCACCTTCGGGTTGCGCTCGGCGGCGGATGGGGGCGCACTGCTCTCGTACATGCCGGGCTTGACGCGGACCTGGTCCTTCGGGACGGGAGTGCCGCCCGTCTCACCGGTCTGCGCGCCTGTTTTGGCCGCGTCCATGAGGCGGCCGGCATCACCGCCGTCCGCATTCTTGTTCTGCGCCCTGCTCCCGCACCCCACGAGTGCGGCGCCTGCGAGGCCAGCGAGGCCGAGCCCTGTGCCGCGCAGTGCGGTGCGCCGGCTGACCCGGTTCGTCCAGTAGTTCGATTCCACCTTGTCTCCCTCCTGACCCAGCGCGCCGCCTGGCACGATGGGTGATCCCTCTAGCCAGGTCCGCACGCGTGTTTTCCCCACGCGTGCGGACCTGGCTAGAGAACACATACGGACCAGCACGAAACTCGAATCCGTGTCGTCTGATTGTCCCTCAATTCCGCGCACGATACCGACGTTTGCCGGGCGATGGCAAGAGGTTTCCGAAGGCGAGTAGGATCGATCACGGCCGGGCCGTGACTCGGCAGATGGAGCGGGCTCGGATGCGCGTCACCCTCGTCCCCAACCTGAGACGCCCGGGGGTCGGTCGACTTCCCGAGCCTGACGGTCGGCGGGCCTCACTCCCGGAGCACGGACGGTTGTGCCCGGTGGTCGAAGACGCAAATCGGACCAACTTTCTCGTGTTCCCTCCCCTCGAACTGCGTGAGGTTATTCAGATACGTTATCGCGAGGAAGGGCTGCACCAGATCACGATGCTGCGCGACCTCGGGGGCGGGCGCCCTCCCACGGTGCTGTTCGCGGCTGAGATTCGGGCGGCTGCCGGGGCTCCGGGAAGCGAGTTACGGGAGATTCGCTACGCCGACAGTGAATCTGGGTTGGACGAAGCGACGGCCCTCGACCTCCTGGACGCTTGCACAATAAATGTGAATGCGCCGGCGGGCGGCATCGGCATCCGGGGCGCGTTCGATTTCGTAACTGAAGATGGATGGGACACGGTCTACACGGGTGTGATGAACGAGACCACCCGTCCTCAGATTCCGATCCTGACTGCGCGGATCGAGACGGATTGGTATACGCAGAACACCGAATTCCGTTACGCGATGCAGCCGGGCGACATCCTGGTCGTGAGTGGGGGGGCACCGATCGGTCAGGTGTTCTTCATCCCGCGCGAGACGATCAACCTGACGCCGGCGTCGGAAGAGGACATGCAGGCCTTCGTTGCCCGGCAAGAGCAGTACTGGACCGAGCGTGCCACGAAGGAACGGACCACACCGTATGGCGCGCTGATCGCTCATCACTATCGTGACGAGCAGCGTGACCATCGGCGGGGAAAATAACACTTGGGATTTCAAGGTCGTGATGTTCAGCGACATGCGTGTGGTGAAGTGTTGCGCGTGCTATACGTTGAGCCGCAAAACGCGGGTGTTCCGGCCAGTCGAGGGGAGCGGTCACCATGCAGAGGTATTTGATCCGGCGCCTGATTTTCATGGTGCCGACGCTCGTTGTGATGTCGATGTTCACGTTCGGGCTGCTGCGCCTGATGCCGGGTGACTTTATCACCGCGCAAATGGCCGAAGCCCGCGGCGCCGACCAGGTGCAGATTGATCGTTGGCGCAAGGAACTCGGGCTCGACGTGCCCGCCTACATCCAGTACTTCCGCTGGACCGGGGGGCTGTTCCGCGGAGACTGGGGACAGTCGTATTGGCAGAATGAACCCGTCTTGACGGTGATCAAGCGCACGCTGCCGACTTCGATGGAGCTCGGCGGCATCTCGATCATTATCGGGATCATGATTTCGGCGCCGATCGGCGTGCTGTCGGCGGTCAGGCAGAACACGTGGATGGACTACTTAGGTAGAAGCGTCTCCATCCTCGGTATCTCGATCCCGAACTTTTTCTTGGCGACTCTCGTGATCATCTATGGCGCGCGGTGGTTCGGTTGGTTCCCGCCGCAAACGTCGCAGTCGCTCTTCGAGAACCCCGGGGGCCACGCGCAACAGTTCCTGCCAGCGGCATTCATCCTGGGTGCTTCCCTCTCAGCACAGAACATGCGGCTCATCCGCACGACGATGCTGGAGACCATCCGAGCGGATTACGTCCGCACTGCGCGGGCGAAGGGCCTGAAGGAGAGCGTGGTCATCTTCCGCCACGCCTTCCGTAACGCGTTGATCCCGGTGGTCACACTGCTGGGCTTCCAGATCACCATCACCATCGGCGGCTCTGTTGTCGTGGAACGCGCGCTCAGTGTGAACGGTATGGGCCGGGCCTTCATCGACGCAGTCCCCCAGCGTGACTTCCCGCTGGTGCAGGGGATCCTGTTGCTGCTGGTAGGCGTGACCCTGTTGATCAATCTGGTGGTCGATCTCTCATACTCATGGCTCGACCCTCGAATCCGGTACTCCTAATTTTAATTTCGACCTCTAGATGGAATTGAGGAGAACGACCCAATGGCATCTGCTGCACCCACCGTACAGATTGGGCAATCGGCCTATTCGGAGGCGAGTAGGCTGACGAAGTCCTGGACATGGATCAAGCGCTTCGCCCGCAAGCGGACCTTAGGTTTCATTGCCGGTCTGTTCTGCGTGTTTGTCGTCTTCGTTGCCATCGGCGCGGGGACGGGATTGCTGACCCCGTATGACCCGACGCGGGTACACGGCGCAGACCGTCTTCTGGGGGTGGGGTCCTATTCCATGGACGGGACGCGCTTCTACATCCTGGGCACGGATGAGTACGGTCGGGACGTGTTTAGCCGCCTGGTGAAGGGCGCGGAGCTCTCGCTGTACTTCAGCCTAGGCGTGACGACCTTCTCCATGACGATTGGGAGCACGCTTGGACTCATGTCCGCGTACTTCGGCGGCAAGTTCGACCTCCTCCTGCAGCGCGTCGTGGACGCGCTGCAGACGCTTCCGCTGCTCGTGCTTGCGGTGGCCCTGGTGGCCATCCTGGGGGCTGGCATCTGGAAGGGCTTCTGGGTCCTCGCGGTGCTCTCCATCCCGCGGCCCTTGCGCGTGATCCGAGGCTCGGTGCTCTCGGTCCGTGAGGAACTCTTCATCCTCTCGGCCCAAAGCCTGGGCGCCACGAACAACCGCGTCATGTTCCGGCACGTGCTCCCGAACGTGATGGCGCCGATGATCGTCCTCATCTCGTACGCGATCGCCGTGACGATTGTGACGGAGGCGTCCCTGTCATTCCTCGGCGTCGGTGCTCAGCCGCCGACCCCGTCGTGGGGGGTGATGCTGACGGGTTCCGGGCAGGCCTACTTCCAGACGAACCCGCGTCTGGCGCTGCTCCCCGGTTTCGCGATCTCCAGCGTGGTCTTCGCGGTGAATATGTTCGGTGACGCCCTTCGCGACGAACTCGACCCGCGTATGCGAGGCACGTAGTCCCCGTCCGTCACGCGATTGTCGAGAGGCCCACGCTTACGCGGGCCTCTGGCGTCAGCCAGCGCTCCTCGGCTTCCTCACGCGAGTACGATGCCTCCGTGAATACCGTGGGAGGCCTGTCATGCGATTGCCCGTCCAACTGCAGCCCGGCGAATCTGTGGTGCTGACCGTCCGACGGCACTGGTTCTTCCTCGTCGCTCCGCTCACGCTCACGCTGCTCGCCATGACCGTGCCGCCTCTGGTGCTCCTGACGGTCGTGGTGCGTACCGAGGGCCCTCGGGCGGTGGATGTGTTCGTGGTCGTCGTGTCCCTGATCTACCTGGTCGCACTGGGGATCCGCGCCTATTTCGTCTGGTACGCCTGGGTACACGACATCTGGGTGATCACGAACCAGCGGCTTGTCGACGGGCAAAAGCGGCACTGGTTCCACGAGGAAGTGTCCACTGCAGACCTGATGCATGTGCAGGATGTCGCGCTCGATCGGAGCGGCGTCCTCGCAACATTTCTGAAGTTCGGTGACCTGCGCGTCCAGACCGCCGCTGAGGTCCAGGAGTTCATCCTGCGCAAAATCCCCCGCCCCCAGGACGTGCTCGCGATCCTCGACCGTACGCGGGATGCGGCCCGCCGAGAGGCGCCGCCCTCGACCTGATCCCCTTACTTGCCGCCTCGCCGTGGCCGGGCGACCATGGAGCGGCGGCGGGCGTCTCGGGGGTTGTGATGTCATATCGCGGGCCGAGCCCGATGGATAGACGTGTTTCCTATCGCGCGCCCCAAACCTCCTCTCGGTACGCCCGGTTGGTGTTTCCCGCGTGTGCGTTCGTCGTGGTGGTGTTGTTCGTCGCAGGGTCGACATTGCTGATCCGTGGACGTCTTGCGGAATCTGCTGACGCGGACGCGGCCAGTGCAGCCAGCCGTCGCGCTGCACGGCCGGCCCGTGAGCTGCTCGCTCCTCGAGGCCCGGCTCCCCGTGTCGACCAGTCCCGCGCGTCGCTCCCCGTGATCCCGGCGCGGTCCTACATCCTGGTGGATGAGGCGTCGGGTGCCGTCCTCGCCGAGTCCGACGCAGCGCGACGTCTGGCGCCGGCCAGCGTGACGAAGATTGCCACCGCGGTCCTGCTTCTCGAGTTAGGGCACCTCGATGATGTGGTGACGGTGGACGTCGACGTGAACGACCTCGATCCGGACAGCACGATCATGGGGTTGTCGTCGGGGGACCAGTACACGTTCCGCGACCTGCTGCACGGCTTGATGCTGCGGTCGGGGAATGACGCCGCGGTCGCCATCGCGCGTGCGGTGTCCGGCGACGAGACGCGGTTCGTCAACACGATGAACGCGCTCGCTGCGCGTCTGGAGTTGACGGACACGCACTTCACGGATCCGCACGGTCTCGGCGGGCCGGAGCACTACACGTCAGCGCGTGACCTGGCGGCACTGACGCGCTACGCCTTCACGCTCCCCGGCTTCGCGGAAGTGGTGCGGCAGACGCGGTGGGACACACATGGCACGAAGCAGATTGAACTATGGAACTCAAACGTCTTCCTCTACATGTATGACGACGCCGATGGCGTGAAGATCGGCTATACGGAGGAGGCCGATCGGACGCTCGTGGCTTCCGCCACGCGCGACGGCCATCGGTTGATTGCGGTCGTCCTGGGCGACAGTTATGCCGCGACCCACGCAGGCAACCTGCTCGACTGGGGTTGGGACACCGCCTGCTGGCCCGCGGCTGCTGGTGGGTGCGAGCGCGTGAAGCCGCGGGAGTAGTGTCGCGGGCTCGAGCGGCTGTCGGCCGTCAGTATTGGCCCGCGAGGACCGGCGTCTGAGTAGGCGCGGTGCGCGTGCTGTCCGGCTCCACCGTCACGGCGACGGTATCGCCGCGCTTCAACCGGACCTCGGCGGTGCGCGTCCACGGGCCCTCGCGGTCAGCCCCGACAACACTGATCGATCGCGGCGGCTGCCCGGTCTGGATCAGCCAGATCTGGTACACCTCGCTGCCTGGACGAGCCGGAAGGCCACCGAGGCGGATCGATGCGCGTGAACTCGCCTCCTCCACGGCCAGCTCGAGGAACGCGCCGTTCCCGGCAGTCTGCACCACCATCCGATGTGCCGGTTCGACCTGTTCGCCCACGGTTCCGGAGTACATCAGTATCGCGATGACCGCGGCGGCGGTGGCAGCGCCGGCCAGTATCCCGGGGATCCACCGGCGATTCGCTCGCCTCTCCTCGGCACGGGCGAATTCGAGTACGCGGGCGCGAAGATCCGGAGACGGGTCCGCTTCTGGCGCGGTCGACGCGAGCGCTAGGACAGCAGCGCGCGCGTTCGCGTACTCTTCGTGCCATTGTGCCGCGAGATGCTCCTCGATCGAGGCGCGCTCGTCCGCGTCAAGCAGCCCCAGCGCGTAGGCACCGGCGAGCTCATTGATCTCGTCGCAGGTGAGCGGGGTCATCAGACCGTCCCCAGTCCCAGCGACCCGCGCAAGGCCCGGATCGCGTGGTGCATGCGGCTCTTGACCGTCCCCAGCGGGACCCCTGTGCGCTCCGCGATCTCACGATGTGACAACTGGCTGAAGTAGGCGAGTTCCACAGCCTCGCGATGTTCGGGTGAGAGCGACAGCATCGCCGAACGCACGCGGTCAGCCTCGATGGAGGTCAAGGCGGCTTCGAGGAGGTCGACCGCCTGCAGGCCGACCCGGTCGGGCACGGCGTCCGTCGATTCGCGACGCCGGATGCGGCTCCTGACCGCTTATACTGCGCGGCGATGGACAATCGTCAGAAGCAGTCCCTCCGCGGAACCGCGGTTGGCGGAGAGGCGGTCGGCCTGCCGCCAGAATGCCAGGTAACCCTCCTGCACCGCGTCCTCGGCTGCCGCGGCATCTCCGCTGAGGACGCGGAGGGCGAGGCCGTAGGCGCGCCGGTGAGTGCTGTCATAGAGCGCGGCCAGTGCTTCCGCATCGCGCCGGCGGAGGCGCGCAATTAAGTCCTCCATCGTGCGGTGCCCTCCCGCGCGCGCCTGTTCAGCGCGCTTCGGGGCAAATTGTACGGGCGAGTGGATGGGGCGGATGCCGGGCGGGAGTCCGTCCGGCGTCCGCCCCCGGCTCACGGTGCGCGGCCTTGCCCCGTGAGCCATCTGAACGGCGGGCTGGGCGAAATGCGACATAATGCAATCCGCCTCCACCCGGCACCAGCAGTTCGCGCGGACGGCTCGCGCGGTTCACCGGTACGGGCGTGCCGGAAGACAGTGGGGATCAGCGAGCGGCGGCGGTGGGGATCACGATCGGGATGCCGCTGGTCGGATGCTCGAAGACGCTGACGTGCGGGCCATACGCGGCCAGGACATGCTCTGCAGTGACCACGTCATGTGGCGGCCCTGCGGCGAGGACGCTTCCCTGGCGCAGGAGCACCAGACGGTCGCATGAGGCTGCGGCGCTCGTGAGGTCATGCACCACGACGAGGATCCCGGCGCCTTCCGTGGCAACCGCCCGCAGCAACTCGAAGAGCATTGCCTGCGCCTCCGCATCGAGGTTGGCGCTCGGCTCATCGAGGAGGAGCAGGCGGGCTTCCTGGGCCAGCGCGCGGGCGATGAACACTCGTCGCCGTTCGCCGCCAGACAGTGTGCCGAGGAGGCGATCCGCGAAGGCATCGCAACCCGCGCGTCGCAGCGCCCCTTCGATCACGTTCTGATCGTGAGCCGACTGGCGGCGGAGCAGGCCCAGATGCGGAAAGCGTCCCAGCGCTACCAGCTCACGCACGGTCATCGCGGGGGGGGCTTCGGGCAGTTGCTCGACGACTGCGACCAGCCGAGCGCGTGTGCGACGGTCAACTGCACCCATCGGCGTGCCAATGAGGCGGACGTCACCGGATACATGGCGGGCGCCGGCGAGTGCCCGGAGTAACGTGCTCTTCCCGGCGCCGTTAGGGCCCACCAGGCCGACGATCTCACCGGTACGGACCTCGATGGAGACGTTGCGGACGATGTCGCGACCGCCCGCACGGACGGTGACGTCGCGTGCCTCGAGCAATGGGGCACCGAGTGGCGCGGTCACAGTAGCCACCGACGCCGGCGTCGCATCAGGACGAGGAATGACGGGCCGCCGATGAAGGCCGTGATGATGCCCAGCGGAACCTCCTGGGGGCCAATCACCGTCCGAGCGAACGTGTCGACCAGGACGAGAAACGCCGCTCCGTAGATCAGGGAGAGCGGCAGCAGTCGACGGAAGCCGCCACCCCACGCCAGTCGTACCGCATGCGGCACCATCAGACCGACGAAGCCGATGATCCCGGCCACCGCGACTGCTGCCGCGGCCATCAGGGACGCCGCCGCCAGCACGATCACCTTGGTTCGCGTGACGTGCAGCCCGAGGTGTTCGGCCTGCTCCTCGTCCAGCTGGAGGACATCGAGCGCACGTGACGTGATGCCCAGCACGGCGATGCCGCCGACGACGTATGGCGCCGCCAGTACCACGCGGGTCCATGAGACGGTGTTCAACCCGCCAAAGATGAAGGCGAAGATCGGCTGTGCCTTCTGTCCACCCGTCAGGAGGATGAAGGATGAGACGGCCGAGCAGATCGAGGACAGCGCCACACCCGCGAGGATGAGCGAGACCCCGTCCACATCACCCCCGCTGCGCGCAAGCAACGTCACCAGCACGACGGTCAGCAGTGCTCCGGCGAACGCGCTCGCCGGCACCCACCCGAATCCGTAGGAGTCGATCGGAAGCGGCGATACGATGGCGAGCGACGCCCCGAGCGCCGCCCCGGAGGCGATGCCAAGCAGGAACGGGTCGGCGAGGGGGTTTCGGAACACGCCCTGGTACGCCGCACCCGATCCGGAAAGCGCAGCACCGACCAGGATTGCGGAGGCCACGCGCGGGAGCCGCACGTCCACGATGATCCGCTGCCACGTCGCCGGGGCATCCGGTGTGAAGGTGATCCACGGCAACTGGTCGAGGGCGAGTGCAGCAGCAGTGCCGGCGGGGATCGGCGCTGCCCCTCGTGTCAGGGCGAACACACATACGCACGCCAGGAGCGCGAGCCCGAGCACGATCGGCCCGACTGTCCCCAGCGCCGCCTGCATGCGCGCGATGGCTGATGCGCCCCTGGGCGCAGCTTCGATGCTGGGTGTCGCCACAGTCTGGCCGATCTACTCCATCGAAGATAGGGCGCGCACGTCGTCGGTCGCAAGCGGCGCACCGCCGTGCAGGACGCGCAGGCGGTTGATCCGGTCGGCGAGTGGCGGGTGGGTGGACCAGAGGCTGCTCGCGCGCTCTTCGAACTTCTTGATCGGGTTTGCGATGTAGAGGTGCTGCGTCGCGCGGTTCGCTATCTCCAACACCTCGCGGTCGGTGCCGATCTTCCACAGAGCCTGTTCCAGGCCAGTGGGGTTCCGTGTGAACTCGACCGAAGTCGCATCCGCGAGGTACTCGCGTTGACGGCTCACGGAGAGTTGCACGAGGCGCGCTGCGATCGGTGCGACAATGGCCAGGATCAGGGCGAGCACCATCAGGAGCGCCTGCGCGCCGCCTCCGCCGCCCCGGTCGTCGTTCCGCCGGCGGTGTCCACCTCACATCATTGACCGGAGGAGGACATCCGCCAGCAGGGCAATTCCGCCAACCAGGACGCCGACCAGCATGGCGAATCGGATATCTAGATTCCGGACATGGCCCATTTCGTGCCCGACCACTCCCTGCAATTCCTCGAGGTCGAGCTGTTCGAGAAGGCCGCTCGTCACGGCGATCGAGGCGTGATCCGGGCTGCGACCGGTGGTGAAGGCATTCAGTGCCGTGTCTTCGATGATGTACACCGCAGGCATCGGGACGTTCGCTGCGATCGCCATCTCCTACACCACGTTCATCAGGACCGGGTGCGATTCTGCTGAGGCCGGCCGCGCCCGTGAGGCTGCGAGCACCATCTTGTCGCCTGCGTAGTAGGTGGTGAGTCCCGAGACAAGTGCGACCAGGCCCGCGAACACGGTGGTGCCGAACGCGGCGACGGGATCACCAAGCCACGCGTACCCAACCACGAAGCCGAAACTGAGAAATAGCACGACGACTGAGAGGAGCAGCAGCGCGGACTTACGCCGGTTGGCGGAGGCCTGAGCATAGAACGTCGTCGCTGCCATGAGCCACCCTCGATCTCCCGTTTCGGCTGCCGAGGAGCCTACCGGAGGCGGACCTCAGGCACCTCGTTCGCCTCTTCCGGTGCGTCGAAGAAGTCGCGCCGCTGGAAGCCGAACGGCCCCGCCAGGAGGAGCGACGGGAAGGTCGCGATGGCCTGGTTGTAGTCACGGACCGTCGCGTTGAAATGCTGACGTGAGAACGAGATCTGGTTCTCCGTGGTCGTCAATTCTTCCTGCAGTTTGAGGACGTTCTCGTTCGCGCGAAGTTGCGGGTAGTTCTCCATCACAGCGAAGAGCGAGCGCAGGGTGCCGGTGAGGGCGTTCTCCGCCTGCGCCTGCGCGACCGGCCCCTGGGCGCCGGCGGACACGGCGTTGGCGCGCGCCTCTGTGACGCGGGTCAGCACGGCCTCCTCGTGCTCCATGTACCCCTTCACGGAGTTCACGAGGTTGGGGATGAGGTCCCAGCGGCGCTTGAGTTGCACTTCGATCTGGGCCCACGCCTCGTCCACGCGCAGGCGCTTCTGGACGAGACCGTTGTAGATGGCGATCGCGATGCCGACGAAGAGCACGAGCGCGACGATGATGATGATGAGGGGCAGCATATGTCGCACGCTTTCTGGAGGCCCGGCGCGGACTTCCAGACTCGGGATAACCGGTCGTCGCGACGTTGGACGTCAGCGGGGGAATCCCCGTCTTTCGTCAGCGAACCCTTGTTCCGCTGCCTGCGTCACCGGGCCGGCGAGCCGGCGGAACGCCGCCACCATCGCCTCGGCCTCAGGGGTGAGGGTCGAGCCGCCGCCGCTGCTGCCGCCCGAACCGGATTCCAGCAGTGGCATCCCTGCCGCTGCCTCCATCTCCCGTAATTTCTTCCAGGCGGTCCGCACCGGAAGTTGAAGCGCGGACGCGGCAGCGGCGACCGAACCATGGTGTGCGATTGCTTCGAGGAGCCGCGCGCGGTACTCGGAGAGGACGACCTCGTCGCCGCGTTCGAGCCAGATCTTTACGCGCAGACGGACAGGACTGGTGGCTTCTGAGTCCGGCATGGCTGTCTCCGCGGGCTGCATGCTACCGTCCTGCACGTCCGTGCAACACGCCATGTTCGGAGGGCCGCATGCCTCGAACGTCCATCGCCGCACGAGCGCTGACCGCGTTTGGCGCGCTCGCCGTAGCCGTTGCGCTCGTCGCGTGCGGGAGCGATTCAGCGCCGGAGGTGACCCCGGCCATCATGGCGCCCACCGCCCCGTCGACCGCCACTGCGGCGCCGCCGCCGAAGCCTGCCCGCACCGAGGTGATCCTCGCCACGACGACCAGCACGCAGGATAGCGGACTGTTGGATCTCCTCGTCCCGGCGTTCCAGAAGGCGACCGGGTATCAAGTGAAGGTGGTCGCGGTGGGTTCAGGTGCCGCGATGCAGATGGGCGAGCGCGGCGACGCGGATGTGTTACTGGTGCACTCGCCGGCGGCGGAGGAGAAGTTCGTCGCCGATGGATTCGGCATCGAGCGCACGCTCGTGATGCACAATGACTTCGTGATGATCGGCCCTGCGGGCGACCCAGCGGGGTTGAAGGGCGTGAAAACCGTCGCCGAGGCCATGAAGAAACTCGCCGACAAGAAGGCAACGTTTGTGAGCCGGGGCGACAATTCCGGCACTGACTTCCTGGAGAAGAACCTCTGGAAGTCCGCTGGCCTGACCACGCCGAAGGGCCAGTCGTGGTATCTCGAAACCGGGCAGGGGATGGGCGCCACGCTGACGGTGGCGCGTGAGAAGCAGGCGTACACCGTGACGGACCGCGCGACCTTCCTCGCGTTCACCGGGAAGTCTGACTTGCCCATCCTGCTGGAGGGCGATCCGGCGCTGCTGAACGTCTATCACGTTATCGTCCCGAATCCCGCGAAGCTGCCGAAGACGAACACCGAGGGCGGGCGTGCGTTCAAGGCGTTCCTGATCTCGGCGGACGTACAGAAGCTGATCGGCGAGTTCGGCAAAGAGAAGTACGGCCGGCCGCTTTTCTTTGCTGATGCCGGAAAGCCGGAGCCGACCGCCCGCTAATGGACCTGCTGCTCGACGCCCTCCGCGAGGCGATGCGGCTGCTCCGCACGGGTGACGGCGAGGTCTACTCGATCACGCTTCGGACGGCGCTGATCACCGGCGCGTCGACGCTGGTCGCCGCGCTGGTCGGATTGCCACTGTGGCTGGGGATCGCGCTCGGCCGGTTCCCAGGGCAGCGGGTGTTGCTTGCGATCGCGAACGCGGGTACGGGGTTTCCACCGGTGGTGGCTGGTCTGCTGGTGGCGGTGCTGCTCTGGCGCTCGGGCCCGCTGGGGGCGCTGGGACTGATTTACACGCCGTGGGCAATGGTGATCGCACAGGCGTTGATCGCGACGCCGCTGGTCGTTTCGTTCGCGGCGGCCGGCGTGATGGCGCTTCCGCCAGCGCTGCACTTCCAGATCCGCGCGATGGGCGCTGACAGGATGCAGTACCTCTGGCTCGTCGCGCGAGAGGCGCGGCTCGCGCTGTTCGTCGCGGTGATGGCCGGATTTGGCGGCGTAGTCTCCGAGGTTGGCGCTGCGATGATGGTGGGTGGGAACCTTGCGGGGGAGACGCGTGTCCTGACGACGGCTGCCGTGCCGGAGGTGAACCGCGGCAATTTCGGTACGGCACTCGCCCTCGGCCTGATCCTCCTGATCTTCGTGGTCATGGTGAGCGCCATGCTCACGACCGGGCAGGCGCGCGTGCAGCGTCGATGAACACTGGCACACCTGCGCTCACCATTCGCGCCCTCCGCGTGCGCCGGGCGGCGCGGGAGGTGATCGAGGTGCCTCACCTCGAAGTCGGAGCGGGGGAAACAGTCGCGGTGCTCGGCCCCAATGGGGCGGGGAAGAGCACGTTGCTGCTGGCTGCGGCGCTGCTGCTTCCGGCGGATGGCGAGATCTCGGTGTTCAGCGAGGCAGCGCGCCGCAACGTCCAGGTCCGCCTGCGTCGCCAGACCGCGACGGTGTTTCAGGACGCGGCACTCCTCGACATGACCGTCCGCCAGAATGTCGAAGTCGCGCTGGCGATGCACGGCGTGGGTAAAGCCGAGCGCCGCGTCCGCGCTGAGGAGTGGTTGGGGCGATTGGGCGTGGCCCACCTCGCGGGGCAGCGAGGGCATGCGGTCTCGGGCGGCGAGGCGCAGCGGGTGAGCCTGGCGCGCGCGTTCGCCGTGCGGCCGCGGCTGCTCTTCCTCGATGAACCGTTCGCGGGCGTCGACCACGCGACGCGTGCGACGCTGACGGGCGAATTGCGGACGCTTCTGGCGGCCGAAGGGACGGCGGCCCTCTTTGCCACGCACGATCATTCCGAAGCGCTCCTGCTTGCCGAGCGGGTCGTACTGCTCGACTTGGGCCGGCCGCTCCAGGTCGGCCTGGCCGCGGAGGTACTCGCGCGGCCAGAGAGCGTCCGCGCGGCACGGTTCCTCGGCTTTTCTGTCCTCGGACCTGCGTCATGCGCGCTCCTCGGGCTGCGTCCCGTCGAAGGTGTTTCGCACGCTGCGGTCGCGCCCGAGGCGGCGCGACTGGAGGCGGGTGGTGTCCCGGCCGTCGTGCGTCGCGTCGAGGCGGGTTCCGGCGTGGGGCGCCTGCTCGTCGAACTGGCCTCCGGCGACACGCTCGCGATCGGGCAACCGATCGAGGCGTTGCGTGATTCCTCCATGGCAGCGGGCTGCGAGGTGCCGGTGATGGTGGACCAGGCGCGGGCGGTGTGGCTCGCGCGCTGACCCTCGCTGCGCCCTATCCTCGACGCCGGAGGACGCGATGACGCAGGAGACCCACGACGATGTGCTGGAAGACGACGAGCCGCTGCGCAAGCACGGTCCGGTCGAGCAGCCTGTTGGAAAGTGGACCGGCCTCTTCCCGAAGAAGCATCCGCTCGTCCTCATCAATACCGGGGACGGGAAGGGGAAGACTACCGCCGCGCTGGGCGTGACCTTGCGCGCCTGGGGCCGCGGCTGGTCGATCTGCTGGCTGCAGTTCATCAAGAAGAAGGACTCACATTACGGCGAGACCTACGCGGCGGCGCGTATGGGGATCGAGATGGTCGCCCTCGGCGACGGCTTCACCTGGCTCTCTGAGGACATCGAGCATGACATTGCCCTCGCGACGGAGGCGTGGGCGCTGGCGCGCGAGAAGATCATGTCGGCGCAATTCGACCTGGTGGTGCTCGACGAGATCACCTACCCGATCACGTACCAGTGGCTGGACGTCCACGAGGTGATCGAGACGCTTCGTAACCGACCGAAGGACGTCGACATCATCATCACGGGCCGCTCGGCGCATCCACTGTTGGTGGAGTTCGCCGATACCGTCACTGAGATGACCGAGGTGAAACATGCCTTCCAGTCCGGGATCAAGGCGCAGCCCGGCATCGACTACTAGCGTGGCGGGAGCGTCGTCGCGCTCCGGCTCTGCGGTCGAGGTCTTTCTGGTCGCGCTGCGGTTGGGCCTCACCTCGTTCGGCGGGCCGGTCGCCCACCTCGGCTACTTCCGTCACGAATACGTGGAGCGGCGCGGCTGGCTGACCGACGCCGAGTACGCCGACACGGTCGCGCTTTGCCAGGCGCTCCCCGGTCCAGCCAGTTCACAGGTGGGGATCGCCATCGGTACCGCACGGGCGGGTTATCTGGGTGGCGTCGGTGCCTGGCTTGGGTTCACACTCCCGTCCGCGCTCGCGCTTGCTGCCTTCGCGCTTCTGCTGGGTGACTTCGACGTTTCTGCATCGGGCTGGATCCATGGTCTGTTGATCGCAGCGGTCGCCGTGGTCGCCCAGGCCGTCTGGGGCATGTCGCGTTCGCTGGCGCCTGATCCGGAGCGGGTTGCACTCGCAGTGGCTGCGGCCGCCGCACTGCTGATGGCGCCATCAGCCTGGATGCAGATCCTCGTACTCTCGGCCGCCGGCGCGTATGGCTGGATCCGTTGGCATCATCTCGACGTGGCAGCGTCCGCGGTTGCCCCGGTCGAGGCGCGGTACCGGCGTCTCGCACCACTCTGGCTCGCCCTGCTCGTCTTGCTGGTGCTGGGACTCAACCTGGCGCGAGTGTCCACCGCCACGGACAGTCTGGCAGCGATGGCAGAGGTGAGCGCGCGTGCCGGCTCGCTGGTGTTCGGCGGCGGGCACGTCGTGCTACCGCTGCTGGAGGAGGGGTTCGTGCCCCGCTGGCTCTCCGCGGACGAATTCCTCGCGGGGTACGGTGCGGCACAGGCCGTCCCCGGGCCGCTGTTCACCTTCTCCGCCTATCTCGGCGCGAAGGGGGCTGGGCCGGTCGGGGCCGTGGTCGCGCTGGCGGCGATCTTCACGCCCTCGCTCCTCCTCGTGTGGGGCGTCGGGCCATACTGGGATCGTCTGCGTTCGCTGCGGTCCGTGCGCGCCGCCCTTCGAGGCGTGAACGCGGGCGTCGTCGGGCTACTCGCGGCGGCGCTCTACTCGCCGGTGATCACGAGTGCGATCGGCGGCGTCGGCGACGCGGCGCTCGCTATCCTCTGCGGGGCGCTCCTGATCGTGTGGCGGCGGCCGCCGTGGCTGGTCGTACTGGTAGCGACCGTCGGCGGCGCGCTCATCACCCTCTGACCGGCGGACTAGGTTTCGTGAGGCGGTGCATGCACGGCGCGCAGGAGGGTCCATCCGATTAGGCCCGCTGTGACCGATGCGCCAAGGATCCCGAGTTTCGCCTCGGTCAGCAGGGCGGCGTCGTCGAACGACAGCCCGGCGATGAACAGCGCCACCGTGAAGCCGACGCCGGCGACTGCGCCGACGCCGACGATCGAGCCCCATCCCACGCCGCCGGGGAGCCGCGCGCCCAGCATGACGGCAATTCGGATCGCCAGCACGATGCCGAGCGGTTTCCCGAGGACCAGGCCGAGGAAGACGCCCTGCGCGACCGGGGATCTCAGGGCGTCACCCAGCGTACTCACGTCGACCGGTACTCCCGCGTTCGCGAAAGCGAAGAGGGGCGCGATCACGTACGCGGAAAACGGAGCCAGCGCCTTCTCCAGCCGGTCGAGTGGCGACACGTGGGCATATGCCTCGTCGGCGATGACGAGCGAGAGCGCCACCTGTTCCTCGTGGGTTGCCAGCTGCGTCTCCGGGTCGTACGCCTCCTGGACCCGGTCGACCAGGGCGTGCATCCGTTCGCCGAACCCCGCCTGTGGCCGCCACGCCTGCCAGGGTGCGAGGAGGCCCAGCGCGACTCCGAAAACGGTCGGATGGACACCGGACTCCAGCGTCGCAGCCCAGCCGGCGGCGCCGATCACCCAGTAGAGGGGGAGGTACCAGATGCCGACCTGCCGAAGCGCGAAGCAAAGCATCAGTGCCACCCCGGCCAGTGCGAGCGGCCCAGTGGCGATCCCCTCGGAGTAGAAGACCGCGATGATGACGATGCCGCCGATGTCGTCGGC
>Ga0194132_10001791_pt1 | contig 42608 bp, 37 predicted proteins | sample TA2KigOf80mmetaG_FD_148612 | JGI IMG/M metagenome (GOLD analysis project Ga0194132, IMG submission 148612) | Freshwater microbial communities from Lake Tanganyika, Tanzania - TA2015054 Kigoma Offshore 80m | ecosystem: Environmental > Aquatic > Freshwater > Lake | place: Tanzania: Lake... | reverse complement strand
CACATCCGCTCCGATAACGGCCCGGAGAGGGTGGCCAAGAGCCTGCGCGCTTGGCTCGGGCGACTCTGGGTACGAAGACCCTCTATATCCAGCCCGGCAGTCCTTGGGAGAACGGCTACTGCGAGAGCTTTAACGGCAAGCTGAGAAACGAGCTTTTGAACGGCGAGCTCTTCTCCACCTTAACGTGACGCCCAGGTGCTGATCGAACACTGGAGATGTCACTACAACCGGGTTCGCCCGCACAGCGCCCTCGGCTATCGACCCCCGGCGCCCGAGGCCTAGGGGCTCGCCCCCTAGCCCTCGGATCATCTCAATAACCGGCAAAAAGGCTGCCTAAACTAACTTCAACACTGGACCAAGCAAAGCGGGCTGGACAACCCACGTCCTCAACTTCGATGTGCCGTACGACAGTAAGTCGTACGTACACCGCATCGGCCGTACGGGTCGGGCGGGGCGGTCGGGTGAGGCGATCTTGTTCATCGCGTCCCGCGAACGGAACATGCTCCGTATCATCGAGCGTGCGACGCGGCAGACCAACGAGCCGATGAACATGCTGAGTATCCTGGACGTCAATGCTAAGCGCGCCGAGAAGTTCAAAAAACAAGTCGGTGGAGTGATCAGCACTCAAGAGCTCAGTCCGTACCGGGGCGTCATCGAAGAATTTGTTCGTGAAAGCGGCGCCGACGTTTTCGATGTGGCCGCGGCACTGGCATCACTCGCCAAGTCGGGTCGGTCGCTATTCATCACAAAACGTTCCGTGGAGTCCGGCGAGAAGGGAGCTAGAGCCCCTGAGATCGCGGGAGGTGACCTCGGAACGATGGGGCGTAAGACCGCGCGTCCGCCGTCGGCCGGAGTGTCCGCAGGCGACCTTTCGCCTTGAGGTTGGGTGGCGGCATGGAGCGCAGCCGGGAAACATCGTCGGCGCGCTGGCTCACGAGGGTGACCTTCACGGCAGAGAGATCAATGGCATCGATATCCGCGACGACCACTCCTTCGTGAGGCTCCCGGCGGCGATCCCTGAGCACGTACTTAAACATTTAGCCGCGGTCGTCGTCCGCGGGCGCCAGCTCGACATCCGGCTCGTCAAGGCGAATAAGTGTCCCGGTAAAAGGCGTCGCTAGTCCGCGTTGCGCCGCGGCATAATTGCCGAATTTCTTTCTCAATATCGGTGAGCTCTCATGGGTAAGACTTTGCTGTTTGCAGCGCTGCTGGCGTCTGCTTTTCCTTCAGTGATCTCTGCGCAGACTGCGAAGCGTCCCATAACCCACGAAGATCTTTGGCTGATGAAGAGGGTCGAGGCGCCCTCGGTGAGTCCCGACGGACGATGGGCTGTGGTCTCGGTCACGGATGCGGCGTACGACGAGAAAGAGCAGGTCTCTGATCTTTGGATCGTCTCCACTGAGACGTCTGCCCAGTCGACGCCACGACGTTTGACAGGAACGGCGGGTGGCGAGAGCGGTGTCGAGTGGAACCCAGATGGTTCGCATCTGGTGTTCTCTGCGCGTCGAGAGGGCGACGATACCGCGCAGCTTTATCTTCTCGACCTCGGAGCTGGCGGCGAGGCGATGCGGCTTACCAAACTTGTTAACGGTGCGCGCTCTCCAAAGTTTTCCCCCGATGGTCGCCGCATCGCATTCTTAAGCACCGATTACCCGGGTGCAAAAAACGAGACGGATAACCGTCGCATCGAGACGGAGCGGAAGGCCAGAAGATGGAACGCGCACATCTATGATGGTTTTCCAATACGCAGTTGGGATCGTTGGCTAGAGGATAGAAAGCCCCGGTTGCTCGTCGTCGATGTCCCCGAGGCGGGCTCGGCGCCCGGCGAACCGCGTGAATTGCTGCGTGACTCGGCGCTCGTTCGTGAGCCTGGGTTTGCCGGTCGAGGAGGCGATGGCGGGGACTCTCTTGATGCGACGTGGACGCCGGATGGCAAGGGCCTCGTCTTTGTCGCCGGAACCGATCGGCACACGGCAGCTTATCGGTTCACTTCCTCCAATCTTTGGTACGTCGCGCTGTCGGGTGGCGAGCCCTTGCGTCTAAGCGCGGACGAGAACTCTTGGTCGCAACCCAGGTTTAGCCCCGACGGGAAGACGCTGGTGGTCAGTATCGAACGAAAGAGCGACAAGCTATACATGCCGACTGAGCTTGTTGCGCTCGATTGGACTGGTCCTGCGGGAGGGTTGGTCACCGTACAGCGTGGGCGCGAGATCACTCGAGGCCTCGATCGATCCGTGACCTCGTTCGTCATTACCCCGGACTCGCGTAAGGTGTACTTCCTTGCTGAGGAGGCCGGGCACGAAAAACTCTTCGAGACTCGACTCGCGAACGGCGGACCTCGTCCGGTCTTTGACATGAACGTTGGCGTTTACACGAACCTCGCCATCTCAACGATTTCGCGCAAGCCGGTGCTCGTCGCAAATTTCGAAAGCGCCACCCAGCCGCCCGAGGCCGTGCGTATCGATGTGACGAAGCGCACTCATGGTGTGCTCACGGCTTTCAATGCCGAGCGAGTCGCGCCGCTCGATCTCGCTCCGGTGCGGCATTTCTGGTTCACGAGCAGCCAGGGACGACGTATTCACAACATGCTGGTGGTGCCGCCGGATTTCGATCCTTTAAAGAAATATCCACTCTTCGTCGTGATCCACGGTGGTCCTCACACCATGTGGCGGGATCAATGGGTCATGCGCTGGAACTACCACCTACTCGCGAAGCAAGGCTATGTGGTACTGCTTACCAATTACAGTGGGTCGACAGGGTTCGGCGCAGCCTTCGCCCAGACCATTCAGGGCGACCCGCTGCGTACAGCGGGTGCCGAAATCAACGAAGCCGCCGATGCCGCACTCCGCGATCACTCGTTCATCGATGCCAGTCGTCAGTGCGCCGGCGGTGCAAGCTACGGCGGGCACCTTGCCAATTGGTTGCAAGCGACGACAACGCGATACCGCTGTTTGATCAGTCACGCCGGACTTATCAATCTCGAGTCGCAATGGGGCACGAGCGACACGGTCTATGGACGTGAGGTCAACAATGGCGGCCCGGTCTGGGAACAGGGGCCTGTGTGGCGCGAGCAGAACCCGATTCGCCACGCCGCCTCGTTCAAGACGCCGACGCTTGTGACGATCGGTGAGCGTGACTTCCGTGTCCCGCTCAACAACTCGCTCGAGTATTGGACCGTGCTGCAGCGGCAACAGATTCCGAGTCGGCTTGTGGTGTTCCCGGACGAAAACCACTGGATCCTCAAGGGCGAGAACAGCCGGCTTTTCTACCAGGAGATCCACGACTGGCTGGCCCGCTGGCTTCAGTCGTCGAAGCCGGAAACCGGTTCCAAGCCCTGACCGAGCCTCCCCGGGGCGCCCCATGGCGTCTCCGGGGAGTTTCCATTATCATTACCCGCCGTCGCAGCTCCTCGGGCTGTGAAACCGGGGCGACCTGGTTGGGGTCACCCAAGTGCTTGATCTGGAAGCCCCCTGAGGGGCTTTTGTTTTTTTCGCCCCTGGCCGGGGCGGGTTTGGCAAGGAGGGGGCCCTCGCGGCCCTTTTTCATTCCCGCATGGTTTTGGGGCGCGTTAACCGGGGAAGAGTGAAAAATGGCGACGGCAGCAGCAACTCGAGAAAAGCTCATCACCCTCTTGGGGCCACTTATCGAGCGACTCGGTTATGAGCTTGTCGACATTGAGTGGGTGTCGATGCCGGGTTCAAGTGTGCTCCGAATCTTTATCGATCAGCCGGTCGTCCGAGGTGGGCATATCGGCGTAGAGGATTGCGAGTTGGTAAGCCGTGAAGTTTCGGCTCAGCTCGATGTAGAGGATCCGATCAGCGGAGCCTATAACCTCGAGGTGTCGTCGCCCGGATTCGATCGGGTGCTACGTAAGGCCGCTCATTTTGAACGGTTTCGGGGCGCGCGAGTGTGGGTTGAGTTGAAGGTGCCGAGGGAAGGGCGTCGTCGTTATACGGGCGATATCTCCGAGGTGGATGAGACGGGTTGCGTCCTGATGGTGGATGGGCAGTTCGTGAGGATCGGATTTGCCGAGATCGGCAAAGCGCGGCTCGTAGCGTGAGCGCTCGGTCGGTATTTCGCGTGCATGGAGACAAAGGACGATGAGCAAGGAAATCATGATGGTCGTGGATGCCGTCTCGAACGAGAAGGGTGTCGACAAGGAAATCATCTTCGAGGCGCTCGAGGCGGCACTTGCATCAGCGACTCGAAAGAAGCACGGCGAGGACTGGGACGTGCGTGTCTCGATCAACCGAAAGACCGGCGAGTACGACACGTTCCGTCGCTGGAAAGTTTTCGCCGACGATTCCAGGGAACTCGAGGTTCCCGATCGCGAGCTACGTCTCGAGGATGCTCTTGACGTCGACAAGAAGGCGGTCGTTGGTGACTCTGTCGAGGAGCCGGTGGAGTCGGTCTCGTTCGGTCGTATTGCCTCACAGCAGGCGAAGCAGGTCATCGTACAGAAGGTGCGCGAGGCCGAGCGTGCTCAGGTGATTGTTGCCTATAAAGACCGAGTCGGTCAGCTCGTAAGTGGCGTCGTAAAGCGCGTGGACCGCAATGGCATCCTCGTCGACCTCGGCGGTAACGCCGAGGGTTTTGTTTCGCGCTCTGACATGATTATACGGGAACAAGTGAAGCCACAGGATCGCATAAAGGCGTTTTTGAAGGAGGTTCGCTCAGAACCTCGCGGTCCGCAGCTCTTCCTTACCCGCTCGGCTCCAGAGTTTCTCATCGAACTTTTTAAGCTCGAGGTTCCCGAGGTGGGGCAAAGCCTCATCCAGATCCTCGGTGCTGCCCGTGATCCGGGAATTCGCGCCAAAATCGCTGTCCGCAGCAACGACCCGCGGATCGACCCTGTCGGCGCTTGCGTCGGTATGCGAGGTTCACGTGTTCAGGCTGTCTCGAACGAAATAGCCGGCGAGCGCGTCGACATCATCCCGTTCGACGATAACCCGGCTCAGTTTGTCATCAATGCCATGTCGCCGGCGGAGGTGATTTCAATCGTCGTCGATGAGGATTCGCATAGCATGGATATCGCAGTCTCCGAGGAGAAGCTGTCGCAGGCCATTGGGCGTGGCGGTCAAAATATTCGACTTGCGAGCCAGCTCACGGGCTGGGAGCTCAACGTCATGACCGAGTCGGACGCCGATGCGAAGAGCGAGTTGGAGACCCGTACGCTCGTCGAGAAGTTCATGAAGCAGCTCGATGTCGATGGGGATGTTGCGATGATTCTGGTTCAAGAAGGTTTCTCCTCAGTCGAAGAAATTGCGTACGTCCCGCAGGGGGAGCTCAACGCGATCCAGGAGTTCAACGAGGAAATCGTCAAAGAACTACGTAGTCGCGCTCGCGACGTATTGCTCACGCAAGCTATCGCGAGCGAGGAGAGTCTCGATTCGCAATTGCCGGCTGATGACTTATTGATGCTTGAAGGCATGCAGCCGGATCTTGCCCTGGCGCTCGCTCGTCGTGGTGTGCGAACTCGCGAGAATCTTGCCGAGCAGGCCGTCGACGACCTTCTAGACATCCACGGGCTCTCGGCTGACGAGGCTGGCAAGCTCATTATGAAGGCCCGCGAACATTGGTTCGCTCCAGGGCACGGCTGAGTGGACCTCACAGGACGCTGATATGGCCGATGTAACGGTTGCTCAATTCGCTGAGGTACTGAAGGTGCCGGTCGAGAAGCTGACCTCGCAGCTTGCTCAAGCTGGCATCGAGGTCGGTGGACCGAACGATTGCATCAGCGATGATGCGAAGCTCATCTTGCTGACCCACTTACGTCGCAGTCGCGGTCAGGTTGAAGAGTCGTCCGCAGCCGCAGCTACGCCTCGAAAAATTACGCTGCAACGCAAGCAGCAGAGCGAACTAAAACTCAGCGGAAGTTCCGGTCGCGCACGAACGGTTAACATCGAAGTCCGCGTCAAGCGCACCTACGTCAAGCGCGACGTACTTGAACAGCAGGTGAAAGCGCAGGGAAAAGCGCGGGGAGAGGACCTCGAAAGTAAGCGCCGCGAGGCTGAAGAGGCGGCGCGCATCGAGCGAGAGCGTCAGGAACACGAGCGTCGCGAGACCGAGCGACTAGAGGCGGAAAATCGCCGCCGAGTCGAGGAACAAGCCTCCGCAAGGCGTGCCGCCGATGAGGCTCGGCGCGCGGCCGAGCAGTCCGATCGTAACCAGAGTCAAGTGGATAAGTTGGGGCGTGGCAAGGCGCCTGCCCCTGCCGAGACCTGGCCCGCCAAGAATGCGGACGCCGACGCAGAGCGTGATAAGCGCACACGCTACGGTCGCGAGGAGTTACACGTCAACATTGGTGCGAGCTCGCGTCTCAAGAAAAAGAAAAAGATCCGCGAGCGCAAGGCTCCGGTTGGTATGGAGCAGCGCCACGGGTTCGAATTACCCACGACCCCGGTTGTTCGCGAAGTCGCCATCGGCGAGACCATCACGCCGCAAGAACTTGCTCAAAAGATGGCGGTAAAGGCGACGGAAGTCATCAAGGCCATGATGACCATGGGCGTCATGGCGACCATCAACCAGCCTATCGATCAGGATACCGCCGTTCTCGTCGTCGAGGAGATGGGTCACGCCGCCAAGATTGTCAAAGAAAATCAGCTCGACATAGACATACAGGACGTAGGCGGCGAGTCTGTGGAGAGCATGCCGCGTCCTCCGGTGGTGACCGTGATGGGTCATGTCGATCACGGCAAGACGTCGTTACTCGACTATATCCGAAAGACCAAAGTTGCCTCTGGTGAAGCCGGTGGCATCACCCAGCACATCGGCGCGTATCATGTGCAAACGGCGAAGGGTGGTGTTACGTTCCTCGACACGCCGGGTCACGCCGCGTTCACGGCGATGCGCGCGCGAGGTGCCAAGGCGACGGATGTGGTCGTTCTCGTTGTAGCCGCCGACGACGGCGTAATGCCGCAGACCATTGAGGCGATACAGCACGCGCGCGCTGCAGGCGTGCCCATCGTCGTGGCCGTTAATAAAATCGACAAGAGCTCAGCTGATCCGGATCGGGTGCGGATTGAACTTTCGAAGCAAGAAGTCACCCCGGAAGAGTGGGGTGGCGATACGATATTCGTTAATGTGTCAGCCTATACCGGCCAAGGTGTCGGCCAGTTGCTCGATGCGATCCTACTCCAGGCCGAAGTGCTTGAGCTTCGGGCGCCGGTTCAAGCTCTCGCATCGGGAATCATCGTTGAGGCGAGTGTCGAGAAAGGCCGTGGCGCGACTGCAACGGTGGTCGTCAAGCGTGGTACGCTCAAACTCGGCGATCCTATCATCGTAGGTCAGGAGTTCGGTCGAGTTCGAGCGATGTTCGACGAAACGGGTGAGAGCGTCGCTGAGGCAAAGCCCTCGATGCCTGTACTTGTTCTCGGCCTCTCAGGTGCACCGAATGCGGGTGAGGAAATTCTTGTGGTCGAAAGCGAGCGCAAGGCTCGAGAGGTCGCGCTGTATCGTCAGGGAAAATTCCGTGACGTCAAACTTGCGAGGCAAGCTGCGGCGGTCGGCGACGTATTCTCGCAGATGGCGGAGGACAAAATTGGCGTCATCAGTGTCGTCATGAAGACCGACGTGCAGGGTAGTGCCGAGGCCTTACGTGATTCGCTTACCAAACTCAGCACTGAAGAGGTACAGGTTAAGGTAATCGCGAGCGGTGTCGGGGGTATCACAGCCTCGGACGTACAGCTTGCCGTAGCGTCGAAGGCGATGATTCTCGGTTTCAATGTGCGTGCCGATTCCGGTGCAAGGGAAGCTATCAAAGAATCTGGCATCGACATTCGTTATTTCTCGGTCATTTATGAAGCGATCGACGACATCAAGCAGCGAATGGGTGGACTACTCGCGCCCCAGATCAAAGAACAGATCGTCGGTACCGCTCAGGTTCGCGATGTATTCCGCTCTAGCAAGTTCGGGATCGTAGCGGGCTGCCTCGTAATCGAGGGCTCAGTTAAGCGTAATAATCCGATACATGTGCTGCGCGATAATGTGGTGATCTTCGAAGGGGCGCTTGAGTCACTGCGTCGTTTCAAGGACGATGTTGGCGAGGTTCGTGCGGGCACCGAATGCGGTATCGGTGTTAAGAACTATCAGGACGTTCGCGTGGGCGACCAGATCGAGTGCTATGCCCGTGTCGAGGTTGTCCGTGCGATCGCTTGAGCAATGGACAGAAGTCGGCATTAGCGCGTGACGAGTAAGGCCCGACAGCGACGCGTCGAGTCGGAGCTGCAGCGAGTGCTGGCTGAACTTATTGCGTTCAAGATTAAAGATCCTCGTGTGGGTTCGGTCACGATCACGGCGGTTCAGGTCCTGTCCGATATGGGCGCGGCCCGCGTGCTGTTCGTTCCCTTTGGAGACCGGTACTCATCAGACGAGGTCGGCGAAGGGCTTCGATGTGCCTCTGGCTTCCTTCGAGGAGAGGTCGGACGTCGACTCGGTCTCCGCCATGCGCCCCGACTGGATTTCGAATTTGACGAGAGTATCGAGCGGGCGGACAGGCTTACTCGCCTTATCAACCACGCGGTGCGCGGCGAGGGAGTCGACTCCTCAGGCGGCAACTTCCCATGATCGACGGTGTGCTGCTGTTCGACAAGCCGTCCGGGGTCTCCTCGACAGCCGCCGGACTGCGGTTGCGAAGACTACTTGGCGTAAGGAAAGTGGGACATGTCGGCAGCCTCGATCCGCTTGCCACTGGAATGCTCCCGATTTGCGTCGGTGAGGCGACCAAACTCGCGAGCGAAATCCTCGAGGGCGATAAGGTCTACCGATTTCAAGTCTCCCTTGGAAGTCGAACCTCGACGGGAGACGTCGAGGGCGAGATTACCGAGCAGCAGCGAGTCCCCGCCTTAGATCGTGAAACGGTCCATCGCGCGCTTTCTGCGTTCCTTGGAGACACCTCGCAAATTCCGCCGATGTACTCGGCGATTAAGCAGGGGGGCGTGCCGCTGTATCGAAGGGCGCGTGCTGGCGAGGTCGTCGCGCGGCTGTCACGCAGCATCAGGATCGAGTCGCTCGAGTTGCTTTCCATGGCAGAGCGCCAGATCGAGTGCCGAGTAGTCTGCGGTAAAGGCACCTATGTCCGAGTACTTGCAGAAAACATCGCCAAAGCGCTCGGGACGGTTGGGCACGTAACCGAATTGCGTCGTGAAAGCGTTCGGCCATTTGCTGCAGATCGTCTTGTAACCCTGCAGCAGATCGAATCGACTCGAGGCGTCGGTTTGCCATGGGTCAGCTTGGATGAGGCCGTGGGGCACTTAAAGTTGGTCACCCTTGCGCCCGAGGCAGCCAGAAGGATGTCTCAGGGCCAGGTCGTTGAGGCTCCCGACGCCCTCTTGTTCGATCTGGGGGAGCTTGTTCGGCTCCATGGTCCCGGGGCGGTTTTCAGGGGTCTTGGGAGGGTGGCCGCCCCCGGACGGGTAGCCCCAAAGCGACTTGTCGCGGAAAAGACCAGAGAGTAAAATTATAAATGGTTGATAGATAAATGGTTGATAGGTGTTTATTAAGACTTCTTGAGGATTGTACGGAATGCCGTTAAGTGCAGAGAAGAAGGGCGGACTTGTTTCGCAGTTCCGCCGGGATCCCAAGGACACGGGATCCCCTGAAGTTCAGATCGCATTGCTTTCCGAACGGATTTCCGGTCTTGGCCAGCACTTTATTTCGCACGCGTCAGATCACTCGTCGCGCCGCGGGCTCGTGAAGTTGGTCAATCAGCGCCGTAAGCTCCTCGATTATCTCAAGGGCAGCCAGCCGCAGAAGTATCAGGAAGTCGTCGAGCGTCTCGGATTACGCCGCTAAGAAGTCCCTCTGCAAAGGCCGTTCCTCCTTAAAGAAGGGGAGCCTTTTCGTGCACAGCTTTTACTCACGAGGTTTCCCGTGCCGGTAATCAAAAAGTCCTTTCAGTATGGCTCCCACTCTATGACGCTTGAGACGGGCGAAATGGCCCGCCAGGCCGATGCCGCCGTCGTCGCATCGCTCGGTGACACGGTCGTACTCTGCACGGCTGTCGCTGCCAAAAAAGCCGCGCCGGGGCGTGATTTCTTCCCACTGACCGTTAATTATCAAGAGAAATTTTACGCCGCGGGTCGAATCCCCGGAGGGTTCTTCAAGCGCGAAGGCCGTCCGACCGAAAAAGAGACTCTAACTTCGCGCCTCATCGATCGTCCCATCCGTCCGCTTTTTCCCGATGGCTTCTACAATGAAGTCCAGGTTGTCACCACAGCCATCTCGATCGACCCTGAGATCGATGCCGATATCCCGGCGATGGTCGGAGCCTCTGCAGCTCTCGCGTTGTCCGGTGTGCCATTTAACGGTCCGATCGGTGCCGCGCGAGTCGGCTACAAGGATGGAAAGTACCTTCTCAATCCGACCACGAAAGAAACCCGGACCTCCGAACTCAACCTCGTCGTCGCCGGCACCAAAGATGGCGTGATGATGGTCGAGTCCGAAGCGAACTGTCTCTCGGAAGAGAGTATGCTCGGCGCCGTCGTTTTCGGTCACGAGCAGATGCAGACCGCCATTGAGGCGATCAACGAAATCGTTGTCGAGCGCGGCAAGCCGCGTTGGGACTGGAGGCCGAATTCGGTGACCGTCGAACTCGAAGCCGCCGTGCGTGCAGCAGCCCATGCCTCGCTCTCTGAGGCCTACCGCATCACGGAGAAGCAGGCACGCTACACCCGCGTTGGCGAAATCAAGAGGGCGGTCACCGAGCAACTGACGGCAGGCGACTCTCCAGCCTATACCGCTGAACAGATCGGCGATCAGTTGTTCCGTCTCGAGAGCCACATCGTCCGCGAGCGCATCCTCAACGGTGAGCCGCGTATCGATGGTCGCGACTCTGTGACGGTCCGTCCCATTACCATCAAGGTGGGTGTGACGCCGCGTACCCATGGCTCGGCGTTGTTCACTCGTGGCGAGACGCAGGCGCTCGTTGTCACGACGCTCGGCACGGGTCGCGACTCGCAGATCATCGACGCCCCGGAAGGCGAGCATCGCGAGCCGTTTATGTTGCACTATAACTTCCCGCCGTTCTCGGTAGGTGAGACGGGCATGATGTCGGGCCCAAAGCGTCGCGAAATTGGTCACGGCAATCTGGCGCGTCGCGGGGTCGCGGCTGTCATGCCGGATATGGAAAGATTCCCCTATGTTATTCGCGTGGTGTCGGAGATTTTGGAATCGAACGGCTCCTCGTCGATGGCCTCTGTGTGCGGCGCTTCGCTTGCCATGATGGACGCCGGCGTTCCGCTCAAGGCTCCGGTTGCCGGTGTGGCGATGGGTCTTGTTCTCGAGGGCAAGCGCTACAAGGTGCTGACCGACATCCTCGGTGATGAAGACCATCTCGGCGACATGGATTTCAAGGTTGCCGGTACGAAGGATGGTGTCACCACGCTGCAGATGGATATCAAGGTCGAGGGCATCACGCCGGAGATCATGAGGGTCGCACTCGAGCAGGCGAAGGCGGGTCGGCTGCATATTCTCGGCGAGATGAGCAAAGTCATCTCGAAGCCGCGTGAGACGATGTCCGAATGGGCGCCATTCATCATCACCGTGAAGATCGATCCGGAGAAGATCCGCGATGTGATCGGTAAAGGCGGTGCAGTAATCCGTCAGATCACCGAAGAGACAGGCACGACGATTGACATCGAGAATGACGGTAGAGTCAAGATCGCCTCGGTCAACGGTGCTGCGGGTCGCGAGGCTCAACGTCGTATCGAGCTGATCACGGCGGACGTCGAAGTGGGTCGAGTCTACGAGGGCCGCGTCGCCCGTCTAATGGACTTCGGTGCCTTCGTGACGATCCTACCGGGTCGCGATGGTCTAGTGCACATTTCGCAGATCTCCAATGAGCGTGTGGAGCGCGTCTCCGACAAGCTCAAGGAAGGCGATGTCGTGATGGTGAAGGTGCTCGAAGTTGACCGTCAGGGTCGCGTGCGCCTATCTATGAAGGATGTCCAGCTAGGCTGATTCGCGCTTACGTCTCGATCGAGACGCTCTTGATCCCAGCAAATCGCGCCGGGTTCCATCTGGGTGTCATCCAGCTCAACAAGCCACTCGCCGAGTCAATTTCGGCGGGTGGTGAGTCTTGGCCCAGCGATTCAAATACCTGTCGTAATTGTCGCAAAGCGTGAGCCGACTCAACGGCTGCCGAACGACGAGACTTGGCGAGTTTGCTGCCATCGGACTCGACGACCACGGGCAAATGCAGATAGCGCGGCGGCGTGAGTCCGAGCGCGCGCTGTAGGGCGAGTTGCCAACCAGTACTTGCAACCAGATCTGCGCCGCGCACGACATCGGTGACGCCTTGTTCTGCATCGTCGATCACGGTTGCGAGCTGGTACGAGTGCACGCCGTCCCGTCGTCGCACGACGACATCGCGTTGTTGCTGTGGATCGAAAACGATCACGCCGAGACTTCGATCAATGACCTCGAGGCGGGGTAGTGAGGTCAGATCGGCCCGAAGCGCTGAATGGGTTGGATCGCATGAGCGGCGACGGCAATCCTTGAGGCAGCACGGCTCGCCGTCGGTGGCGAGTTCGCGACGCGTACAGTCGCATTGAAAAAGAGGTACCTGCTCGCCTAGACGGGCGAGGGCTGCAGCATAAATATCGGTCCGAGAACTTTGCCTCAGGGGAGGCTGCGGATACCGTAACGAGAACGTGTTGAGGGTGCACAAAATGGCGCACTCGTGTTCCGGACGGCATCGCGTGGTGTCGAGATCGTCGATACGCAGCAGGCAGACGCCACCGCCGGCGTCGAGCCAACTGCCAACGGCGGCAACAAGGGACCCGATGTGCAGAGGCCCCGACGGCGTCGGCGCAAAACGACCGACGAGTCGGTCGGATCGACGGTCAGCGATAACGGTCGTCACGCTCGCCGTACTGTTTTTCACGGCGTTCGCGACGTTCTTGGGCCTCGAGGCTGAGCGTCGCTACCGGACGCGCCTCGAGTCGTTTGACACCGATCTCTTCGCCCGTTTCGAGGCAGTAGCCGTAAGTCCCGTCCTCGATGCGCTCAAGGGCGTCCTCGATCTTACGAATGAGCTTGCGCTCGCGGTCGCGCGTGCGCAGCTCTAGGCTGAATTCCTCTTCCTGGGTGGCCCGGTCGTTCGGGTCAGGAAAGTTAGCCGCCTCGTCCTTCATGTGCGAGACGGTTCGGTCGACTTCGCGCATGAGGTCCCGCTTCCAGTCCTCGAGAATGGTACGGAAGTGCTCTAGTTGCTTGCGGCCCATATACTGTTCGCCGCCCTTAATGATATATGGCTGAACGTTGCGCGGTCCAAAGAACAGGGCGTCCTCTCCGTCTTCGCCATCGGCCGACGTGACGATCGGGTGAGGATTGCGCTGCACGAACGTGGCGACAACTTCTTTTTTCTTTCCCGGAGCCGGCCCCGCCGGCGGCGGTTTTTGAGACACCGGAAATGTTGCCGGTATCGTCTTAACAAGTATTTCAGGGTTCGCTAATTTTTTTGCTGCCTTGGAGGCTTTTGGCTGTTGCTTGCGAGCTGGGACTATCGGCCGCGCTCTACGTGCCGCTTTAGACGACGCTTTCTTGGCGATGACCTTAATCGCCACCGCCTTCGGGCCGGCTGCGGTTTTGGTCGTCTTCGCAGGTTTCGCTGCGGATTTTTTTGCCGACATCACGCGCTCCTTAGCCTTAAAGACACTTTACAAGACGCGCGAGGATACCGACAAAAAACTCGTCAGGGAAGTGCGAAACCCTTACGGGAGGACAACCTCGGATTCGGGCTTCCAGTCAGGTTGCCGCCGTGTCGCCACCACGGTGGTGTAGATACCACCCCGCACGTTGAATTTTGCGGTCAGCTTTAGGTAACGCGGCGCGGTGACGGCTGCGAGGGCGTCGGCGATTTCGTTTGTGATGGCCTCGTGGAAAGCCCCCCGATCTCGAAACGACCAGATGTACGACTTGAGCGATTTGAGCTCGACACATGTGCGATCGGGGACATATTCGAGATCGAGTATGGCGAAGTCCGGCTGGCCGGTTTTCGGGCACAAGCAGGTGAACTCCGGAATGGACATGCGGATGGTGAAGTCGATGTCCGTCTTGGGATTCGGAAAGGTAACGAGCTGGGTGGACGGTTGTGAGGGCATGGGTGTGGTGGGAGGGCGTGGAACGAAGGATTAATTTACACTACGGCACCATTTGGCGTTCATCCGCCGTGGAGATATTTACGAGCGATGCGTCTCACCAAAATCAAGCTAGCCGGCTTTAAGTCTTTCGTCGATCCGACCAGCGTCGCCTTCCCGAGCAATCTTACCGGTGTCGTCGGACCGAACGGCTGCGGCAAATCGAATGTGATCGATGCCGTTCGTTGGGTGATGGGCGAACTGTCGGCCAAGCATTTGCGCGGCGACTCCATGGCCGACGTGGTGTTCAACGGTTCGAGTGCGCGCAAGCCGGTCGGTAAGGCGTCGGTCGAATTGGTGTTCGACAACTCCGACGGCAAGATCGGCGGCTCGTATGCCGCGTTCAACGAGGTGTCCTTGCAACGTGAGGTCACACGAGAGGGTGTGAGCAACTACTTCATCAATGGCGCCCGATGTCGCCGCAAGGACATCACCCAACTTTTCCTTGGAACCGGGCTCGGATCGCGTAGCTACGCCATCATCGAGCAGGGCATGATTTCTCGCGTCATCGAGGCGAAGGCTGATGATATGCGCGCCTTCATCGACGAAGCGGCGGGTATATCTAAGTACAAAGAGCGTCGCAAGGAAACCGAGAGTCGCATCGCCGACGCGCGAGAGAACCTCGAGCGCTTACAAGACTTGCGCGACGAAATCGACAAGCAGATCCGCCATCTGCAAAGACAAGCATCCATCGCCCGTAAGTATCAGGAGCTTAAGGAGTGCGAGCGCAAACTCACTGCTGAGCTTCTGGCACTGCGTCTGCGCGATCTAGACAGCGGTGCCGAAGTGCACGACTCGGTAGTCCGCGAAAAAGAACTTTCGATGCAGGCGGCGTTGGCCGATTTGCGCTCCGCTGAGGCGGCGATCGAGATTCAGCGTGCATTTCATGTCGAGCAGTCCGACGTGGCCTCTCGTGTACAGGCGCGCTTTTACAGTGTGGGTGCGGATATCTCGCGCATCGAGCAGCAGATCCAGTTTGCGCGAGAGACGCGCGACCGCAAGTGCCGCGAACTCGATCAATCGCGTACGACGCTCGAGGCGCTGGCGGTCCAGACGGAGCGCGACGAGTGCGAGCTCGTCACCATTCGCGAAGAGTTGGTCCGGCTCGCGCCAGAGATTGAGCGAGCTCAAGAAAGCGAAGGCAATGCCAGCAGCGCGCTCGATACTGCCGAAAAGGCGCAGCTCAAATGGCAGCGACATTGGGAAAGTTTCAATCAGGAACTCGGTACCGCCAATCAAACCGTCCAGGTCGAGCGGGCCCGAAGCGAGCAGCTCGAAAATCAGCTGCGACGTTTGCGCAGCCAACGCGATCGACTGACCACCGAGGTCGATGGGCTCCGAAAGCAGGAAGTTCAGGGGCAATTGTTCGAGCTCGGCGAGCGCGAATCGCAGGCCCGCGAGGTCACAGATAGTCTTGCGCGCAGCCTGACCGCGGTCCTCGACGACGTGCAGAGTTTGCGCGCGGCGCAGCTCGCCGCGGAAGAACAACTCGAATTGGCGCGTGCTGATCGCGAGTGCTCACGTGCTGAAATGATGTCGGTCGAGGCGCTGCAACGCGCAGCGTTAGGCAAAGCGGATGTGAAGTCGACGGAGTGGTTGGCGGCGGCTGGCATCGGCGGTCGTAAGCGTGTCGCAGAATCGCTCAGCGTTGAGCGCGGCTATGAGCGTGCCGTCGAGATGGTGCTCGGCGATTACCTCGAGGCGGTCTGTGTAGATGGTCTTGATGCGCTAATCGATGCCTTGTTGAGTGCGGGTGAATCGAGTGTCGCGCTCATCGAATCGGGTGGCGCCGAGGTTTCGGTTACCGCCGATCGTCTATCGTCGAAGGTTCGCGGACCTTCGGCCGTCATCGATACGCTCAACTCGGTTCGTGTGGCCAGCAGTCTTTCTGAGGCTTTGTCGGTCCGCAGATCCCTCGTCGTGGGTGAATCGGTTATTACCACCTCAGGTGAGTGGGTCGGTCGCAGTTGGCTAAGAATCGCGCGCAGTGCCGACGAGCGGGCCGGTGTCCTCGAGCGTGAACATCGTCTCAAATCTTTGAGGGCGGCATTCTTCATGGCCGAAGACCACGCGAAGCGCTGCGAATCCTCTTTGCAGTCAACTCGAACGGCACTCGGTGCCGCAGAGGTTGGACTCCACGATGTCCAAGGGCGTATACAGCTTGCGCACCGAGAACACGCCGATCTACTCGGACAGCTCGAGGCGTCGCGCGCTCGTGTGCGGGAATCCACCCTGCGACGCGTGCGTTTGGAGGAGGACGCCGCTGAGATCGCCGGTGAGCTGGGCGTCACCGAAGACTCGCTAGCTCGAGCGAATCTCGAACTCAAGCGTGGTCTAAGACGGCTGCGCGAGCTGGAGAGCGAAAGGCCCTCGCTCGAATCTTCTCGAGAGTCTATTAACAATGCGCTGGCTGATGCGCGCTTCACGGCCCAAGCGGCTCAGCTCGCCGCCCGCAATCTATTGGTGCGTGCCGAGGGTCGACGGACGGCATCCTCCGGCGTTGAGTTGGCGCTCGGTCGAGCTGGTGAGCAGCGTTCGCAGTTGATGGAAACAGCCTCCACGCTTGAGGCGGAGCTCGCCGATGGCGAGGCGCCAATCCTCGAGTTCGAATCCACTTTGAGAAGTTTGTTGTCCCATCGACTCGAAGTCGAGGCGGAGCTGACGCAGTCGCGCCGTGCGCTCGATGAAACCGATGCGGAGCTTCGCGCGCTTGACGAGCGTCGGCACTCGACCGAGTCGTGGGTTAACGACGCGAGAGAAACAGTGGAAGCAGCGCGCTTTGCTGCGCAGGAAACGCGCGTACGACGTGAAACCATTGCCGAGCAATTCGCGGCGACGCAGTTCACTCTTGCGGAGATTCGCGCGGGGTTGTCCGATAGCGCAGCGGTCCAAAACTGGGAGACCACGCTCGTTGAGACCCGAACCGACATCGAGAAGCTTGGACAGGTTAACCTCGCGGCGATTGATGAGCTCAAGGAAAACAGCGAGCGTAAGGAATATTTCGACCGTCAGCACATCGACCTTACCGCGGCTTTGTCGACGCTCGAAGATGCTATGCGCAAGATCGATGGCGAGACGCGTTCTCGATTCGACGATACATTAAACCGCATAAATGTGGGTCTAAAGGAAAAATTTCCACGACTGTTCGGTGGCGGACATGCCTATCTCGAGCTCTCGGGCGAGGATCAGCTTACTGCAGGTGTTGCGATCATGGCGCGACCGCCGGGGAAGCGAAACGTGACAATAGCGCAGTTGTCGGGCGGCGAAAAGGCGCTGACCGCGGTCGCGCTTGTGTTCTCTATCTTTGATCTCAATCCTGCGCCATTCTGTCTGCTCGACGAGGTCGACGCCCCCCTCGATGAAAACAACGTGGGTCGTTTCTGCGACATCGTTCGTGAGATGGCGAGTCGAGTTCAGTTCATTTTCATTTCCCACAATAAGTTGACGATGGAGCTTGCCTCGCAGTTGCTCGGCGTCACGATGAACGAGCCGGGTGTTTCGCGTCTCGTCGCCGTCGACGTCGACGAAGCCGTCCGGCTCGCCGGGAGCTGACACCGTGGAAGGACTCTTGCAAACTCTGGCGAGTGATCTCCGGCTGGCCTTGTTGGTCGTAGGCGGGGCTTTGCTGCTGGTCATTTTGTTCTGGGAAGTTGCGCAGCGTCGTCGCGCGGCGCGCGCCGACTCGATGCACGTACGTGGGCCGCTGGGGCAAGCGCGCTCGGCCCCGGCTGAAGACCTCGCGCGGTCTGATCCTCTGCTTGATCCGGTACGACGAAGCCCAGAGGATCCGTCGGGTCTCTCCTCCATCGAGCGGGTAGAGCCCACGCTGACCCTGCCCGAGATTCACGTTCGTGATCGATTAGTCGAGCCCCCGCTCGTCAATTTCGATCGAGCAATGAGCACCAGGGGGGGGAGCGGTAACTCGATTCCCGTCTTGGAGCTCAAATCTGTAGCTAATCTAACTTCGGTGTCAGAGTCCCTCACCTCTTGTGAGGACAACGCAGACGACACCACCGTTGACTCGCGAAACGAGAGTTCTGAGCCTGTGATTGTGACCCTTCGGGTAGTAGCTCGGGAGGGTGAGCGTTTCACTGGCACGGCGCTTAGACAGGCGTTGCAGGGAGAGGGGTTCGTTCACGGCGATATGGATATCTTCCATCGCTCGCTAGCGGATGGTCGCGTCTTGATCAGTGCTGCGAGTCTTACCAAACCTGGAAACTTTGATCTCGGGACCATGGACGCGTTGCGCTTTCTTGGACTCAATTTGTTTGCCGTGCTTCCAGGGCCGATCTCGGGCCGCGAGGCCGTCGACAAACTGCTGACCGTGGGACACACCCTCGCGCAGCGGTTGCGTGGAAACCTACTCGACTCGCGCGGACAGCCGCTTACTGAGGCGCGCCTCGCGGAGATGCGTCGCGAAGCGGCGTCGGCCGGGGCCGCTGAGTCATGACGAAGGCGGGGGCGCCCTCCGCAGAGATCCGGCAACGCGTCGCGGCGTTGCGTCGCGAAATCGAGCATCGTAACTATCGGTATTACATTCTCGACGATCCGGAGCTTCCGGATGCCGAGTGGGATCGCTTGATGCAGCAGTTGCGTGAGCTCGAGGAGACCTATCCGCAGCTCGTCTCGCCAGAGTCTCCCACTCAGCGAGTCGGTGCCACGCCGACAGACGAGTTCGCCGAGGTACGACATCGAATTCCGATGTTGTCGCTCGATAACGCATTCACTGAGGACGACCTCAAAAACTTTGATCGACGAGTCCGTGAAAGGCTAAGTATCGACGGCGACGTCGAGTATTCGGCAGAGCCCAAGCTCGATGGCCTTGCGATCTCGGTGATCTATGAGCGGGGTGTGCTTGTTCGCGCCGCCACTCGCGGCGATGGCACGACGGGCGAAGACGTGACGACGAACGTGCGTACAATACGCTCAGTGCCGCTGCATCTGCGTGGCGATGCGCCGAAGTTGCTCGAGGCGCGCGGCGAGGTATTTATGCCGATGGCGGGGTTCGAGCGCCTGAATGCCGATGCCGCCAAAAAGGGCAACAAAGTTTTTGCGAATCCTCGAAACGCGGCTGCCGGGAGCCTCAGACAACTTGATCCCTCGATCACGGCGCAGCGACCGCTTGATATCTTTTTTTATTCTGTTGGCGCAGTGGAGGGTCTGAAGTTACCTTCCTCGCACAGTGTAACGCTCGACTTATTGAAGTGTTTTGGTCTGCGAGTTTCGCCCGAGGTTCGGCGGGTGCGTGGCGCGAGCGGATGCCTCAAGTATTACGCCGATATCAATCGCCGCCGCTCTAGGCTCAAGTATCAAATCGACGGCGTAGTCTACAAAGTTGACAGTATTATTGCGCAGCGCGAACTCGGTTTCGTTTCGCGTGCACCGCGCTGGGCCATTGCCCACAAGTTTCCAGCCGAGGAAGCGTTGACAGTGCTGCGCGACGTTGAATTCCAAGTGGGGCGTACGGGCGCGTTGACCCCGGTCGCTCGTCTCGAGCCTGCGTTCGTGGGTGGCGTCACAGTCAGCAATGCGACCTTGCACAACATGGACGAAGTGAGGCGCAAGGACGTGCGTATCGGTGATACCGTCGTCGTACGACGCGCAGGCGACGTCATCCCGGAAGTTGCCAGAGTACTACTCGATCGACGCCCCAAAGATTCGCATGAAATTCGGTTGCCAAGGCGCTGCCCGGTCTGCAACTCGACCGTGAAGCGGGACGCGGAGGCGGCCGTCGCGCGGTGCACGGGTGGCTACCGTTGCAGCGCGCAGCGTAAGGAGCGTCTGCGACACTACGCCTCGAGACGAGCGCTCGATATCGAAGGTGTAGGCGAAAAACTTGTCGATCAGCTTGTGGAAGCGGCCGTAGTCGAGTCGCCAGCTGATCTGTACTTGCTAGATTTGGCGATGCTTTCGGATCTTGATCGCATGGGACCGAAGTCGGCCGAAAACATTTTGGCAGCGCTTCAGCGCTCAAAGAATACGACCTTGGCACGGTTCCTCTTCGGGCTCGGGATTCGCGACGTAGGTGAGGCGACGGCTGCGGCACTTGCTCGCCATTTCGGTGATATCGATTCGCTGATGGCAGCCGATGTCGAGGCGGTGCGACAGGTTCAGGATATCGGTCCCGTGATCGCAGCCCACATCATAGAATTTTTTGCAGATCCGAACAACCGAGAGGTCATTGATAGATTGCGTCGGGTGGGCGTGCATTGGCCGATGGCCAAGACAAACTCTGGCTTAACTCAGCCCTTGCTCGGGATGACTTTCGTGCTGACGGGCAGTCTGGCCTCGATGGCCCGGGAGGAGGCGGAGGATGCGCTCAGAGCGCTTGGTGCGAAGGCCTCCGGTAGCGTCTCTAAGAAAACGAGCTACGTGATTGCAGGGCGGGACGCGGGCTCTAAACTCCGTAAGGCGGAAGGACTTGGCGTACCGGTCCTCGATGAAGACGCTCTCAAAAAAATTCTCTCGAGTCAGCGACCGCCCTGAGCGGGCGGCCGCCGAATGGAGAAAAAGGATCAGATCTTCTTTTCGACCTTCGCGACCTTGGTGAGTTCGTCGCTGTACGCGCGGAACTTCTTGGCGAGTACCGCCTGGTTTAGCTGCTGCTTCACTTCCTCGAACGGTGGAGGCTGAACCTCTCTTACGTCGTCGAGTCGGATGACATGCCAGCCAAACTGCGTCTGTACCGGCTTGGCGATGATTTCGCCTTTCTTGAGCGCCATGATCGCGTCGGCAAAAGGCTTGACCATGCTCGCTGGGCTGAACCAGCCGAGATCACCGCCACGATCGCGAGATGAGTCGAGGGAGTCTTTCGCGAGGACTTCGAAGCGTTCACCCTTCCTGAGGCGGTCGAGGGTCTGCGTCGCCGCAATTTCCGTCGGCACCAAAATGTGACGTGCACGATATTCGTTGCGTGACATTTGGTTGACTTGCGCGTCGTACTCGACTTTCAGCTCCTGCTCCGTCGGCGTCTTACCTTCGAGGTACTTCTCTGCGAGGGCCTGCTGCAAGATGTTGAGACGATTCAATTCGATTTGCATAGCCAGCTCGCTCTTTTTGTCTAGACCATCTTTCTCGGCTTGTGCAGCGAGAATCTTTAGGCTAATGAGAGAGTCGAGAGCACGCTGTTTCTGCCCGGCATCAAGCTCGGCGCTCGGGCGACCCGAGACTTGTTGCACGAAGCCGTCGAACTCACCCTGGGTGATTGATTTTCCGTTCAGTGTCGCCACCGGCTTCCTCGCAGCGGCAGCCGCATCGGTATCTTTTCCAGAATCTGCTTTCGGCTGGCAGGCCGAAAGGAGCAAAGCGGCGGTAGTGATGGTTAGCAAGGGCATCATTTTCATAGTGATTCTCGAACGGATTTTGTTAAAAATGAATTATGACGGTATCCGGGCGTCGATGGACAGAGCGTGAACGCCCAAGGCCTTCAAGTCGCCGAGGGCCTCGAAAACTAAGCGATGGCGAGCGAGGGGGGTGAGTCCTAGGAATTTGCTTGAGACGATCATTACATGAAAATGCCCACCCTCAAGAGAGCCCGCGTGGCCGGTATGCAGGGCACTGTCATCGCGGATCTCCAGTGACTCGGGCGCCAGCTCGCTCGTGAGTTGGTCTTTCAAGACCTGAGTTTTTTGGGTGTTCATCTCAAGGTCTCCTGCATAAGACCGTTATCATAAGGTCATGCAGCGTTTCCGGCTTCATCCTAAGGATCCCCAACAGCGCCTAATAAAGCAGGCGGCCGTCATCCTCCGTTTGGGCGGTGTTATTGCCTATCCGACGGACTCTTGTTATGCGCTTGGTTGTCATATTGGCGATAAGGATGCCCTGGAGCGAATTCGACGGATCCGTGAGGCCGATCGGTATCACCATTTCACGCTGGTGTGTCGCGATCTGACGGAAATTGTACGTTATGCCAAGGTGTATACTTGGCAATTCCGAATGCTCAAGGCTTGCACGCCCGGCCCGTACACCTTCCTTCTCGAGGCGACCCGGGAGACACCTCGACGGTTACAGCATGAGAAACGGCGTACGGTTGGTATCCGGATCCCTGATCACCGAGTTGCTCAAATGTTGCTCGACGAACTCGGCGAGCCGGTCATGAGCTCAACGTTGCTGCTGCCTGGGGATGGCCTGCCGCTTAATGACGTCGACGAGATCGAGGAGCGTCTCGGCCCTCAGCTCGATGCTTTGCTTGACGCTGGGTCTTGTGGCCTCGAGCCGACCACTGTCGTCGATTTGGCGGCGAAACCGCCAGCGGTCGTGCGGAAGGGTCGAGGGAGTCTGGAACCCTTCGGGCTTTAGAGGTCTTGCTTTGAGTAATCGCTATAATTTATCTGCTAATAGTGACTCGGCGCCGGTTATTTAGCTTCGATAATCCCAGGAACTGGAGAAATCAACGGGTTATGACAAGTACTTCAAGTGAGCGGGTGACTTGTGGGCGCTAATCCGCAAGGCGAACGCGTGCTCTCGGGCATGCGACCAACTGGTCCACTTCATCTCGGTAACTATCACGGTGCCCTGCTCAACTGGGTTGACCTTCAATATCGGTATCCGTGTTTCTTTTTCGTGGCCGATTGGCACGCGCTGACCACGGGCTATCAAGACACCAGCAAGCTGTCCGAGCACTCGCGCGAGATGGTCATCGACTGGCTCGCCGCCGGACTTAACCCCGGTGTGTCGACTTTATTCGTTCAGTCCCAAGTGCCCGAGCACGCCGAGCTGCATTTGTTACTCTCAATGATTACACCTCTGTCGTGGCTTGAGCGCGTTCCGACCTACAAAGATCAGCAGACCGAGCTGCACGCGAGGGATCTCGCAACGTACGGATTCCTCGGCTATCCGGTACTGCAGTCGGCTGATATCTTGCTATATCGAGCGGGCTACGTGCCGGTCGGTGAAGATCAAATTGCTCATGTCGAAATTACCCGCGAGATCGCACGACGCTTCAATCACTTATTCGGTGGTGGGATCGATTTCGAAGGCAAAGCAGAAAAGGCGATAGGCCAACTCGGGAGCCGTAATGGCCGGCTATATCGCGATTTGCGTCGTAAGTTTCAGGAGGCAGGTGACGCCTCGGCACTTGAGAAGGCACGCGCGATCGTACAAAACAACACGCGGATTACGGTGGCCGATCGTGCACGTCTGCTCGGATATCTCGAAGGATCCAGCATATCCATTCTTCCAGAGCCCAAAGTGTTGCTGACGCCAACACCAAAATTGCCAGGTATCGATGGACGTAAGATGTCGAAGTCTTACGGCAACACACTCGGATTGCGTGAAGATCCTGATTCGGTCACGCGAAAGCTCAAGACGATGCAAACCGATCCGTCTCGCGCTAGGCGATCTGATCCAGGTGACCCCGAAAAGTGTCCGGTATGGTCGCTGCATCAGGTCTATTCGGACGAGTCCACGAAAAGTTGGGCGTCAGCGGGCTGTAAGAGTGCGGGCATCGGTTGTCTCGAGTGCAAAAAGCCGTTGATTGATCGTATCGTTACCGAGACGACGACCATGCGAGAGCGTGCAGCGCCGTACGAAGAGAATCCTGATCTTGTCCGCACGATCCTTACAGAGGGCAGTGAAAAGGCACGGGAGGCAGCACGCGAGACCCTCGATGAAGTTCGTAGTTCGATGTACCTACGTGGGCACTACTATGGCCACGCCTGAACTCAAGCTCGGTCATTTAAGCGGCGAAACCGAAGATCCCCCGACCGGGCCCGCTCAGGGGGAAATAACCATCGCGCTCGTTCAAGGCGAGCCAGTAACGCAGCTTCCGCGTGATCTCTACATTCCACCTCAGGCGCTAGAGGTTTTCCTTGAGGCTTTTGAGGGTCCGCTTGATTTGCTGCTGTATCTCATTCGGCGGCAGAACCTCGACATCCTCGACATTCCGCTCGCCGAGATCACCAAGCAATACATGAACTATATCGAGCTGATGCGGGAGCTGCAGCTCGAGCTTGCCGGCGAGTATATGCTGATGGCCGCGACATTGGCCGAGCTCAAGTCGCGAATGCTACTGCCGCGTTCGGGTGATATTGTCGTCGATGAAGTCGATCCACGCGCTAATCTTGTCAGGCGATTGCAAGAGTACGAGCGTTTCAAGCAGGCGGCGGAGGGGATAGACCGACTGCCGCGCCAAGAGCGCGATACCTGGGCCGCCAGCGCAGCGAGCGAGATCCGGCGTCCGCTGTCCACGATTCCACAAGTGGCGCTGAAGGAAATGATCCTCACATTTCGCGAAGTCGTTTCGCGTGCGGCAATGTTTCAGCATCACTACGTACAGCGCGAGCGGCTGTCGGTGCGCGCTCGTATGGCCGACGTACTGTCGGCGATCGAGGGCGGTGTGTTCGTCAACTTCAAGATGCTCTTTAAGGCTGAGGAAGGGCGTATGGGTGTTACCGTCACCTTTGTCGCCATTCTCGAGCTCATGCGCGAAGGACTGATCGAGATCGTACAGACCGAGGCCTACGGACCGTTGCACGTGCGAGCGGGGCAGAGACCCTACCTCCGGCTCGTCGAGGGTGAGATCGGCGATTTTTCGACGGTTGGCGTATCGATGGCAGAAGTTTCGACGGAAAAGGGTAGTTGATGAGCGACCATTATGTCCGGAACGTCATCGAGGCTTCGTTGCTTGCCGCCGACAAGCCTCTTTCGCTCAACGAGATCGCTGAGCTTTTTCATGAGGATGGCTGTCCGGAGAAGGGGCGACTCCTATGGACGCTCGAGTCGCTTGCGCTCGAATATGAAGACCGGGGTATCGAGCTTCGTGAAACGGCAAGCGGCTGGAGAATTCAAATTCGCCAGAGTTATGCGCGTGAGGTCAGCCGCCTCTGGCCTGAGCGACCTCAGAAATACTCTCGTGCGCTGCTCGAAACGCTCGCGCTCATCGCCTACAGGCAGCCCATCACTCGTGCTGAGATCGAGTCGGTGCGCGGTGTGGCCGTCAATCCAAATATCGTCAAGACGCTGATGGAGCGTGAGTGGATTCGCGTGGTGGGACACCGCGATGTCCCCGGTCATCCGGAGTTGCTCGGAACGACCCGTAGTTTTCTCGATTACTTCGGTCTACGCAATATCGACGAATTACCGCCACTTGCCGAGATTAAGCAAATGGTCGATCTCAATCCCCAGTTGACGCTGCCGGTAGTGGATGCCACCGACCCGGATGCGGTAGTCGTTGCGGTGGAGGCCAGCGGGGGCGATGGGCAAACGTGAACACTCGAAGCCTGCCGAGCGTCCGACGCAGGCGGGAGAGCGAATTCAAAAGGTACTCGCTCAAGCCGGACTGGTTTCGCGGCGTGGAGCTGAGGAGTGGATCCGCGCCGGACGTGTGACCGTCAATGGAGTGGTCGCAGAGCTCGGTGTACGAGTGACCGGGCGCGACGAACTACGCGTCGATGGTCGAGTGGTGCGTCGTAGTCGAGATGTCTCGCTCCTAAGCAAAGAAACTACGGTATTTCTTTGTCACCGCTCGACGGGAGAGTCGCTGGCCGAAGGGTTGTATTGGCGCTTGCCGCGACGCACCGGGCGTCGGTTTCTCGCCGTGTCGCCCATGCCCCGAGTTGATGGTGGGCTTGAGCTTGTCACAACCGACGGCGCGCTCGCCGAAAGACTTCAAAGATTCGTGCGGCGCTGGCCCACCGAGTTTCTCGTTCGTATTTGCGGCGAACTTAGTAAGGATCGACTCACGACTCTGGCGCAGGGCGAGCTTGGTAACGGACGAAAAATCGACGTGACCTCGGTCGAAGGTTCGGAGGCCGAACCTGAGGGCCTCAATCGCTGGTATCGTCTCACCGCCATCGGCGCGAGCGGCAAAGACATTCGGCAGCTTTTCAAGCGCCAGGGTGCGATGGTAAGTCGTATTCAACGAACGGGGCTTGGACCACTCGCCCTCACCCGAGATTTAGGGCGCGGACACTTTAGGACGTTAAGCGCCGAAGAAGCCTCGATTGTCGAGGCTGCAACCGAACCGCTTATTGAGCCTCAAACGCCCGACCCCTGACGCCCCGCGATTGTGGTCCGAGCAACACCACCATCGGCGCCGTTAAAGCTTCTGGCGGCGGCAGCGTGTCGAGATTTTCGGAAGGGTAGGCCTGACGGCGCATGTAGGTACTTGCGCGGCCAGGATTGATCGAGTTGGCTCGAACAGTCGTTCTCTCGAGTTCATCGGCGAGTGTTTGCATCAGGCCTTCAATTGCGAATTTTGAAACGCCGTAGGCACCCCAGTAGGCGCGACCGAGTCGGCCGACGCCACTCGATAGGAATAAGATCGAGGCATCACTTGATGCGCGCAGCGCCGGCAGCAGCACCTGCGTCAGCACGAAATTGGCGGTAACGTTAACGTGCATCACCTTCACCCAAGTCGGTACATCGTAATCCTCAATGGGTGCCAGAATTCCTAGTAGGGCGGCGTTAAGCACGAGTCCATCGAGCCGGCCGTAACGCTGCAGCACGGCGTTGGCGATGGCATCGTAGTCGCTTGCGACCGCGCGCTCGAGTTCGAGTGGTGCAACGCAAGGCTCAAGGACCGCTTCACCCTTCAACGTTCTGAGGGCGCAGATCTCGGAGCGAACTGCTTCGAGTTTTTTGACATTGCGTCCGATCAGAATGACCTCGGCGCCACGACGGGCGCATTCGAGCGCCAATGCATGACCGATGCCGGCCGTGGGTCCAGTAATGGCGATCACACGCCCTGCGAGTTCCTGGTCGCCAAGGATCACCCGACGGGGATCAAAACTATTTTGGGTCTCGATCATTCGTTCCGAGGCCTGAAGGACAGCGCGCTCGGCAACCGGCCTCGCGACAGCGTGAAAGCGCTGCACCAGGCGCGGATGGTGCGCCGCAGCGGTGCGAGCAGTGCAGAGTCATCGCGATCGGAGTTCATCGAAAAGGAGATCCAGAGCAAGGGTACCCGCAGTGCTGAACGCTGTTGGGGCGCAACCTCAGCTGCAATGACTCGCAAGCGCCGACGCAGCGTCTGCCGTCGGTCATCGAGCGTACGCACTTCGTTTTCGCCAAGCGGTTGAGCGCTCCACGGCGCGTGGAGTGAGGGTGGATTACCAAGCGGCACGTAAATTCTGCCGGCGATGGCGTGCTCAGAGAAGCGTCGCAACAGTTCGAGCTCGCGAACCAGAGATCCCGCATCACCCGCAAATTTCTCCGCAGCCGCGCGTTCTTTCGGCGAGGTCATGTCGTACTCTAGCAGCGTAGCAGTCCGGAAGAGACTGCGAGCCCATGAAGCGAAATGCAGATCGAGTTCATTTTGATCGAAGAACGCCACGCAGGCGAGATCGACCCGTACATGTTCGATGAGTGCTGTGAGATCAGGAGGTGTCACACCACGCGTGATCGCAAACGAAGCTAGCTCGCGGGTGAGCGGATGCCGGGGTGAGCCCTGAGAAAGGCGAGTCAGTTCTTCGCTCCACCATTCAAGTCGCGTATGGGCGACGGCATGATCGAGCCCGGCTCGCAGGCTCGTTACGACCTGATGTTCAATCTCGAAGAGCGCAGCGAGCGATTTTGAAAGATGCGAGGGACAAAAACTTAGCAGCCAATCGCGGTCCGTGCCGTAAGACGCTGTCGCCGTAATTGGCATATTGATCACTGTGCCGAATCTGCTCGACGTAGATGCGAGAGATAGTTGACAGACACGTCGGCGGTAAGGCGTGCCGATCGGGTGACGGGGTTATATTCAAGGCCCGCCAATTCGTGGATCGCGAGATTGGCCTGTCGAGCCCACTGAGCGAGCTCTGACGGGCGAATCATTCGCTCGTACTCGTGAGTGCCACGTGGCACGAGGCGCGTCACGTACTCGGCACCGACGATCGCCAGCATGAACGATCGAAAATTACGGTTGAGCGTCGAAACGAACAACGAGCCCTCGGGCTTGAGCAGACGCGACAAGGAATGGAGCGTCGCGCCCGGATCCGGCAGGTGCTCGAGCATCTCCATGCAGGTGACGACATCGAAGCTTGCCGAGGCCTCGGCAGCGAGGCCTTCAACTGATTGCACGCGATAGTCGATGGGCAGGCCTTCGCCTGCGGCGTGAAGTTTGGCGACTTTGATCATGCCGGGGGCCAGATCGATTGCGGTGACTTCGGCACCGGCGCGGACGAGCGCCTCAGCGAGCAGACCGCCGCCGCAACCGATGTCGGCAACACGTATTTTCGTGCTAGGGCTCCGTAAAGCTGCGCGCTCGTTGATGAACGAAACTCGAGCGGGATTGAGCGTGTGGAGCGTGCCGAACTCTCCCATTGGATCCCAGAATCGGTGGGCGATAGCGTCGAATTTTGCGACTTCCGCCTCGTTCGCCTGACCGCCTTCAGGCCCGTGATAATAGCTATCGACCATAGGTGGCCTATGGTACTCTTTATAGTAGTTTTTCGAGGTGAAAAAGCGACTGTCGAATGAGCGAAATTGCCCGTGAAGTTCTCCCCGTAAACCTCGAAGACGAGATGCGGCAGTCCTATCTCGATTACGCCATGAGCGTCATCGTCGGACGCGCACTTCCTGACGTTCGAGACGGTCTTAAGCCCGTCCATCGCCGCGTCTTGTTCGCCATGCGCGAGCTCGGAAACGAGTATAACAAGCCGTATAAAAAATCCGCCCGCGTGGTCGGCGACGTCATCGGTAAATACCATCCGCACGGCGACACCGCAGTTTACGACGCCATCGTGCGGATGGCGCAGCCGTTCTCCATGCGTTACCTGCTCGTCGACGGTCAGGGGAACTTCGGCTCGGTCGACGGCGACATGCCGGCGGCCATGCGTTACACCGAAGTCCGCATATCGCGCATGGCGGGCGAACTACTCGCCGACATCGATCGCGAGACTGTCGATTTTGTCCCGAACTACGATGAGTCGCTCACTGAGCCGGCGGTCATGCCGTCGCGCGTCCCGAACCTGCTCGTCAACGGGTCGTCGGGCATCGCCGTCGGCATGGCGACCAACATCCCGCCGCACAACCTCACCGAAATCGTCAACGCGTGTCTCGCGGTGATCGACGATCCTGAAATCTCTCTCGCAGGACTCATGGCGCACGTTCCAGGCCCCGATTTCCCTACAGCGGGCATTATCAACGGCGCCCAAGAAATCGTCATCGCGTACAAGTTGGGTCGAGGCCGGTTGTCCATTCGTGCGCGTACGCACTTCGAAGAGGTGGGTAAGGGCGATCGTCAGGCGATCATCGTTACGGAACTTCCCTATCAGGTCAATAAAGCGCGCCTCATCGAGCGCGTCGCGGATCTCGTTCGCGAGAAACTCATTGAGGGTATCGCCAGCGAGGGTCTGCGCGATGAGTCCGATAAGGACGGCATGCGTATCGTCATTGAGTTGCGCCGCGGTGAGAACGTCGAAGTCGTGCTCAATAACCTTTTTGCTCAAACGCCGCTCGAAACCGTATTCGGCATCAATATGGTCGCGCTGGTTGATGGACAGCCGCGGCTGCTATCGCTTAAAGAAATGCTAGAGGCGTTCATTCGCCATCGGCGTGAGGTCGTCACGCGCCGAACGGTGTTCGATCTCGCCAGAGCTCGCGATCGAGCGCACACCCTCGAAGGCCTTGCTGTTGCGCTCGCCAGCATCGACGAGGTCATTGCGCTCATCAAGGCCTCGCCGACTCCAGCGGAGGCGAAGGCTGCGTTGCTCGGTCGAAGCTGGGCTTCCGGGGCCGTGCCTGAAATGCGCGCGCGCGCTAACAACGTGTCGACTCGACCGAAAGAACTTGCCGCCGAGCTCGGTCTGCAGTCCGACCGGTCGAGTTACCGCTTGAGCGAGACACAGGCGCAGGCCATTCTCGACATGCGGCTCAACCGCCTCACTGGTCTCGAGCAGGATAAGATCGTCGGTGAATACGGGGAGCTGCTGGCGCTCATCACTAACCTCAACGAAATCCTAGTGCGCCCTGAGCGACTCACAGACGTGGTCCGGGGCGAGCTCATCGCCATTCGTGACAACTATGGCGATTCCCGTCGTACTGAAATCAATCTCGATCATATCGATCTCGCGACCGAAGATCTCATCGAGCCGCAGGACGTGGTCGTCACGCTCTCGCACGCGGGCTACGCCAAGAGTCAGCCGCTCACCGAGTATCAGGCTCAGCGTCGTGGCGGTCGTGGCAAGACAGCGACTGCGGTCAAGGACGAAGATTTCGTCGAGAAGCTGTTTGTGGCGCACACGCACGATACGCTGCTGTGTTTCTCCAATCGCGGCCGGGTGTATTGGATTCGCGTATTTGAGCTACCGCAAGCGGGCCGGGTGGCTCGCGGTAAACCGCTCGTGAACCTCATGCCGCTCGAGGGAGGCGAAAAAATCAACGCTGTTTTGCCCATTAAGCAGTTCGACGATGAACATTTCGTTTTTATGGCAACGAGCTATGGCACGGTCAAAAAGACCCCGCTGTCCGCATACTCGCGTCCGCGTCCATCCGGAATCATCGCCGTGGACCTGCGCGACGGCGATCGCCTGGTTGGTGTCGGCCTCACCGATGGTAAGCGCGACATCATTCTTTGCTCGAGCGGCGGTAAGGCCATTCGTTTCAACGAGGAAGAAGTGCGCGCGATGGGTCGAGATGCCACGGGTGTTCGCGGCATCAAGCTCGCTGAGGGTCAGGAAGTCATTTCACTGGTCGTCGTAGGTGAAGGTCTTATCCTCACCGCCAGCGAAAACGGTTATGGCAAGCTCACGCCGCTCGAAGATTTTCCGCTCCACGGACGTGGTGGACAGGGCGTCATTGCGCTGCAAACCACCGAACGTAACGGCGCAACGGTCGCTGCGCTGCAGGTGCAGACCGACCAAGAAATCATGATGATCAGTTCGAACGGCACTTTAGTTCGCACTGGCGTCTCGGAAATTTCCGTCGTTGGACGAAATACACAGGGCGTGCGACTCATTAGCATCGACGACGGCGAGCGCTTGGCCAGTGTCGAGAGCATCGATTCTTTGGGTGAGGATGGTACTCTCACCCCGGTCGAGGGTGCGGTCGCTACAGGCGAGAGCGTCGCAGGCTCCCCGTCCGATAACTCAAGCGTACACTGATCCTTGTTCTCAGGTGCGGCGATGCGTCTATTTAATTTCGCTGCGGGTCCTGCGACGTTGCCTCTCGAGGTGCTCGAGAAGGCCAAGAGCGAGCTTCTCGACTGGCGGGGCAGTGGCATGTCGGTCATGGAAGTCAGCCATCGAAGCAAGGCTTTCATTATGTTAGCCGAGCGGGCGGAGAGCGATCTTCGCGAGCTTATGGGGATTCCCACTCAGTATAAAGTCCTGTTTCTGCAGGGCGGTGCGACTGGTCAGTTCACGGCCATTCCGCAAAACCTTGCCAACAGCGAGTCGGTGGCCGACTACATCAACACCGGCGCGTGGTCAAAGAAAGCCATTGTCGAGGCGAAACGCTTTTGTAAGGTTAATGTTCTCGCCGATGAGGCGGCATCAAACCACTCGACCGTTCCTGCAGCCTCCTCCCTAAAGCCCACGCCGGGCGCGGCGTATTTACATTACACGCCGAATGAAACCATCGGTGGCGTCGAGTTCCCGTATGTTCCGGACAGTGGTGGTACGCCGCTGGTCGCGGACATGTCCTCCACGATTTTGTCGCGTCCCATCGATGTCAGTCGTTTTGGTCTGATCTACGCCGGCGCTCAAAAGAACATTGGTCCCGCCGGTCTCGTCATCGTCATCGTTCGTGATGATCTCATCGGTAAGGCGAGAGCCGGCACACCGCTGATTTGGGATTACGCGGCCATGGCCAGAGAAGGCTCCATGCTCAACACTCCGCCGACGTTTGGCATCTACATAGCGGGGCTCGTATTCGCGTGGCTCAAGCGCCAGGGTGGTGTGACTGCAATAGGTGAACGCAACCGAATCAAAGCCGAGAAACTTTACGCCGCAATAATAGATAGTTCGGGCTTTTATAGCAGTCCGGTCGCGCCGGACTGTCGTTCCTGGATGAACGTGCCGTTCACCGTGCCGAGTCCGGATCTCGAGAAAGCGTTCTGCGCCGAGGCGGCCAAGGCGGGCCTTACGAATCTCGAGGGTCATCGCTCGGTGGGCGGTATGCGCGCTTCGATCTACAACGCCATGCCGGTTGAAGGAGTCGAGACCCTGATCGCTTTCATGGGCTATTTCCAGCGTCGATACGGGTGAGCGCCGTCATGGCTTACCGCATCCACACTCTGAACAACATCAGCCTGCGAGGACTCGAGCGCTTGCCTCGCGATCGCTACGAGGTCGCCTCGGATATTGCCGATCCGCACGCCATCTTGGTGCGATCTGCCGACATGCATGCCATGACTCTCGCGCCGTCGGTGCTCGCCGTGGCGCGCGCGGGTGCCGGGACCAACAATGTCCCGGTCGCCTCGCTGACAAAGCGCGGTATCCCGGTGTTCAATTCGCCTGGTGCCAATGCTAATGCGGTCAAAGAATTGGTGGTTGCCGGGCTGTTTCTTGCGGCCCGCAATATCGTACAAGCTTGGGAATTCGCTCGTTCGCTCTCGGGTGACGACAAGACCATCGACGAGGCGACGGAGAGGGGCAAGAGAGACTACGCCGGCTTCGAGTTACCGGGTCGAACCTTCGGTGTAATTGGACTCGGTGCGATCGGTGTCGAAGTGGCCAATGTTGCCGAGCGTCTCGGTATGCGAGTGATTGGCTACGACCCGAAAATCACCGTGCAGCGTGCCTGGCAGTTGTCGTCTTCCATCGAGCAGGCGATATCGCTCGACGATCTTTTCGCGCGTAGCCAGTTCATTTCGGTACACGTTCCGCTCGCCGAAGCGACGCGTGGGCTCGTCGATACAGCGCGTATCGCCCTCATGCCGAAAGGCGGGGTTATCTTGAATTTTTCGAGGGCACCGCTCGTCGATGACGACGCGGTGATTGCCGCGCTCGATGCCGAGAAACTGCATGCCTATGTCTGCGACTTCCCCAAGAATTCTCTGAAAGGGCACCGCAAAGTGGTGGCGCTCCCCCATCTCGGTGCCTCTACGGGTGAGGCGGAAGAGAACTGCGCGGTAATGGTGGCTGACACGCTTTGCGATTACCTCGAGAACGGCAACATTCGACACAGCGTCAATTTTCCGGACGCTAATCTGGTGCGACTGCCGGGAACCTCACGCATCGCAGTAGCGAATAGCAACGTTCCTAATATGGTTGGCCAGATGTCCACGTTGTTGGCGACTGCGGGAATCAATATTTCCGAGCTTCTTAATAAGTCGAGAGGGGAGATCGCCTATACCCTCATCGACGTTGAGGGTGAGATCGATCGCACATTACTCGATCGAATTCGCTCGATCGACGGCGTTCTCTCTGCTCGAGTGCTTTGATTCCAAGAGATACCATTATGTCGCTTCAACACAAAAAGAGCCCGACCAAGAGGCGTCGAAAGACGCTGGCACCGAGCAATATTGCGGGGTTACGCAGCAAAATCGACGATGTCGATCGTCGGCTTCATGACCTGCTCAATGAGCGTGCGCGTCTGGCGCGAAAAGTCGGCGTCTCGAAGGGTAAGGAGGGTCGACTTGTCGACTTCTATCATCCCGAGCGTGAGGCGCAGGTGCTGCGTATGGCGCTCGAGCGTAATGCAGCGGCTCGTTTAACAGGTGCGCTACGTGACGATGAAGTGGTAAGGCTCTTTAGAGAAATCATGTCGGCGTGCCTCGCTCAAGAGGAGCCTCTCAAGGTGGGGTTCCTGGGGCCGGAAGGTACGTTTTCCCAGTCGGCGGTCTACAAACACTTTGGCCACTCCGCGCGTGCTTTATCGTTAGCGACCATCGATGAGGTCTTCCACGAGGTCGAAGCTGGTCTCGCCGATTTCGGAGTTGTACCGATTGAGAACTCGACGGAGGGCAGCGTCAACCACACGCTCGATCGCTTTCTGACCTCACCGCTGCATATTTGCGGCGAAGTCGAAATGCGTATCCGTCAAAACCTGATGGGATCCATGCGTAGCCTTCGCGAGATCAAACGCATCTGTAGTCATCCGCAGTCGCTGGCGCAGTGTCGGCAATGGCTCAAAGAAACCCTGCCGGACGTCGAGCTGATCGCAGAATCAAGCAACGCCGAGAGCGCGCGACGCGCGCGTGACGAAAAGGACACCGCGGCCATCGCCGGCGAGACGGCTGCGGAAGTTTATGGTCTTACGATTCTTTCGTCGGATATCGAAGATCGTCCAGACAATACCACGCGCTTTCTCGTCATAGGCCGACGCGTGTTCGGCCCAAGCGGCAATGATCGCACGACATTACTGGTTTCGACGGGCCACACCGAATCCCCCGGAGCCTTGTATCGACTGCTCGAGCCGCTTGCAAAAAATCGAGTGAGTCTCACCCGTATCGAGTCGCGACCTTCCCAGCGTCGCAAGTGGGACTACGTATTCTTCATGGATCTCGAGGGCCACCGAGATGACCCGGCGCTCGCCAGTGCGCTCGCCGGACTCAAGTCGCGCGCATCATTGTTTCGTATTTTGGGCTCCTACCCGCGCGCGGTGCTGTGACGGCGGATTTTCCCGATCGATGGGTGGTGGCTCCCGAGCGAGCGATTCGGGGTCGCGTGCGTGTACCGGGTGATAAATCTGTCTCGCATCGGGCGCTGATGCTCGGCGGTCTGGCTGACGGCGAGACCACAGTCGAAGGATTTCTCGAGAGTGAAGATTGTCTTGCGACACTTAAAGCCTTACGAGCTCTCGGAGTCAGTATCGAACGACCGGAACCGGGCTGCGTTTGCATCCAGGGCGTCGGCATCGACGGCTTACATGGCGTAGATCACGCGCTCGATATGGGTAATGCCGGCACCGCGATGCGCCTTTTCATGGGACTACTCGCCGGTCAAACCTTCGATTCCATTCTCGTCGGCGATCAATCTTTGATGCGGCGACCGATGGAGCGCGCTGCGGCACCGCTCCGGCGGATGGGAGCAAAAATAAAAACTTGTGACGGTAAGCCGCCTGTCGTCATTCGTGGTTTATCCGATCTTCGAGCCATCGACTTTCAGATGCCGGTGGCGAGCGCTCAAGTAAAGTCAGCCGTTCTACTCGCCGCTCTTCGTACCGCCGGTGTCACAAAGGTTACCGAACCTGCGACGACGCGCGATCACACCGAGCGGATGCTCACGTGCTTTGGTGTCGAAGTACATCGCGTGGGCGCAACGGTGAGTCTGCGCGGTGGCCAGCGGCTGCGTGCAACCCATATTGATGTTCCCGGCGATTTTTCCTCAGCGGCCTTTTTCATGGTGGCCGGATGCATCGTTGAAACCGGTTTCATCGAGTTGCAGGGTGTCGGCATAAACCCGACGCGCTCGGGTCTGTTCGACATTCTGAGGGGGATGGGTGCGGATATTACGGTGTCCAATCTCGCCACCTGCGGTCCGGAGCCGACGGCTGATCTGGTCATTCGTCCCTCGAAACTTCGTGGGATCGAAGTACCGCTCGAGTTGGTGTCACGAACGATCGATGAGTTTCCGATATTTTTCATTGCAGCGGCCTGCGCGGAGGGCGCCTCGTTGCTTCGCGGTGCCGAAGAATTGCACGTCAAAGAAAGCGATCGGCTCGCCACCATGTCGGAAGGCTTGACGGCTCTAGGCGTTTCGCACCAGCTGCTCGCCGACGGCATGCGTATCGATGGTCGCAAGGGTTCGGGTCCTGTGTTTCAAGCGGGCCGCATCGACAGCCGTGGGGATCATCGAATCGCGATGGCTTTTGCCGTCGCGTCGCTGCAGGCTGCGGGAGACATCGAAATCCTGGGTACCGGCAATGTCGTAACGTCCTTTCCGGGCTTCGCATCGCTCGCGCGGGAAAGTGGTTTGACCATCCGCGAGTACGGATCCTCGGTCGGCGGCTGAGACGTGGGTTCGACCCTCCAATCCGCTGACACACCCGTCGTCGCCATTGACGGTCCCTCAGGCTCGGGTAAGGGGATTGTCTGTCGAAGACTCGCCCAGCGTCTCGGTTGGCATCTGCTCGACAGCGGGGCGCTTTACCGGCTGGTCGCGGTATCCGGACAGATGGCGGGCGTCCCCCCCGATGACGTCGCGAGCCATGTCGCATTGGCCCGGTCTATGGAGGTCGTCTTTGGCGCCCACCTAGATGGTGAAGAACGCATCGAGCTGTTCGGAAAGGATGTTACCCGTCTCATTCGGGCTGAAGAGGCCGGGCAAGGGGCTTCCCGGGTGGCGGCCTGGCCTGAGCTACGTTCGGCGCTCAAGGGGCGCCAACGGGCGTTCGCCAGACCTCCCGGTTTGATCGCGGACGGCCGAGACATGGGGACCGTAATTTTCGTCGACGCGCCCCTTAAAATCTTCCTGACGGCGAGCGCTGAGGAGAGGGCTCTTAGGCGCTATAAGCAGTTGAAAGACAAGGATTCTGGTGTTAGTCTCGCCGCCCTTTCGCGGGAGATCGCCGAGCGCGACCTGCGGGATTCATCCCGCAGTGTGGCACCACTCAGGCCTGCGTCCGACGCGTTCGTCATCGATTCGACCGGGGTACCGGTCGACCAGATCGTCGAACGAGTGATCGAACTCGGACGCTCGTGCGCCCTCTGGCGCTGACCCTCACGGAATTCGATCGGTGTTTTTGGGTGGTCGGACGCCCGTCGTTCGACTGAGTCGTCAACGCCCGTGGTTCGACTGATGTGACGATCGGGTTAACAGGGGCGATGCCATTCGTACCGTATGAGTAATCAAATGACTGAATCTTTTGCACAACTGTTTGAACAGAGTCTGGCCAGCCAACAAATCCGACCGGGCCAGATTCTGTCTGGTCTGGTGGTCGATGTCGGTAGCGACATGGTTATTGTCAACGTTGGTCTTAAGTCTGAGGCCGTTATTCCCGTCGAACAGTTCAAGAACGAGCGGGGAGAGATCGAAGTTTCCGTCGGTGAAACTGTTGAGGTCGCTCTCGACTCCGTCGAAGACGGCACTGGCGAGACGCGTCTCTCGCGCGATAAAGCTAAGCGCGCTCGCACCTGGACACGACTCGAAGACGCACTCTCAAAAGGCGAAATCGTCATCGGTATCATCACGGGCCGTGTAAAAGGTGGTTTCACTGTCGAAATCGAACATGTTCGTGCGTTCCTGCCCGGCTCGCTTGTCGACGTCCGTCCGGTTCGCGATACGGCTTATCTCGAAAATAAGCCGCTCGAGTTCAAGGTCATCAAGCTCGACCAAAAGCGTAACAACGTTGTTGTTTCGCGCCGTGCGGTCGTCGAGCAAGAGTTTTCCGTCGAACGCTTGGCACTAATGGACAACCTTCAGGAGGGTTCGGTTGTGCGCGGCTCTGTCAAAAATCTCACCGATTACGGTGCGTTTGTCGATCTCGGCGGTATCGACGGTCTGCTCCACATCACCGACATGGCCTGGAAGCGCGTTAAGCATCCCTCCGAAGTCGTCAAGGTCGGTGATGAGGTCGAAGTCCGCATCCTTAAGTTCGACCGCGAGCGTTCACGAATCAGCCTCGGCCTCAAGCAGCTGGGAGCTGATCCGTGGGAGAGCGTAAATCGCCGTTATCCACCCAACTCTCGCTTGTTCGGTAAGGTTACGAATATTGCCGACTATGGGGCCTTCGTCGAGATCGAGGACGGCGTCGAGGGCCTTGTCCACGTATCTGAGATGGATTGGACTAATAAGAACGTTAACCCAGCCAAGGTCGTGCAGACGGGCCAGGAAATCGAAGTCATGGTGCTCGACTGCGACGAAGAGCGTCGCCGCATCAGCCTCGGGCTTAAGCAGTGCGTTCCGAATCCGTGGCGCGAATTTTCAGAGAACTTCAACCGTGGCGATAAGGTGTCAGGGCAGATTAAGTCAATCACCGACTTCGGCATCTTCGTTGGCTTGTCGGGTAATATCGACGGTCTCGTGCACCTCTCGGATATCTCCTGGGATATTCCGGGCGAAGAAGCAGTTCGCAGCTTCCAAAGGGGACAGACTATAGAGGCGATGGTACTCGCCATCGACTCGGAGCGAGAACGTATCAGTCTCGGTATCAAGCAGCTCGCGAAAGATCCGTTCGCAGGTTACATCGCCAATAACCCTAAGGGCAGTATCGTTTGCGGTGTTGTCAAAGAAGTAGATGCTCGTGGCGCGATCATCGATCTCGGTAACGGCATAGAAGGACAGTTGCGTGCTTCGGAGCTTGGACGCGATCGCGTCGAAGACGCGCGTCAGATTTTGAAGGAAGGTGACAAGATCGAGGCGAAGTTCATTGGTGTCGACCGTAAAACGCATTCGATAACGCTTTCTATCAAAGCGAGGGAATTTGCGGAAGAAGCTGAGGTGGTGCAGAGCTATCGTTGGGATCAGGTGGGTCTAACGCCAGGCACCAGCCTAGGTGAACTTCTAAAGGCACAAATAAACTCGGACCGCGATCGAAGTTGATGTTTTAGTGCGAAATGAGCGCGGTTTGCGGTCCAGTCGCCATATCCGCGAGCTTCCTGTAACGCCACGGGGTTATTTATTATGACGAAGTCCGAGCTGATCGAACTCATTACCGTCAAGCAGAGGCATCTGCCACCGAAGGACATCGAGATTGCACTCAAGCAAATCCTTGAGATCATGAGCGATGCGCTCGCGACTGGAGAGCGGATTGAAATTCGGGGCTTCGGTAGTTTCTCGTTGCATTTTCGTCTGCCACGTCAAGGGCGTAATCCAAAGACGGGTGAGGCGGTCGTGTCGTCCGGCAAGTACGTGCCGCATTTCAAGCCGGGTAAAGACCTGCGTGAGCATGTCAACGACGGTATCTCGGGTCCCATTCGGGATTAATCATTAAATCTGTCAGTGTTCCGCGCTGATTGGGTACTCGTTGTTAAGTGAGTACCCGGAACAGCCCCCGCTTGTGTCGCCATTTTGACGACGAGCCATCCGAGTCAAAAAACATCGCATGTTCTGTTATTTAGCCGTTATCACGACGGGTATTTTTTCTATCTTCCATCGGTCTAGACCTCGTCGGTATTTGCTATTCACGCAAGTCGCCTCGCGAGCACTCTCATCAACCTCAACACAGTTCATATCGTAACCCTCTGGCGCGAGAGGTGAGGCATCGGCGAATCGGGGTCCAGAATATCGTAGAGTATTAGCAGAAAAATGCCAAGTTGTACCGCTAAAGCGGTAAGACCCTTGATACCAATCGTCGCTGCTCATGGTCGGACCGGGGAGTGCTCCGGTAATAACGCGTCCCGTCTTTAACAGTTAAACGGGACCGACTTTGCAAACGTCAGCGCTCGAGGGGCGATAATGCGCTGCTCTTTAAAGGGGCGAATGGTTTAAGATTTTGAAGAAGACTCCTCGGGGTGATACATGGCCAAGCGACCGCGCATCGAGACCGCAGTTTTTCCCGTAGCCGGACGCGGCACACGGTTCTTTCCCGCGACCAAGGCAAGTCCCAAGGAAATGCTACCGATAGTCGACAAACCGCTCATCCAATACGCGGTCGAGGAGGCGGTTGCGGCAGGCGTGCGACGACTTGTATTCATCACGGGCGCATCCAAGCGGGCCATTGAAGATCACTTCGATTCTGATCCCGAGATTGCAAGCGCCCTAAAGTCGAAAGGTAGGTCCGGATCTGCCGAACAATTTAGCCGCATTCTGCCAAGCAACGTCTCCTGTATCTACATCCGTCAGCCTGCAGCGCTGGGTCTCGGCCATGCGGTACTCTGCGCCCGTCCGGCAGTAGGCAACGAGCCTTTTTTCGTACATTTGGCCGATGACCTGATTTCGGCGCAGAAACCGTGCCTGGCTCAAATGGCAGACGTTTATGCCGCCAAAAGCGCAAGCGTGATTGGCTGCATAACGGTACCGCGCAAGGACGTCGACAAGTACGGTATCGTTGCGGTTGAGGCGTCAGGACACACCGCCCGAATTCGTCTTATCGTTGAGAAACCGAAGCTGAGGGCGGCACCGTCGAACCTAGCCGTGGTCGGTCGCTATTTATTGTCGCCGGCAATCTTTAACCATCTCGCCCGCATCGGAGCAGGAGCAGATGGTGAGATTCAACTGACTGACGGTATTGCCAGCCTTCTTAAGGAAGAGGAGATCTATGCCTATAAATTCGAGGGTACTCGATACGACTGCGGAAGCAAACTCGGTTATTTGAAGGCCACAGTCGCCTATGCGCTTTCCCATCCAGTCTTGGGCAAAGATTTTCGTACGTACCTTCGCAAGGTCGTCAAGTCTTCCCCACCGTTACGCGAGGGCCGCTGAAATTTTTTAGGAGTGTTCTGAATGAATCCGTATGTGTCACCGTGGATGGACGAGGAGTTAGGACTGTTTCGGGAGACGGTCTCTCGCTTCGTCGAAATCGAGATGGTGCCAAACGACGCCACATGGCGATACCAGCATTCCGTCGGAAAAGAGATTTGGCGTAAGGCGGGCGAAATGGGCCTGTTGTGTCTCGATCTGCCAACGACGTATGGCTGCGGGGGCGGCGACTTCCGGCACGAGGTGGTGTTCTACGAAGAGCAGGCGCGGCGCGGTTTGTCGGGCTTCGGTCAGGGCGTGCACAGCATGTGCGCGCACTACGTCTACAACTACGGTACCGAGGAACAAAAGCGTCGTTGGTTGCCGCGCATGGCCCGCGGTGAGCTCATCGGCGCAATCGCGATGACCGAACCCGACGCAGGCTCAGACCTGCAGGGCATTCGAACCCGTGCGAATCTTGAAGGCGATTTTTACCGTGTCAATGGCTCAAAGATATTCATCACTAACGGCGGTCAAGCGTCGTTGCTCATGTTGGTGACTCGAACTAACACCGAGGAGCGTAAGCGCGGTCTATCTCTGATAATGGTCGAGACGGAAAACCTTTCGGGTTACCGTGTCGGTCGTGTGCTTGATAAGATGGGCCTACCCGCGCAGGACACGGCCGAACTCTTCTTCGAGGATGTTCGTGTACCTGCCGATTGTCGGCTTGGGGCTGAAGAAGGGCTCGGTATGTATCAGCTGATGGGCGACTTACCGTACGAGCGGCTCATTATCGCGCTCTGTGGAGTCGCGGCGATGGAGGGCGCGGTCGCTGAGACCTCCAAGTATGTCAAGGAGCGCAAGGCGTTTGGTCAGGTTATCGGTCAAATGCAGCACGTTCGTTTCAAGCTTGCCGAGTGCGCGACCGTCACGCGTATTGCCCGCGTATTCGTCGACGACTGCATTCAAAAGTTATTGGTCAGTAAACTCGACAACGAGATAGCGTCGATGGCGAAGTACTGGGTCACCGATAGTCAACAGCAAGTGCTTGACGAGTGTGTGCAGTTGTACGGCGGCTATGGCTACATGAACGAGTACATGGTGTGCCGGATGTTCATGGACTCGCGCGTGCAGCGCATCTATGGCGGTACAAACGAGATTATGAAGGAACTCATCTCGCGATCAGTCTGACAGAGTGGGATAAAAAATCATGGCACTCGATCTGGTATCGACGGGTGAGGAAGTCCCAAACGGCGTCAATGTCATCATCGAAATTCCGAAAGACGCGGATCCAGTGAAATATGAGGTGGACAAGGCGACGGGCACCATCTTCGTCGACCGCAGTCTCTCGACGCCCATGCGTTATCCGTGCAACTACGGATACATCCCCCACACGCTGTGCGGCGACGGTGATCCGGCCGATGTCCTCGTGATATTGCCACTTCCATTGGTTCCCGGATCGGTCATACGCTGCCGTCCGGTGGGCGTGATGATGATGCAGGACGAGGTAGTGACCTGACCCGGTATTTTTGGTCTAGGTTTAATGTTCATAAAAGGGACAGGAGACGTGGACGATGGGCAAGCAGAGAGATACGACCGAGGAGATCATCCATAAGCTTCGGGAGGCCGATGTGCTGATCGGCCAGGGGCAGACGATGGGTCAGGTGACCAAGCAGCGCGGGGTGACGGAGCAGACGTACTTTCGCTGGCGTAAGAGCCACGGCGGCTTGCGGATCGATCAGGCGAAGCGGCTGCGGGAACTCGAAGCGGAGAACAGTCGACTCAAGCGCGCGGTGGCGGATCTGACGCTCGATAAGATCATCCTGCAGAGAAGTCGCCGCGGGAACTACTCAGCCCGGGTGCGCTGTCGTGAGGCCGTGGCTCTGGTGCGCGCAAAGCATGCGTACTCCGAGCGACGGATCTGCAGGGCGCTGGGCATCGCCAGATCAGTCGTGAGATACGTCCCGCAGCCAAGGGCTGATGAGCCGCCGCTGCGCCAGTCGCGATCATTGCCCTCGCCGCGCAGTACGGCCGCTATGGGTATCGGCAAGTGACGGGCTTGCTCTGGCAGGAGGGCTGGCAGATCAGCCGCTAACGGGTGGAGCGGATCTGGAAGCAGGAGGGGCTGAAAGTGCCGCCGAAGCAGCCCAAGCGCGCTCGGCTCTGGTTGGCCGACGGATCGTGTGTACGGCTGCGGCCGCGCTACAAAAACCACCTCTGGAGTTGGGACTTCGTGCTGGATCGGACCGCCGATGGGCGGCCGCTCAAGATCCTGACCCTGATCGATGAGTTCACCGAAAGAGGCGCTCGCGATCTACGTCGC
>Ga0194132_10001788_pt1 | contig 42637 bp, 39 predicted proteins | sample TA2KigOf80mmetaG_FD_148612 | JGI IMG/M metagenome (GOLD analysis project Ga0194132, IMG submission 148612) | Freshwater microbial communities from Lake Tanganyika, Tanzania - TA2015054 Kigoma Offshore 80m | ecosystem: Environmental > Aquatic > Freshwater > Lake | place: Tanzania: Lake... | reverse complement strand
CGTCGCGGAAGTGTTGCCCGGCATCGGCGAGCGTGCGGTCGGCGCCCGCTGCGTCGCCGCCCTTGAGCTGCAGGTCGGCAAGCAGAACCGCCGCCTCGAGGCCCCGGTGCGAGCCCGGCTCGGCGGCACGCACGGCGCGAAGGCCCTCGGCGGCCTCCTCGCGCCGGCCGTCGGCGATCGCGTGGCGCGCACGACGCAGCAGGACGCCGGCCGACGGGGTGTCGGCGGCATCGGCGATCCCCGTCGCGAATGCCAGCAGTGCTGCCAGAGCCAAGGTCGCGCGCTGGCCACCGCGGCGACGGTCTCTGTCGAGGTCGAGAGGCATGGTGTCCTCCATGTTCCGCAGCGCCCACGGGCGATGCGGTGGCTGGTCGCCGATTCGAGGGGAGCAGCGACGACGTGCGTCCGCGGCGGGGGCTGCGGGCGACGGACGCGTTTGCACGCGGCGTGCCCGTCGAGCAGACCCGCAGGCTCGGGCGTCGCCAGCAGGACATCGTTTCAGCCGAGCTGGTTCGCTGCACCGACGTGCAACGCGACGGTGCGTCGGTCGTAGCGGGCGTCGGCCGCGCACACTCGGTGGCCGCGGGCGTCGGCCGCGCACACTCGGTGGCCGCGGGCGTCGGCCGCGCACACTCGGTGGCCGCGGGTGTCGGCTGCTCACTCCATGCCCCGCGAGCGCTTGCACGATGGGCTCGCGGCAGCGAGAGATCCGGGCGGATGGAACGCGGTGACAGCGACCTGACGGAGCGCGACGGGCGCTTGCCCGGACAGGCGACCTGCGACCACCTCGCGTCGGCTCTTGGAAGGTTCGCCGTCGTCGACCTCGAGACCACGGGGCTCGACCCTGCGAGCGCAAGGGTGATCGAGGTCGGCGCCATTCTGGTGGTGCCGGGGGCGCGGCCCGTGCTCTTCGAGCGCCTGGTGGATCCCGGGCTGCCGATTCCGCCGATCACGAGCGCGATCACCGGCCTCCGTGACGACGATGTGCGCGGCGCCGCGAGCTGGAGCGACGTGTCGGGTGAGCTGGCCACGTTCCTGCTCGGCGCCACGATCGTCGCGCACAACGCAGCCTTCGAGGAGGCCTTTCTCGACGGCACGCTCGAGCCGGGGACGCGCTTCCTCGACACGCTCGAGCTCGCCTGCGTGCTACGGCCCGAGATGTCGGGCCACAGCCTCGAGACGCTGGCCCGCGAGCTCCTCGGCCGCACGGAGCGTCATCGCGCCCTCGACGACGCGCTCGATACGCTGGCCGTCCTTGCCGAGCTGTCGGGCCCGGCCGCCGCAGGCGAGCACCGCGAGCTGTCCGCGCTCGCGGCACGACTCGACTGGCCGTGGAAGCCGCTCTTCGGCCCGGTCGGGCGGGGCCTCGGCGAGCTCGACGCGCCACGCACGGCGGCGGCGATCGAGGAGCCACGGCGTCGCACACCGATCCCGGCAGCATGGTACGAGCCCGACTTCGTGACGGCACTGCTCGCCGACGAGGCGCGCTGGCGGCGACACGTTCCCGGGTATCGCGCGCGCGACGGACAGATCCAGCTGGCCCGTGCGATCCTGGTGGCGCTGCGCGAGGATCGCGTGGTCGGCGCGGAGGCCGGCACCGGCATCGGCAAGACCCTCGCGTACGCCCTGGTCGGCCTGCTGCACTCGCTGCACACCGGCGAGCGGGTCGTGGTCAGCTCGGCCAACCGGACACTGCAGGAGCGCGTGGTCGAGGAGGAGCTGCCGCGCATCGCCGCCGTGCTCGGCCTCCCGCCGCAGCCTGCGCTGGTCCTCAAGGGACGTGCGAACTACGGCTGTGCGGCGCGCGCGAACGAGCTTGCCGAGCACCCGGGCGACTTCGGGTTCGGCACGATGTCCGGCGCGGCGCGGCTCTACCTCGCGTCGTACTTCGCACGGTGCCCGACGCGCGACCTGCAGTCCTTCGGCGGGTGGCTGCTCGCACAGGAGCCGGCCCTGCGCGGGCTCCGCGACGTGCTGGCGTGCTCGTCGGACTGCGACGAGCGCGCATGCCGTGCCATGGCGAGCGGTCCGTGCGCGTTCCTGCGCCGCATCGACTCGCTCGGCGACGCCGCGATCGTATCGATCAACCACTCGCTGCTGCTGACCTGGCCCGCGCGATACGGCGCGATCGATCGGCTGGTGGTCGACGAGGCGCACGAGCTGGCGCAGGAGGGCGACCGCGTCTTTCGCGAGGAGATCGGGGCACGGGAGGTGCGCCAGTGGCTGGCGCAGGTGGCGGGCGGCGGCCGCGGCGGCCTGCTGTGGGCGGTGTGTGCGGCGCAGGAGGCGGCCGCGCTGCGCCGGGCGCTCGAGCTCGTACGCCGCTGCGAGACGGCAGTCGATGCGTGTGGGCGCGCCCTGGCGGCGGTATGCAAGGACGGGGAGACGCTGGTGCCCACGCCCGCGGTCGCCGCGCGCCACCCGCATTGGTCGCAGGCGGCGCGCAGCGCGTGTGAGCTGGCGGCCAGCATGGTCGATCTCGGCGAGGAGATCGAGCGTCTCGCCGGCACGTATCGCGAGGCGCGCGAGGACGGCACCGACGACGCCGTGTCGGCCCGCGCCACGAGCCTCGGGCTGGCGCTGCGTCTTGCCGGTCAGGGCCTGGTCGCAGACCTCTTCGAGCAGACGCGCGAGGGGACGGTGTACGCGGCGCAGAGCCGGCTCGCGCGCGAGCAGTCCGACTGGACCGTGCGCGCCACTCCGCTCAACGTCGCCGAGCTGATCCACACGAAGCTCCTCGAGCCTGCGAAGACCGTCGTCGCACTGTCCGCGACGCTCGGCGTCGGCGGCAACCCGCGCTCGTCGCTGGACAAGATCGGGTGGCAGCTCGTGCCCGACGAGCGCCGCCTGCCGGAGATGGCGATCCCGTCGCCATTCGACTACCCGGCGAACACCGTGCTCGCCTTCGTGCGTGCCGGTACCTATCGCTCACGCGGGTTCGCCGACGACTGCGCGCAGGCGATCGCGAGCATCGCGCGCCTGCTGGGCGGCCGGACGCTCGTGCTGTTCACCAGCCGGAACCGCCTGGCGGAGGTTGCCGACCGCCTGCCGGCGCTGCTCGACGAGCACGGCATTGCGCTCCTCGTGCAGCGACGGAGCGGCGGCGCCGGGCGGCTCGTCGACCAGTTCGCCGCGAGCCCTCGCGCCATCCTGCTCGGGACGCGAAGCCTGTGGCAGGGCATCGACGTGCCCGGCGAGGCGCTGTCCTGCGTCGTGATCGACAAGCTGCCGTTCCCGCCGCCGAACGACCCGCTCCAGCAGGGCCGCGGGCGCCTGATCCGCGAGGCTGGCGGCGACGACTTCCGTGCGCTGTCTCTCGAGCCCGCGGTGGTCTCCTTCAAGCAGATGTTCGGACGCCTCGTGCGCCGGGAGACGGATCGGGGCTTCGTCGTCGTGCTGGGGGCCGATCCCGGCAAGCCCTACATCCAGGAGTTCGTCGGCTCGTTGCCCGGGCCGCCGCGCGTGGTCGTGGGCGGCATGCCCGACGTTCTCGCCGAGATGCGCGGGTTCTTCGCGCCGGGCGCGCCGGACACCTCGGCGGGGGGAATCGCCGTCGAGTCCTGACGCGGCACGGACGGCGCAGTGGACGGGAGGCACCGACCGACGGCGGCGCAGTGGGATGCGAGCACGGTCCGTCGCCGGCGCTCAGCCGGTCGCGCGACGCGGCGTGAGTCCCAGCTGCGTGAGCTTCTTGCGCAGCGTGTTGCGGTTGATGCCGAGGATCTGCGCGGCGCGCACCTGGTTGCCGTTGGTCCGCTCGAGCGTGGCCTCGAGCAGAGGCCGCTCGAACTCCATGAGGAGGGTCGCGTAGACGTCGACTGGGTCGCGCTCGCCGTGCGCCTCGAACTGGTTGCGGGTGCGCCGGCGGACGACCTCGGCGAGCGAATCGCCGTTGCTGCTCGGCAGATTGACCTCGGAGAGGGCGAAGTCCGTCGGCATCAACGTGCGACCGGGTGCGAGCACGGCTGCACGGACGAGCGAGTTCTCCAGCTCGCGGACGTTGCCTGGCCAGCCGTACTGCATCAGCATCGCCTCGGCGGCCGGTGCGATGCCGGTCATCTCGGTGCCGAGGTCGCGGTTGATCTTGGCGACGAAGAAGCGGATCAGCTCCGGGATGTCGCTCTTGCGCTCGCGCAGCGGCGGTACGTGGACCGGCACCACGTTGAGGCGGAAGTACAGGTCCTCGCGGAAGCGTGCGGCACGGACCGCGCGCAGGAGCTCCTGGTTGGTCGCGGCGACGATGCGGACGTCGGTGCGCAGGCTCTCGCGCCCGCCGACACGGGTGAACTCGCGCTCCTGCAGGACTCGCAGCAGCTTCGCCTGCAGCTCGAGCGGCATGTCCGCGACCTCGTCGAGAAACAGGGAGCCGCCGGCAGCCTGCTCGAACTTGCCGGCGCGCCGCTCGATGGCACCGGTGAACGCGCCGCGCTCGAAGCCGAAGAGCTCGCTCTCGAGCAGCTCGCGCGGGATCGCCGAGCAGTTGAGCGCGACGAACGGCCCCTGCCAGCGTGGCGAGTGGTAGTGGATCGCCTTCGCGATGAGCTCCTTGCCGGTACCGCTCTCGCCCTCGATCAGGACGGTCGCATCGTTCTTGGCGACCCGGCCGAGGAGCTTGTAGATGTTCTGCATCGCCGGCGACCGGCCGATGATGTCGACGCCGACCTCGTAGCGCTTGCGCAGCTCGCCTTTGAGAACGCTCACCTCGCTCGACAGCTGGCGGGTCTCGAGGACGCGCGTCACCAGCATGCGCACCACGTCGAGGTCGAAGGGCTTGGTGAGGTAGTCGTAGGCCCCACGCTTCATCGCCTCGACGGCGTTGGCCATCGTGGTCTGCGCGGTCATGACGATCAGGGTCGTCTGGCAGCCTGCCTCGCGGGCCTTGCTGACGACGTCGAGCCCGTTCATGTCGGGCATGCGGATGTCGAGGAACGCGACGTCGATCGCCCCGCGGTTGAGGATCGCGAGGGCGTCCGTGCCGGTCGACGCCTCGTTCACCTGGTGGCCGTCGGCGCTCAGGGCTTCCGACAGCACCCAGCGGATCGAGCGCTCGTCGTCGGCGACGAGGATCCGTGCCGAAGTGGGTGTGTCAGACATGGTGATTGCCTCGATCGACCGGCAGGGTCACGGTGAAGATGGAACCCGCACCGGGCTCCGTCTGGACGCGCAGCACGCCGCCGTGCTCGGTGATGATGCGCTGGCTGATGGCGAGTCCGAGGCCGGTGCCGCCATCCTTGGTGGTGAAGAACGGCGAGAAGATGCGGCTCAGGTCGTCGGGCGGGATGCCCGGGCCCTGGTCGCTCACGTCGAGCGACAGGAACTGCTCGCGGCCGTTCGCGCCGGCGACGTAGTAGGACGTCTCCATGCGCGTCGTGAGGGTGATCGTCCCGCCGGGCGGTGACACCTCGACCGCATTGCGGACGAGGTTCAGCAGCACCTGCGTCAGACGGCCGGCGTCGCCGTGGACGTCGGGGAGGCTGGGATCGAAGGCGCGCACGAAGCGCAGGCGCCCGCCGCGCCCCGCTCCCTCGATCGCGAGGACGCGGTCGATGATCTCGTGAATGTTGACGCCGAGGCGTTCGAGCCGTGGCGGGCCCGTCAGATCGAGCAGCTGCGCCATCAGGCTGTTCAGCCGGTCGATCTCGTCGAGGATGATCTGGGTACACTCGCGCGAGCGGTGCCCGTCTGCCTGGTTCGCCGACAGGAGCTGCGCCGCCCCGCGCATCCCGGAGAGCGGGTTCTTGATCTCGTGAGCGAGGCCGGCGAGCAGGATCTCGAGCTGCCCGAGGCGGTCCGCGTCGCGGGAGCGCGATTCGAGCTCCCGCTGGTAGCTCAGGTCGTGCAGCGTCAGGAGGGCGCCGACCACCGCGCCGTCGTCGCTGACCAGCAGCGTGGCCGCGGCGCGAACCGGTCGCGTGTGGCCGTGGCGCCCGTAGAGCGCAGCGTCGCCGCGGACGTTGCGCACGCCGGAGGCGCGCGTCGCCTGCAGCAGGTCGAGCAGCCACGGGTTCCCGCCAAACACTCGGGCCGCCGGCATGCCGATGGACTGCGCCGTGGACAGGCCGGTCAGCTGGGCCGCGCCCTCGTTCATGAACTCGAGGCTGTGCTGGTCGTTGATGACGATCAGGCCGTCGTCCAGACTCTCCAGCACGTTGAGCCAGTGCTCGCCGAGGAAGCGGGATTCTGCCCGTGTCATACGCACATGCCCACTAATTAAGCACGGAATCGCCGAGAAGCGATGGTCTGAACCGGAATTTCCGCATGTTTCGGGATCGGCGCCTTCCGTTAAGCAAGCGGGCAGCCTGTCGCGACGGCCTCGTGGCCTTGACCCGGCACGGGTGGGAGGCGACATCAGCCTGGTGATCTCCGTTGCCGAGGCCATCGCGCAGGTCCTGTCGGACGTGGTGCCGCTCGCGGCCGAAGAGGTCGGCATCGCCGTGGCGCGCGGGCGGGTTCTGGCACGGGAGGTGGTCGCGGGTATCGACATCCCGCCATTCCGGAACTCGCAGATGGACGGCTTCGCGGTGCGCAGCGCCGACCTGGCGGGCTCCTCCGATGCCGCCCCGGTTCGCCTGCGGGTGGTCGCGACGATCGCCGCCGGGGACGCTCCCGAGGGGACGGTCGGGAGCGGCGAGGCGATCCGGATCATGACCGGCGGCGCGCTGCCCGAGGGCGCGGACGCGGTGGTCAAGGTCGAGGACACGTCGACCGACGGCTCCACGGTCGCCGTCCGGCACGCGCCACACCCGGGCGAGTTCGTGCGCCCGGTCGGCGAGGATCTGCGCGCGGGCGACCGCGTGCTCGAGGTCGGCCGCGTGCTCCGGCCGGCGGACATCGGGCTGATCGCTTCGCTGGGGCTGCCGACGGTGCGCGTGGCCGTGCGGCCGCGCGTGGCCGTGCTCGCGACCGGCGACGAGCTGGTCGATCTCGGGCGGCCGCTCGCTCCCGGTCGGATCTACAACTCGAACGCGTACACTCTGGCGGCCGCGGTCGAGGAGGTCGGCGGCGACGCGGTCGTCTTCGGCATCGTGCGCGACACGCGCGACGCGCTCCGTGAGGCCTTTGCCGCCACCCGCGGCTTCGACGCCGTGCTCTCGACGGGCGGCGTCTCGGTGGGCGACTTCGACTTCGTGAAGGAGGTCATGGACGAGCAGGGCCTCGAGCGCCGCTTCTGGCAGGTGGCGCAGAAGCCCGGCAAGCCGATCACCTTCGCGGCTCGCGACGGACGCCTCTACTTCGGCCTGCCCGGGAACCCGGTGTCCTCGCTCGTGTGCTTCGAACTGTACGTCGCGCCGGCGCTGCGCCGGGCGCTCGGGATGAAGCACGTCCACGCGCCGACCGTCGAGGTCGTCATGGAACGGAGCGTGCGCACCGCGAAGGGGCTCTGCGAGCTGGTGCGCTGCACCCTGCGACGCGACGGCGATGTCCTCCTCGCGTCGCCGACCGGCACGCAGAGCTCCGGCGTGCTGCGCTCGCTGTCGCTGGCCGACTGCCTCGCCATCAGCCCGCCGGGCATCGACGAGCTCGCCGCGGGCAGCCGGGTGACGGCGCTGCGCATCGGGCCGGTGCACACGCCGTCACCCGAGCATCCCTTCGCTTGAGGCGCCGTGCGCGGTCAGGCGTCGTCGCCGCCGGGCGTGCCGTGGCCGTCGTCCGGTGCGTCGAGCGCGTCACCGCCCGCCTCGAGCTCGTCGACCATGCCGTCGAACTCGGGTCCACCGACGTCGTCGCCCGCTTCCCTGCCCACGCACCGCAGCCAGCGGGCGACGCTGCGCGGATCGCCCTCGTCGAGGTCGGCGAGCCCCGCGGGGTCGGCCAGGGCGTCGAGCCGGCTCTCCTCGGATCGCGCAACCGCGAAGCGCGAGGGGACGCGCCGCGAGTCGCGGCTGCCGCAGCGATCGCAGACCGGATCGGGAGCCTCGCTGGCACGCAGCGTGAGGACCTGCACGCGGCGCCGGCAGGGCGCGCAGTGGTACTCGTAGATCGGCACGCCTAACGCGCCGGCTTCGCGGCGAAGCCGTGGTCGCCGAACGCGAGCAGCGTCTTCTTTCCGTCGATCAGGCTCTCGAGGGCGACCTCACGACCCCACAGCCGGTGGAGGTGCTGCAGGGTGCGCTCGGCGTACTCGAGCAGCAGGTCGCGGCCGTCGTGCTCGTGGACCATGTACAACGTGCGATTGCCGCCGAAGTCCGCGTCGGTGATCTTGATGACGGGGATCGTCCCCGTGCCGACGCTGCGGATCAGCGTATCCTTCACCTCACGCCAGCTCTCCTGGTCGGAGACCTTCGTGACGACGTGGTCCTCGTTGCGCTGCTCGTACTGGAAGAGGTCCAGCTCGCGCATCAGCTTCTCGGAGAGGTAGCGCCGCAGGAACGACGCGTCGCGATCGACGGAGCGCGTCTCGAACAGGGCGTCGCGTCCGCCGCCCCCGAGGCTGGCCGCGCGCTTCTCCTCCGACGTGGGGTCGTCGTGCAGCCGCCGGATCTCGTCCCAGACCTTGAGGCCGATGTGGTACGGGTTGAGTCCTCCCGGATGCGGCCGCACGACCTGGTTGTGTCGCACGAGGAACTCCAGGTGGAGCTCCGACGGCAGCTCGAGCGCGTTCAGGATCTCGCGGTGCCAGTACGAAGCCCAGCCCTCGTTCATGATCTTGGTCTCGATCTGCGGCAGGAAGTAGCAGGCTTCTTCGTGCACGATCGTCAGCAGATCGCGCTCCCACTCCGCAAGGTAGGGATTGTGGTCGCGGATGAAGAGCAGCAGGTCCTCCTCCGGCACCGCAGGCACACGGCGAAGATCGGGCGCCTGGTACTCGGGAGCGCGGTGGAGCTTGCGAAACGGGTCGGGGCGCGGCTGCGACGCCTCGTAGAGGCGCTGTCTCTCCTCGTCCTGGGACAGCTTGCGGATGGCGCGATTGCGCCGCATCTCGAACGAGATCGCGTGCGCGGCGTCGAGAATGGACTCGACCCGCTCGTAGCCGATCGACGGGTCCTCGACGTAGGAGCGCACGCGGTGGGCGTGCGCCTTGAACGTTCCGAGCGTGAACTCGGCCCGCGTCTGCCGGAAGTTGAAGTTGTTCTTGAAGAAGTCGTTGTGCCCGTACACATGGGCGATGGTGAGGATCTGCAGACAGAGGCTGTTGTCCCGCATCAGGTAGGCGAGGGCAGGGTTCGAATTGATGACCATCTCGTACGGCAGCCCGGAGACCCCGTAGTCGTACATGGTCTTCAGCTTCTCGAACGACTTGCCGTACGACCAGTGCGGGTAGTGCGACGGCATTCCCGAGTAGGCCATGTACCCGAGCATGTCGTTGTGGTCGCAGATCTCGAACTCCTGCGGGTACACGTCGAGACCGAACGCCGCGGCCTGCTCGCGGATGCGCTCGTCCCAGCGCTCGAGGTCGGCGATCGAGTAGTCCGGCATGGTGTCTCCGGGCGTCGCGTCAGGCGGGTGCCGCGGCGTCGTCCGCGACCCGGGCCCGGTCCTTGGACAGGAAGGCGCGGAACGACGGCCAGATGTCTTCCTTGCGCTCGATCACCACGGTCTGGAAGTTGTCGGCGTCGAGGCGGCGGAACAGGTTCAGCATCGAGCTCTCGTAGTAGCGCGAGCCGAGCGGCTTGATCTCGCCGTAGCCGAACAGGTTCGCGACCTCGGCGAGCTGGCGCGCGGTGCGCAGGGCCGCCGGGTTGTCGGAGTCGAAGTTGTCGCCGTCGGAGCAGTGGAACACGTAGATGTTCCACAGCGACGGATGGTAGCGCTCCTCGATGATGTCGAGTGCCCTCTGGTAACCCGACGAGATGAAGGTCCCGCCCGATTCCGCCTTGTGGAAGAACTCGTCCTCCGTGACCTCCCGGGCCTCGGTGTGGTGCGCGATGAAGATCAGCTCGACCGACCGGTACTTGGTGGCGATGAACTGGTACAGGAGGAAGAAGTAGCTGCGCGCGAGATACTTCTTCATCGTGTCCATGGACCCCGAGGTGTCCATGATGCACATGACCACGGCGTTGGACTCATTGCGCACGTCGGTCACGACGTGGCGGTAGGTCAGGTCCTCGGTGTGGAAGGGCTTGCGCTGCCGGTCGGCCTCGGCCGCCGACGTTCCGGGAGGACGCGGCGACTGTCCGGAAAGTCGCCGCGTCGCGAGGATGCGGCGCACGCGTTCCCGCGCCGTGCGCCGCTTGTCGAGGCGGATCCGGATGCCGACCTGCCGGTATCCCTTGCGCTTCGCCATTCGCTCCGCCGGGATCTTGCGGAGCGCGCGCCGCTCGAGATCGGGCAGCTCGAGATCCTCGAACATGATGTCGATGAGCTCGTCGAGCGTGACGTCGGTCTCGTAGAAGTCCTGCCCGGGCTTGTCGCCGGCCTTGTCGCCCTGGCCCGGCCCCTCCTTCCTGCCCTTGCCGACCACGTCGCCGGGCTGCGTCTGGCCGTCCCCCTGACCCGCTCCGGGGGCGTTGTCCCCGTAGACGAACCGGTACTCGCGCAGGCCGCGGATCGGGACCTTGATGATCTTGTCGCCGCTCTTACCGATGATCGATTCCTCGGCGACGATGTCGGCGATGTTCTCGCGGATCGACTCGCGCACCTTCTCGCGGTGGCGTAGCCGGTCGCCTGCGCTGCGATCGCTGCGCTCGGCCTCGGAACGGCGAAACGGCCGGAAGACGGCGCCGGGCACTCAGTCCTTCCAGAGGTTGTTCGCGGCGTACTTGAGCACCACGTCGACGCAGCTCTCGCAGTAGCCGTGATCCAGGAGGTTCGAGACCATCGCGTTGTACTTCTGGGTCTGATCCTCGTCGCGCGTCCGCGCCTTCGTGATGATGCGCGAGATGTCGCGGACCGAGGTCATGAGCTTCTTCTCGATCGCTTCCTTCAGCGGCTCGTAGCTCAGGTAGGAGATGGTCTCGCCGCGGCGCGAGGTCGCCCAGAGGTAGGCGATGACCTCCTGGCGGAAGCCGTCGGCCGCCGAGCCGATGATCGCGATCTGCTCCTCGATCGACTTGAGAAAGCCCTCGTCTGCGTGCAGCTCCTCCTTCGTGTTGCGGTCCTTCACGCGCGTCTTGTTCACGAAGGCTTCGGCGTGGTCGAGGTAGTTCTGGAAGAGAGATTCCGCCTGCTCCTGGTAGGAGTAGACGAAGGCCTTGGTGATCTCCTTTTCCAGGATCTCGAGGTACTCCTTGTGCAGCACGTCCTGCAGGAACTCGAGCAGCCGCTTGCGCTCGTCGTCGGCGAGATCCGCTTCCTTGACCATCGTGATCAGCGCCTCGCGCACGTTGATCGGGTTGATGCAGTTTCCGTCGACGTTGTCGGACAGCGCGTTGTCGAGGGCCTTCATGATGAAGCGCGTCGAGATGCCGCTCATGCCTTCGCGCTTGGTCTCGTCGCGCAGCTCGCGGACGTCGATTCTCTTGGTCTTGCCCTTCTCGACGACTTCCTCGCCGTTGTAGAGCTTGAGCTTGGTCATCACGTCGCACTTCGCGCTGGGCTCGAGGCGCGACAGGATGGCGAACATCGACGCCACCTCGAGGGTGTGGGGCGCGACGTGCGCGCGGAAGTCCGAGTGGCGGATGATCTTCTGGTAGATCTTCACCTCCTCGGACAGGCGCAGGTTGTAGGGCACCTTCACCACGACGATGCGGTCGAGGATCGCCTCGTTGGTGTGGTCGGCCTTGAACTTCTGCCACTCGGCCTCGTTCGAGTGCGCGATGATCACGGTGTCGACGTGGACCATCCCGTGCCGGCCCGGTGCGGGAATGACCTTCTCCTGGGTCGCCGTGATCATGGCGTGGAGGTACTCGGTCTCGTTCTTGAACACCTCGATGAACTCGACCACGCCGCGGTTGCCCACGTTGAGCGCGCCATTGAGGTCGAGGACGCGCGGATCGCCCTCGGAGTAGACGTCGAGCTTCGAGATGTCCTCGCTGCCGATGAGGACGGAGGTGTCCTGGTTGTTCGGGTCGACCGGGGGAACCACGCCGATGCCGACGCGCGCCCGCTTCGAGAAGTCCCGCATCTCCACAGGAAAGTCCTCGTACCTGCCGCCGAATTCCTGCTCGAGGCGGAATCGGGTGACCGGTGAGATGTCTCCCTCGATGTGCACGCCAAGCATCTTCTCGAATTCCTTGCGCAGGTGCTTCGGGATGAGCTGCAGGGGCTCCTCGTTCATGGTCGAGCCCGCGATCGCGTAGAAGGGTTCCGACTCCTCGAGGCCGCGCTGCAGCCGCTCGACCAGGGAGCTCTTGCCGGAGCCGACCGGTCCCATGAGGTAGAGGACCTGGCGGCTCTCCTCGCCCTTGAGCGAGGCGGAGTGGAAGTACCGGACGATCTGCGAAACCGTCTTCTCGATGCCGAAGAACTCGTCGCGGAAGAAGTTGTAGACCTTGAGCGGGTCGTCCTTGTACAGCCGCTTGGCGCCGGCGTCTTCGGTGGACTGGATGTCTTCGCTGCCGGAGCGGATGATCAGATCGTAGAGTCTCGCGTGCGCGAGCTTGGGGATGGTGGGGTCTTCGCGAACCTTCTCGAGGTAGTCCAGGAACGAGCCCTTCCAGCTCTTGGTCTCGTGGGCGGCCCGGTCTTCCTGAATGATCCTCGCGAAAGTGTCCTTGCTAGCCATGGGGACGGCTCCTCTCGGAAGGCCCACGGCACCGCTGCCGCGGAAGCCGACCGTGCGCGTCGCGCTGCCGGTGAAGTGGACGGGACATCGAGGCGGACTCGAAGCTCACTCGGGAAGAATTATACGCGCGTCCCCCGGGAGGAACAAGCAACAAGACCACTTGCGCCGCCCGGGCGCTTGTTGTTCGAGGTCGAGCGCGCGGCGCGGGCATCCGGAGGCGGACGGCCCGCCCGTGCGCGCGAGCGAGAGCTCCGGTGCGGGACCTGGCGCATGGCCGCTCGCGGTGGCAGGTGGATCATTGGCGAGGACGCACGTGCCCGGACGCGCGTCGAGAGTGCGTGGCGGCTGAGCCGCGCACGAGAGGAAGGGGAGAGAGCAGATCGTGGACATCAAGAGCTGCGTGGCATTGGTGACGGGCGGGGCTTCCGGGCTCGGTCAAGCAACCGTGGAGAACATCGCCGGTGCGGGTGGCCGGGCCATGATCCTGGACCGCGACGAGGCGGCGGCTTCCGCGCTGGCGCAGAAGCTCGGTGAGCGCGCGCGCTCCTGCGTGGCCGACGTGACCAGCGAGGAACAGGTGCAGCGGGCGATCGCGGCGACGATCGAGGCGTTCGGAACGATCAACGCCGCGGTGAACTGCGCCGGAGTCGGGGTCGCGGCGAAGACCGTCAGCAAGCGCGGGCCCTTTCCGCTCGGACTGTTCTCGAAGTGCATCGAGGTCAACCTGATCGGCACGTTCAACGTGATCCGGCTCGCGGCCGAGGCGATGGCCAAGAACGAGCCCAACGCCGACGGCGAGCGCGGCGTGATCGTCAACACCGCGTCGGTCGCGGCGTTCGAGGGGCAGATCGGCCAGGCCGCGTACTCGGCGTCCAAGGGGGGCGTGGTCGGCATGACCCTGCCCATCGCGCGCGACCTCGCCCAGTACGGGATTCGCGTGTGCACGATCGCCCCCGGGCTCTTCAACACGCCGATGCTGGCGATGCTGCCCGAGGAGGGCCGCAAGAAGCTCGGCGCGCAGGTCCCGTTCCCCCCGCGCCTCGGCGAGCCGCGTGAGTTCGGCGCGCTCGCCCGCTCGATCATCGAGATCGCGATGCTCAACGGCGAGACGATCCGTCTCGACGGCGCGATCCGGATGCAGCCGGCTTGAAGGAGGCGATCGTGGCGGCGGCGGCCGCCGCACTGCTGGCGCTGGCGGGCTGTACGCGTCCGCTGCCCGACGCGGAGTCTCCGGCCGCGATCGCGTACGCCCGGCAGTGCGGCCTGTGTCATCCGCCGCACCAGCCGTCGCTGCTGACGGCCGCGATGTGGAAGATCCAGGTCGAGCGTATGGTGGAGATGCGGGCGAGGCGCGGGCTGCCGCCCCTCACGACTGCCGAGCAGCAGGTGATTCTCGACTACTTGACTTCGCACGCGGGCTGAACGCGGCGCAAAAGGGGGCGGTGAGCCATGAAACTCGGAAGGGTCGCGACCACCGTCGGCAAGCTTCGTGCCGACCTGATCGCCGTGCCGATCGTCGCGGGTGTCCCGGTGAGCCGCGAGCTCGCCGAGCTCGACAAGGAGAGCGGCGGCAAGCTGCTGCGCGAGGTGCGGCGGCGCAGCTCCGAGCCGGGCAAGCAGGGCGCGCTCAGCATCTACCAGACGCACGGGGAGATGCGTGCAGATCTCATCGTGGCCATCGGCGTCGGACGTGCCGAGGCGCAGCGGCTCGAGCCGGAAGCGTGGCGCCGCTTCGCCGGGCAGGCGATCGATGCGGCGCGTGGCGCACGCGCGAAGTCGGTCGCGATCTCCGTGGCCTCGGCCGGTGCCGGCGAGCCTGCCCTGGCCGCGCTCGGGGCGGTCGTCGAGGGCGCGCTGCTCGCCGACTACCAGATCGAGGGCTGGAAGACGGCGCGCGGCGGCTTCCGCGTGGAGCGGTGTACCATCGCCGGCGCACCGGCGTCGCGCGGGGCGGACCGGGTGGTGGCCCGCGCGGAGGCGCTCGCCGACGCGACGCGCTTCGCGCGCGACCTGATCAACGGGCCCGCCGAGCAGGTGACGCCCGACCACCTCGGTCGGATCTCGAAGCGGCTCGGCCGCGAGCACGGTCTCACGGTTCACGTCCATGGCCCCGACGAGATGAAGCGGCTCAAGATGGGCGCGATCCTCGCCGTGGGGCGCGGCAGCCGCAACGAGCCGCGGTTGATCGAGCTGATCCACCGCCCGCGTCGCGGGTCGAGCGCCGGCCCCGTCGCGCTGGTCGGCAAGGGGATCACCTTCGATTCGGGCGGCCTGTCGCTCAAGCCGCCGGCGAGCATGGAGATCCAGAAGCGCGACATGGCGGGTGGAGCGGCGGTGCTCGGCGCCATGCAGGCCATCGCGGCGCTCAAGCCCGACATCGAGGTGCGCGGTTACGTCGCGGCGGCGGAGAACATGCCCGGCGGGCGCGCGTACCGTCCGGGCGACGTTCTGCGCTCGTTCAACGGCAAGACGATCGAGGTGCTGAACACGGACGCCGAGGGGCGGCTCGTGCTGGCGGATGCGCTCGGCTGGGCCGCGGTGGGCGGCTTCGGACGGCGGGTCAAGCCGCGCTGGATGGTCGACCTCGCGACGCTCACCGGGGCGGTCACCACCGCCCTGGGCCGGTCGATCGCGGGCGTCATGGGAACCGACCGCGAGCTCGTCCGTCGCCTGATCGAGATCGGACGCGAGACCGGCGAGCCGATGTGGGAGCTGCCGCTGGTGGACGAGTACGTCTCCGGAATGGACAGCTCGATCGCCGACCTGAAGAACGTCGGGGACGGCACCGCGGGGACGATCTACGGCGGGCTCTTCCTGCGCGAGTTCACGGCGGGGTTGCCGTGGGCCCACCTCGACATCGCCGCGGTGGCCTACACCGACAAGGGTCGGCCGTACGTGCCGCGCGGTGCGGTAGGGTGGGGAGTCCGGACGCTGGTCGGGCTCGTCGAGCGGGCGGCGCAGGAGGGCTGAACGCGCGCGGCGGATCCGGCCTGGCGGTCCTCTCGAAACGGGAGTCTCAGGTCGCGCGAAGCGCGAGGAGGTCGTCCGCCGCCTTCGGCACGGCGTGGGACAGCACCTGGTGGCCCGTCGGCGTGACGAGCACGTCGTCCTCGATGCGCACGCCGATGCCCCGGTACTCCGCGGGAACGCCAGGCAGCGGGCTTGCGAAGTAGAGGCCGGGCTCGACGGTCAGGACCATGCCCGGCTCCAGCGGCCGCGGCGCGCCGTCGCGCTTGTACGTCCCGACGTCGTGCACGTCCATGCCGAGCCAGTGGCTCGTCCGGTGCATGTAGTACGGCTTGTACGAGCCGGCCCCGATCGCCTGCTCGCGCGTGCCCGCGAGGAGCCCGAGGGACAGGAGGCCATCGACCAGGACCTGCAGGGCCGCGGCGTGCACGTCCTCGATGGTCACGCCGGGCTTCACCGCCGCGACGGCGGCGAGCTGCGCCTGCAGCACGAGGTCGTATACGCGGCGCTGGGCCGGTGAGAAGGCGCGCCCGACGGGGAACGTCCGCGTGACGTCGGCGCAATAGCAGCCGAGCTCGTCGCCCGCGTCGAGCAGCAGCAGATCCCCGTCGCGCAGCGGGCGGTCGTTGGCCGTGTAGTGCAGCACGGTGGCGTTCTCGCCGCCGGCAACGATCGATGGATAGGCCCAGCCCGAGGCCCCGTTGCGGCGGAACACGTACTCCACGAGCGCTTCGATCTCGTGCTCGTACATGCCGGGGCGCACCTCACGCATCGCCGCGCGGTGCGCCTCGGCGGCGATGTCGATCGCGCGCTGCATCCAGGCGATCTCTTCGGGCGACTTGTAGAGCCGGAGCTCGTGGACCAGCGCGCCGGTGCTCAGCAGCGACGTCGGCAGGTCGTTCGAGGTTCGCGGTCGTTGCGCCCATCCCGCGCGCGCGATCTGGAGGAGCTTCTGGTTGAACGGCTCGTCGTGGCCGAGGTGGTAGTAGAGCGCGCCGCCGCGCGCGATGAGCGGCGTGAGCCGCTGGGCGAGCTCGGCCATCGGATAGGCCGCATCGGCGCCGTAGCAGGAAACCGCCCCCTCGACGCCCGCCCGCTTGCCCGTCCAGGTCTCGCGCTCCGGATCGCGGGGCTGAACGAACAGCACGCAGCGCTCCCGCTCGGCGCTGCCGTCGAGCACCAGCACGGCATCGGGCTCGGGGAAGCCAGTCAAGTAGAAGAGGTCGGAGTCCGGGCGGTAGCGGTACTCCACGTCGTTGGCGTGGACGCGCAGGCTCGGTGCGCGGATGACCGCGACCCCGGAGCCGATGCGTTCGAGGACGGCCGCGCGGCGTGCTGCGCGGTCGAAGGAGGGGAGGTCTTCGTGGATTGGTCGGCTCATGGTGTTCCAGGGGAGGGCATCGCCAGCGGGAAGCGCGCGGCGGCCGGAGGCCCGGCGATGGCGATCAGGCGGGCGCGGAGCGCATCGGGCGTCTCTTCGGCAAGCGTGACGACGATGCGGTCACCGCGCTTCAGGTCGGCGATCGGCCAGTCGGTCGACCCGCGACGGATGATCGTCTCGGCGTCGTAGACGAACGCGATCTTCCGGCCCGCGTCGACGATGGTCACCGTGGAGGCCTCTGGCTCGACGGTCCAGACGTTGCCCGCCAGGCGCTCGGCCGCCGCGCTCTCGAGGCACGGCAGCAGGGCCGCGCCCGCGGCGAGGACGAGGGCCATCGAGGCGCGGGGCATCCGAGGCCGCATCCTCTTAACGCTACCTGCGCCTCTGCGAACAGACAAGGACGCGGCGCCGTGCCTGTGCCGGCCCCTGCGGCTGTAAAAGTATCCGGAGTACGCTAAGACGGGCGGCGTCATGATGGACATGGTGACGTTCCTCGATCTGATCCGGCAGGGCTACTACGCCACGTACCCGCTCCTGCTGTGCTCGATCGTCGCCCTTGCGATCGCGGGCGAGCGCCTGTGGGCGCTGCGCCGGCTGGACCCGCGGATGGTCGCCGTGGGCAAGCAGATCGGGTTCTTCCTGCGCCGCGGCGACATACAAGGTGCGCGCGACATGGTGGAGCGCGACGCATCCGACCTGCCGCTCGGGCGGATCTACCTCGAGCTCATGCCGCGTGTCGCCGACACGCCGATCGACGAGCTGCTGGCTCTCGCCGAAGGGCACCGCGTCGAGGAGACGCAGGCCCTCAAGCGCAACATCTGGCTGATCGGGACCATCGGCAGCGCCGCCCCGTTCATCGGCCTCTTCGGTACGGTGGTCGGGATCATGCGCGCCTTCCATCACATGGCGCAGACGGGTGCCGGCGGCTTCGCGGTCGTCGCGTCGGGCATCTCGGAGGCCCTGGTCGCGACCGCGCTCGGCCTCGGCGTCGCCATCATCGCGGTTGCGCTGTACAACTACTTTCAGGTGCGTCTGAACGACCTCGGGACCACCATGCGGGTGGGCATCACGCGCTTCGTCGACGGCGTCTGCGCGTATCGGGGGGAGCGTGGCACTCGGCAGGTTGCCTGACGGCGACGGCGGCGACGGCGAGGGCATCGTCGCCGAGATCAACATCACGCCGCTCACCGACATCTTCCTCGTGCTGCTCATCATCTTCATGATCACCAGCTCGGCGATGGTGGAGTCGGGACCAAAGGTGGATCTGCCCGAGGCGGGCGTCACCTCGAGCGAGACCAAGGGCATCGTCGTCACCGTCGACCAGCAGGACGGCATCTTCGTGAACGGGACGCAGACGCCGCGCGAGCAGCTCGCCGCCGGACTCCGGCAGGCGGTGGAGGCCAGCGACGTCAAGCGCGTGGTTCTCCAGGGTGACAAGGGCGTGCAGCTGGGCGACGTCGTCTACATCCTCGACGAGGCGCGCGCCGCCGGGGCCTCCGAGGTCGCGATCGCGGCGACGCGGCGCGAGTGAGCGGGAGGTTCTGGTGGCACACGACGACCTGCTGCTCGCACCGGAATCGCTCGAGGCGCTGATCGCCGGGCTCGGCGACCTGCGGGTCGTCTTCGGGCCGCAGTCCGCACCCGCGCTCGAGCAGGTCCGAGCCCGTCTCCACGGCGCGCTGGCGGCGCAAAAGGCGGGCGATACGGCGCGGGCCATCGATGGCATCACGACGGCGATGCGGACGCTGGCAGAGCTCGCCGATACGCTGGACCCGCGCGAGGCGGCGATGATGCGTGCGATCGCGGGGCAGTTCGAGAGCGCGCTGCGGCGCGGCGACGCCGCGCACGCAGCCGAGCACGTGGATCGGATGCGTACGCATTCCGGGGCGGTGAAGAAGCGGGGCGACGAGTTCAAGCTCTGATGGGACACGACGGCGGCGCCGGAAGACGCGCGCCGCAGGGAGGCGTTCGCGGCGAGCGAACGTCAGAGTGACGCGACCATGGCGAAGGCGAGTGAGCGAAAGGGCGTCCGCACCGAGGAGCTCGAGTGCTGCGCGGCAGAGCGCCGGCGGCAGCTCGAGAGCATCCGGCTGAACTTCGTGACCTTTCCGGTGATCCGCTCGGTGCCCTGCCCGGGGTGCAAGCTGGTGCTGAAGATCCGGGTGTACGAGCGCCCGACGGCGGACGCCACCGCCTGAACGACGGCAGCGCTGGGCGTGCGCGGGGACGACGACGGCGACGAGCGCGGTCGCGGCGACGACTTGCCGCTCGGTGACGCGATGCTGTTCCAGCTCGCGCTGCGCGGAGTGGTACGGCCGAACGACCTCGCCGCGGCGTGCGGCGTCGGCGACGACGAGGCGGCGGCGATGGTCTCCGTGCTCGAGCAGGAGGGACTGGTGCTGTGGCGGCCGCGCGGTGGCGACCGGCACGTCTCGCTGACACCGCCGGGACGCGCGCGTGCCGCCGAGGTGATCGCCGACGAGGGCAGCGTCCTGCGTGGCCCGGTCGCCGCGATCGACGGGGATTTCGCCGGGTTGAACGTGCGCGTCAAGCGGATCCTGCTGCGCTGGCAGGTGCGCGCCGACCGGCCGGGCGCGGTTCCCAATGACCACTCGGACGCGCGCTACGACCGCGGCGTGCTGGCGGAGCTGCGGGACGTCCACCGCGCTGCGGACGCGCTGCTCGCGCATCTCGGCGGGCTGCGTCCGCGCTACGCAAGCCTGCGCCGTCGGCTGCGCGACGCGCTCGCGCGCGCCGGCTTCGGGGACGTGCGCGCCGTCGCCGGAACGACCGGCGACAGCTTCCACGCCGCGTGGTGGGAGCTGCACGCGGATCTGCTGGCGATGCTCGGCCGGCCGCGTGGCGAAGCCGACGCCTGAGCGCTCGCGAAGCCATCCCCGGACCGCGCCGGGAGGGGATGGATTCACGGACTCCGAGCCCCGGCCTCGCGCCGGGAGCCGGTTGCACGGACTCGTTGCGCATGGCACGAGCGACGGCATGGACCGACAGGTGCGTGACGCCCTCGAGGCGGACATCCGCATGACACAGGAGCGCTTCTGCGTCGCGATGGAGGCGCGCTTCCCGGGCATCGAGCCGGATTCCCTGGAGCGCTACTTCGCCGTCCTCTCGAAGCTCGTCCTGAAGCTCGAGGACGACGAGCGCTCGCTCGGCCAGATCGTGAACGAGATGATGGCGGAGACGGCGAGCATCATCATGCAGGAGATGCAGAGCCGGCGCTGATGCCGGCGCCGCGGCTCCCGGGCGGCGCTCTGGCCACCGGGCGGTGGCCTGTGAGGAAGCGGGATGGCCTCGACCTTCGCACCCAGGCTCGTGAACGGGCCGTTCGGCGACCCCGGACTGTTCGTCGAGCTGCGCTGGCAGGGCAGCGCGGTGCTGTTCGACCTGGGGCGCAACGACGCCCTGCCGGCGGCGGACCTGCTGAAGGTGACGCACGTCTTCGTCTCGCACACCCACATGGACCACTTCATCGGGTTCGACCGGGTGCTTCGGCTGTTCCTGAACCGCGACAAGGATCTCGCGCTCTTCGGTCCGGCTGGCATTCTCGATTGCGTGGCCGGCAAGCTCGCGGGGTACGTGTGGAACCTCACCGACGACTACCCGTTCGCGTTCGATGTCACCGAGGTCACGTCGGCGGGAGCGACGCGCGCGCGGTTCCGCGCCTCGAGCGGCTTCCGCCGCGAGGACGCTCCGCCACTCGACGCGCCGCAGGGGGACGCAACGGCGACGACGCCGGTGCTGGTCGACCAGGGGCATTTTCGCGTGCGCGCCGCGATCACCGACCACAAGATCCCGTGCCTCGCGTTCGCGATCGACGAGCCGATGCACCTGAACGTCGACGGCGACGCGCTGTCGCGCGCCGGGTACGCGCCCGGTCGCTGGCTCGCGCATCTCAAGGACGCGCTGCGCGCCGACGCTGCGGACGACACGCCGCTGACGGTGGCGCGCGCGGACCGGACGACCACCGAGCTGACGGTCGGGGCGCTGCGCCCGCTGGTGCGCGTCACGCTGGGCCAGAAATTCGGCTACATCGTCGACACGCGTTTCATTCCCGAGAACCTGGCCGTCCTGCTGCCCGTGGTGCGCGCTGCGGATGTCCTGTTCTGCGAGTCGCCGTTTCTCGACGAGGACCGCGACCAGGCGGCGATGCGCTACCACCTCACCGCCGCGGAGGCGGGAACGATTGCGCGCCTCGCCGGGGCGAGGCGGCTCAAGGTCTTCCACTATTCGCCGCGCTATCAGGGGCGCGGCGACATGCTGCGGCGGGAGGCCGAGGCCGCCTTCCGCGGCCGCGTCGATCCGGGCGTGCTCGCGGAGCTGGGTGCCGCGGTCGCGTGACGTCCGGCGGCGCAAGCCCCCAGGCGGTGCGCCGGCAGAGCACGGCGGCGCCACGCTGACGGCCGGCGCGACGCTGACGGCGGGCACGGGTGCGGGACGTGCAGGCGACGCGCCCTCCGACGACCGGCGTGCGGGAGGCACCAGCGCCGCGCTGACCAGCGACACGCGTGCGTTTCTCGAGCAGGCGCGGCGGGCGCACCTCGCGACGACCAGCGGGCGCGGCGCGCCGCACGTCGTACCGGTCTGCTTCGCGGTCCTCGACGTGCACACCCTCGCGTTCGCCATCGACGACAAACCCAAGGCGGTGGGACGGACGCTCCGGCGTGTACGGAACCTCGAGGAGAACCCGCGTTTCGCGCTGGTCGTCGACCGCTGGAGCGAGGACTGGCGGCGACTCGCCTACGTCCTGATCTCCGGTACGGCGGCGCGTGCCGGCGACGCCCGTCGGTGCGCAGCTGCCGTGCGTGCGCTCCGCCGGCGCTACCCGCAGTACCGTGCGATGCGGCTCGACCCGGGAAAGCACGACGTCGTCCTGCTGGTGATCGAGCGCGTCCATGCCTGGGGTCGCGTAGGCGACGCACGGACCAAGCGGACGCCTCAGCGCCGGCGGCGCGTACCGGCCTCGGCGCGCGCCGCTCGCCACGCGCCGAGGCGCTCGGCGATCTGACGCTCGTCGCCCGCGTCGGCGGGTTCGTACCAGCGGCGTCCGCGCAGCTCGTCGGGCAGGTACTCCTCGGCAACGTGGTGGCCCGGCGCGTCGTGCGGGTAGCGGTAGTCGCGCCCGTAGCCGAGCGAGCGCAGGAGCTCGGTCGGTGCGTTGCGCAGGTGGATCGGCACGGGCAGCGTCCCGGAGCCGCGCACCTCCGCGGTCACGGCGCCGAGAGCCGCGTAGCTCGCGTTCGATTTCGGTGCGGTCGCCAGGTAGGTGGCGCCCTGCGCGAGCGGGATGCGACCTTCGGGCAGGCCGACGAAGTGCACGGCATCCTTGACGGCGAGCGCCACCTGCAGGGCCCGCGGATCGGCGTTCCCCACGTCCTCGGCGGCGAAGATCACCATGCGCCGCGCGATGAAGAGGGCGTCCTCGCCCGCTTCGAGCATGCGGACCAGCCAGTAGAGCGCCGCGTCGGGGTCGCTGCCGCGCATGCTCTTGATGAACGCGGAGATGACGTTGTAGTGCTCCTCGCCCTGCCGGTCGTAGCGCAGCGTGCGGCGCTGCACGGCCTCCTGGAGGTGCTCGACGTCGATGCGCCGCTCCGTGGTGCGCGCCGCGAGCTCGGCCGCGACCTCGAGGGCGCCGAGCGCGATGCGCGCGTCTCCCTGGGCGTGGCCGATCAGTACCGGTCGGGCGTCGGCGGCGAGCGTGACCCCGGCGCGACCGAGACCGCGCTCGGCGTCGGCCAGCGCGCGGTCGATCAGCGCGCCGATCGCCTGCTCGTCGAGCGGCTCGAGCGTGAGGACGCGCGAGCGCGACAGCAGCGGCGCGATCACCTCGAACGAGGGGTTCTCGGTCGTCGCTCCGATGAGGACGATGGTACCGCGCTCGACGTGTGGCAGGAGGGCATCCTGCTGCGCCTTGTTGAAGCGATGGATCTCGTCGATGAAGACCACCGTGGCCCGGCCGCTCGCCGCCAGCTCGAGCTCGGCCCGCTCGACGATCGCGCGCAGATCCTTGACGCCCGACAGGACGGCCGAGATCTGCGCGAACGGCAGACCGAGCGACTCCGCGATCAGGCGCGACAACGTCGTCTTGCCGGTGCCCGGTGGTCCCCAGAGGAGCAGGGAGTGGAGCTTCCCGCCGGCGATCATCGCATGCACCAGGTGACCCGGCGCGACCAGGTGGCGCTGACCGACGTACTCCTCGAGCGAGCGCGGTCGCATGCGCTCCGCCAGCGGTGCACCGGTGGGGGGTGGGGCGGTCCCGCCCCCGCCGTCGCCGCCTCGCCGCCTGGTACCGCGCGCCGCCTCGTCGGTCGGCGGCGACTCGAGGCCGGTGAACAGATCGCGCTCGCGCATCGTCGTGGGAGTGTGGCTTCCCGCGCCTCCGAAAGCGAGCCGGGCGCCGGCAATTCGACACGGCAGGCGAGGGTGTGCTAGCGCCCGCGCGTTGGCAGCGCCGGGGTCCATGGTTGGTCTCGTACTGAAGCGACGCGCCCCTCACGCACGCGACGTCGCGCGGGATCTCGTCGGCTGGCTGCAGGCGCAAGGGCACGGTGCGCTGGCGGAGCCGGAGGACGCCAGCTGGCTGGGCGCCAGCGCGAGCGACAAGTCCGGCATGTTCGCGCATGCCGACGCGATCGCGGTGCTCGGCGGCGACGGCACGCTGCTGGCGACGGCACGCCTCGCCGGAGAGCGCGAGGTGCCGATCGTCGGGGTCAATCTCGGCGGCCTGGGCTTCCTCACCGAGATCGGCATCGACGACCTCTGCGCGGCGGTCGATCGCGCCGTGCGCGGGGAGGCCATCGTCGACCGGCGTCGCATGCTGCGCGCCACCGTACGCCGCGGCGGCGGCGGGTCGGAGGTCTACCAGGCGCTCAACGACGCCGTGCTGAGCCGCGGATCGCTGGGTCGGATCATCGACGTCGAGACGCACGTCGACGGCAAGTTCCTCGCACTGTTCAAGGCGGACGGCGTGATCATCGCGACCCCGACGGGCTCGACGGCGTACTCGCTCTCGGCCGGCGGACCGATCGTCCATCCGTCGGTGCGCGTCGTGGTGCTGGCGCCGATCTGCCCGCATACCCTCAGCGTGCGGCCGATCGTCATCGACGACGGCTCGCTGCTCGGGTTCCGCGTGCGCTCACCGGGAGAGGAGCTGCTGCTCACGCTCGACGGCCAGCAGACGGTGCGCCTCGGCTCCGACGACACGGTCGAGGTCACACGATCGCCGCACGTGGCCTGCCTGGTGCGGTCACCACAGCTCGGCTTCTACGATCTTCTGCGCACGAAGCTCGGCTGGGCGCGATCGTGACGGGACACTAGGACCGACCGCGTGCTGCGCTCGCTGCGGGTCAACGACTTCGCGCTGATCGAGGATCTGGTGCTGGGCTTCGGCGCCGGGTTGAACGCGGTGACCGGTGAGACCGGCGCCGGGAAGAGCCTGCTGCAGCGCGCGCTCGCGATCGCGGCAGGCCACCGTGCGGGCAGCGAGATGGTTCGCGCCGGCTGCGATGCGGCGCGCGTCGAGGCGGTGTTTGCGCTGGGGCCGGCCGCTCCCGGGACCCATGCACGCCTCGAGGCTCTGGGCATACCGGCGAGCGCATCGGGCGAGATCCGCATCCGGCGCACGATCGCGCGCAACGGCCGGTCGCAGGTCGTGATCAACGACCGTCCGGCAACCGTTGCGACGCTGCTGGAGATCGGTTCTGCGCTGATCCATCTCCAGGGCCAGCACGAGTCGCTCCGCCTCACGCAGGCGGAGACCCACCTCGAAATGCTCGACCAGGCGGCGGGGACCGAGGCGGAGGCGACACGCTACCGGGCGAACTACGGGCGGCTCACCGAGATCGTCACGCGCCTCGACGGGCTCGAGCGCGGCGCCGCACAGCTCGAGCGCCGCCTCGAGATCGCACGCTTCGACTTCGACGAGCTGCAGCAGGCGAGGCTCGACCGGGCGGACGAGGAGGCGACGTTGACCGCCGAGCGCATGCGGCTGCGCAACGTCGAGAAGCTCGCGCTCGCCGCGAACGAGGCGGTCGAGCGCCTGCACGCCGCCGACGGCGCCGCGCTGGCGACCGTGCAGTCCATGGCGAGGCGCCTGGGCGAGCTCGCGGTCGTCGACACCGGCCTCGAGGACGTCGCCGCCAGCCTTGAGCAGGCTGCGGAGCCGCTCGCGGACGCGGTGCGGGGGCTGCTGGACTACGTCGAGGGACTCGAGTCCGACCCGCAGCGGCTCGAGGAGATCGAGGAGCGGCTCGCGCTGCTGGCGCGCCTGGTGCGCAAGCACGGCGTCGCGGACGTTGCGGGGCTGATCGACCGCCGCGAAGCGCTGCGCGAGGAGATCGCGAGCTCGGCGTCCGACCTCGCCGACCCGACGGCGCTCCGCGCGGAGCTCGAGCGCGCGGCGGACGAGGCGTGGCGGGTCGCGGGCGAGCTGTCGGCCGCGCGTCGCCGCGGGGCGGAGCGGCTCGCCCAGGCGATGGAGGCGGAGCTCGGCTCGCTCGGCATGGGTGACGCACGCTTCACCGTTCGGTTCGAGCCCCTGCCGCCGGGGCCGAGTCGGGGCGCGGCGGCGGTCCTCACACGCGGCGGCGCCGCAATCGGGCCACAGGGCCTCGACTGGGTGGAGTTCGATCTCGCCGCGAACCCCGGGGAAGGCGCCCGTCCGCTCGCCCGGATCGCGTCGGGCGGCGAGCTATCGCGCATCATGCTGGCGCTGCGCAACGTGGCCGGCGGCGCGGCGGTACCGACCCTGGTCTTCGACGAGGTCGACGCCGGCATCGGTGGCGCCACCGCCGAGATCGTCGGCCGGCGTCTGCACGCCCTGGTGCGGCGCCACCAGGTGATCTCGATCACCCACCTCGCGCAGATCGCCGCGTTCGCCGACCACCACTACGCGGTCGTCAAGGACCGCGACCGCGGTCGCACGCGGACGCGGGTGCTCGAGGTCACCGGCGGCGAGCGGGTCGCCGAGCTCGCGCGCATGTTGAGCGGCAGCGCGAGTGCCGCGGCGCGGGCACACGCAGAAGAGCTGCTGGCGGGCGCCCGGCAGGAGATCGACAGCCAGGCCGCAGAGCGGGGGGCGAGGGCGCCGGGTGCCGGCCCTGGTGGACGTCCGGCCAGTGCGGCGGCCGCTGCGGGTGCGGCGGTTGCCGCAGGGCGACGCCGGCGCTGAATCGTGCGGTCGCCGCGCGATTTTCGGGCGATCACCTGTAGGGCCGAGCGCGTTGCATTCGTCCATGCCTTCGCTTACCTAGGGGCCCGCAGAGAGAATCCGGGGCCGTAGCTCAGTTGGGAGAGCGCTTGAATGGCATTCAAGAGGTCGAGAGTTCGATTCTCTTCGGCTCCACTTCCCGGAACGACGGCGCCACGCCGTCGGCCGCCCGCGCGGCGTTCTCAGGCGCGCCCGGCCAAGACCGCCGGGCGCGCCTGACGCACCACTGGCCGCGGCGTCGCGGTTGGCCTGCGGACTGTCGGGATCGGGCCGGGAGCGACGTGCGCGACCATCGGTTTCCCGTTTACGCCGGGGGTGTATCCTCACTGCCAGAGGGAAGCTTGACGATGGGCGCGGCATCGAAGCGTGAGGGTGGAGGGACCACCGGAGCCCGACGGCTCCGGCTGATCCGGCAGCTGCTACTCGTTCAAGCGCTCGTCCTGCTGGGCCCGGGCCCGCGGTTCGCGCTTGCGGACGACCTCGCGCCGCTCATTGCGCAGTCGCTATCCGATCCCGCGCCTCTGACCGTCGGCGGCACACGGCTCGACGTCGCCGTGCTGCGGGCGCTCTACGATCCGCGCGCTTCTGCGCCACTCTGGGTGACGGCCCCCGATGCCAACGCACGGATCGACGCCGTCGTCGCCTTCCTCCGCCAGGTGGATCGCGACGGACTCGAGCCCCAGAGCTACCGGGTCAGCCTGATCGAGGCGCGACGCGGCTCGACGGAACCACTCGGGCGGGCCGAGCTCGACATGCTGCTGAGCGAGGCGGTGATGCGCTACGGCGTGCACGTTCGCACCGGGGCGCGGCGGCCACGGGTGCAGATTCCCGAGATCGAGCCGATGGTGGTCGATCCGGACCCGATCGCGATCGCGCTCGACCTCGCGGCGGCACCGCCGGTGGAGATCGCCAGCAGGATGCAGCGTCTGACACCCCAGACCGCCGAGTACGCGACGATGCGCGACCTGCTCGCGCGCTACCGCGAGATCGCGGCCGGTGGCGGCTGGCCGAAGGTCGGCGAGCTGCCGAAGCTCTCCTCGGGTGCCGTCGATCCGGGGGTGCGCCGGTTGCGCGAGCGGTTGCTCGCGACGGGCGAGCTGGCCTCCGGCGCGGCGCCGTCGTCCGGGCAGCGCGACGTCTACGACCCGGCGCTCGAGGCCGCCGTCAAGACCTTCCAGAAGCACCACGGGCTCGCGCCCGATGGAACCGTCGGCAGCAAGACGCGCGAGGCGCTCAACGTCACCGCCACCGAGCGCGTCGGGCAGATCGTCGCGAACCTCGAGCGGCTGCGCTGGCTGCCGGACGACCTCGGCGAGCGCCACGTGTGGATCAACATCCCGGAGTACCGTCTGCGGGTCGAGGATCGCGGCACGACCACCCTCGAGATGCCGGTGATCGTCGGCAAGCCGACCTGGCAGACCCCGATGTTCAGCAGCGAGATCCGCCACCTCGTGTTCAACCCGCCGTGGAACGTACCGCCGCGCATCGCCCGCGAAGAGCTGATTCCGAGGGGGCTGGCGGACCAGAGCTACTTCGCTGCCCAGGGGATCTCGTGGCGTGGCGGGACCCGGGTTGCGTCCACCGGGTCGGGCAGCGGCGACGCGGCCGGCACGGTGACGCCGCGCCGCCTCCGCCAGGCGCCGGGGCCCAAGAATCCGCTCGGCCGCGTCAAGTTCAACATGCCCAACCCGTTCGGCGTCTACCTGCACGACACGCCGAACAAGGACAAGTTTCGCTTGACGTCGCGGTCGCTGAGCCACGGATGCGTCCGGCTCGGCAACGCCCCCGCGCTCGCGGCGGCGCTGCTCGGCGACATGCCCGAGTGGGGCGAGGAGCGACGCAAGAAGGCGCTGTCGGGCTGGACGACGCGCAACGTGAACCTCCAGTCGCCGATCCCGGTGCACATCGTCTACGCGACGGCGTGGCGTGACCCCGACGGCGCCGTGCAGTTCCGCGAAGACATCTACGACGACGATGCGGCGCTCGCGCGGGACGTGGCGAGGCCGCGCACGATCGGCCTGCCTCCGGTGTCGGCGGCGCCGGTGGCGGTCGCCGAGACGGAGTCGTGACACCGGCCCGCGTCAAGCAAGCGAGAACCGGGACGCGCCGTGCTCCGTCGGTGCGCGTTCGCGCCTGACCTGCCGGTCGGGCGCAGGGCGAAAAGTCGCGTCCGAGGCTGGACCTCCGCAGCCTCGTGTTGTAGGTATCGACGCGCACGCTGGGGTGGCGGTGCGGGAGAGGGAGCCCGTGTCGTCACCGTGCGATCGATCCCAGGGAGGGGGAATGACGGAGCCGGATCTGGACGGGAAGGGTGTCTCTTCCGCCAGCCGCAGGCGGTTCATGTGGCTCGGTGGTGGGGTGGTCGCAGGTCTTCTGCTCCTTCCGGAACTCTCGTTTGCCGCCAAGGTCTCGAGTGTCCGGAAGAAGGCGTCCCCGGGGGGCAGCAAGGCAGCAGCTCCCGTGAAGCGCGGCCGCGAAAGCGCCGCTGCGTCGCGGTCCTCGGGAAGCAAGACCGCGCGAGCCACGAACTCGAGCAGGCCAGCCGCGAAGGGGGCCTCGACCGCGAAGAGCAAGTCCGTGTCGAGCCGGGCCAAGTCTGGCGGCAAGAGCACGCAGCAGCTCGCGAGCCGGAAGCCCGCGGCCCGTGGGACCGAGCGCAACGCCGTCGCGTCACGTCGTGAAAGCCCGCGCAGCCGGGTCGTCACGACGGCACGCGCCGATGTCGAGCTCGAGCCGGTCCTGCCTGGCGATTTCGCGCCCACGCGGCCGTTTGCGTTCGGTGCCGACGCCAGCGAAGTCCGCGATCTGTCGCTGTATTGCGTACACACGGACGAGCGGCTGAACGTCGACTACTTCGTCGACGGTCGCTACGAGCCGCAAGCGCTCGAGGCGATCGACAACCTGCTGCGCGACCATCACAACGGCGAGACCTGCCAGATCGATCCCCGCGTGCTCAATCAGCTCTACGATCTACGCCGGGCGGTGGGCAGCAGCGAGCCGATCCACGTGTTCTCCGGTTACCGCTCGCCGGTGACCAACGAGGGGTACCGCCGGGTCAGCGGACGCGTTGCCGAGCACAGCTACCACCTGACGGGACAGGCGATCGACATCCAGTTGCCCGGACGCGACGTCCGTCAGCTGCGCAACGTGGCCATCGCGATGCGCGCCGGGGGTGTCGGGTACTACCCGCAGGATGGCTTCCTGCACCTCGACAGCGGTCCGGTTCGTCGCTGGTAGGCCCGGACCATCGGGCCGCCGGAGCGCTCTCGGCGCGGCGCGCGAACCCTCTGCCGGGTGGTCGCGTGTGAAGTATCAGGGCGTTTGCGTGTGAAGTATCTGTTGCGCGCCGCGCGTCCCGGGCTGTAGTCTTCGTACCAACCCGCACTGGCCCTACGACCGCGGGTCGGGAGGGAACCCCGTGCGACACCCGCGCTTCTCGTTCCGGACGATCCTCGCGAGCACCGCACTGCTGGTGGGCGCGACGGCGGCCTGGTCCATCCCGGTCGCCACCCAGGTGACGGTCGGCAACGCCGGCACCGTACTCTTTGCCGGGACGGACGCCGACGGCGGCATCGACGACTGGTATGTGTCGAACGGCGTCGTCCAGGCGGTGATCGACGACGTCGGGCCGCAGGACGACCTGGTGCCACTGCTCGGGCCGAGCGCGCCCCCGAAGGTCAGCGAGTTCGCCTTCAGCGGCTGCTCGGTCATCGACCTCGGCAGCAACGGACAGAACAACGACCACCTGACGCAGCTCTTCACGGTGGGCGGCCTCAGCACCAACAACTTCGTGGTCTACACGGGGGTCAGCGCGTCCTCGACGCCGACGTCGGCCACGGTGACGTGTACCGGCAACCTTCTGGGCTTCGACGTCGGCGCGACGCCGGTCGCCCCGAGCGACCTGGTCGTGGTCACCGAGTACACGGCGGCGAACAGCGATCCGTTCCTCACCGTCACCACGACGGTGACGAACAACCATCCGACCAATCCCGCCGCCGGACTCGGCGGCTTTCTCGACGTCAGCCTGTGGACGCAGCGCGCGCAGGTACCGTTCTCGCCGGTCGTGGGTCGGGGCTTCAAGCACGCCGTGCTCGACTTCGGAAACATCGCGGCCGCGCTCGAGGTGCCGCCGTTCGCTGCGGCGCCGGGCATCGTCGGCCCGTCGAACGGCATCTTCGACCCCGCCAACGCGCTCGGCATCGGCGAGAACGCCTACGGCATCCTCGGCGACGAGACATCGATCGACCAGGACGGCCCCGGCGGCAGCCCGCCGGTGGTGGCGCCCGTCAACTCGATCTTCGGCGTCAGCAGCAATCTCCTGACCGCGTTCGGCAACCCGCCGCTGGGCACGCTGCAGGCGGGGGGAATCCTCACGTACAAGCGGCGCATCTACGTGGGCAACCGGAACGACGTCGCCGCGGTGTCGAACCCGATGATCACGGAGATCGCGGTGCGGCGAGGTTTCGCCACCGGCACGATCTCGGGCGACGTCGGCGCCGAGGACACGGCCGACGTGGGCGCGAGCGTCATCGCGACGCGTACCGGCGGCGCGGCCCTGCCGGTGTTCGGCGCGGGCACTCCGGTGACGCAGTTCCGCACCAGCCAGACCGGTGCGTTCTCGGGGATCGTGCTGCCGGTCGGCACCTACAGCCTGGAGTTTCGCTCCCCGGAGCGCGATCCGGTCACCGTCGCCGGCGTGGTCGTGAACGCGGCCGCGAACACGGCGGTGAGCGTGCCGGATCTCAGCGCGCTCGCGACCGTCGAGCTCAAGGTGCTCGAGACGGCCGTCGGTCCGGATCCCGCCATGCCGGCCAAGATCACCATCAAGGGCGTGTCGCCGACGGTCGATCCGCGCTTTGCGAGCGACGTGATCGCGATCGGCGATCCGACCGTCGGCCCCGACGTCGACCTGCGCATGGAGACCTTCGGCGGTGGTCCAGCGCAGGCGAACTGGGTCTTCCTGGCCAACGGAACCGGCACGGTGCAGCTGCGCCCGGGCAAGTACGAGGTCTATGCCTCGCGCGGACCCGAGTACTCGCTGCGACGCAGGATCATCAACGTCCGCGCCGAGCGCACGCGCAAGCTGAACTTCCGCCTGCGCCGCTCGGTCGACACCACGGGCTTCATCTCCGGCGACTTCCACGTTCACTCGGCGCGCAGCCTCGACTCGACGGCGCCGCCCGCGGACCGCGTGGGCGGCTTCGCGGCCGAGGGCGTCGAGGTGATGGTCAGCACCGACCACGACTACCAGCTCGACTACGCGCCGCTCATCGCGAGCCTGAATCTCGGCAGTCGCATCACGTCCATGGTGGGCAACGAGGTCACCGGCTCTGTCCCGAACCCGCCGGTCTTCCCCGACAGCACCGGGCACATCAACGCCTGGCCGTTGCCGGTTCAGGCGAACGCGCGCCGCGACGGTGCCATCGAGGACGAGTTCGTGGCGCCGAACTGGATCTTCAAGCGGCTCCGCGACCAGGGCGCGGAGGTGATCCAGTACAACCACGTGCGCGCCGGCGTCTCGGGGATCACGGCGATCGGCTTGTTCAACAACATCGGCTACGACCCGACCCTGCCGATCAACGCGTCGCCCAACGACATGCTGCTCGACGACGACGTCACCGGTCCGAGCACCTCGGCCGTCTCGAACCCGGACGGGCTGCGCAACATCGACTTCGACGTGATGGAGATCCTCAACGGCACGGATATCCCGTCGTACATCGCAGTACGGCGCGACTGGCTGTCTCTCCTGAGCCAGCTCGATCCGCCCACCGTGCCGCTCATCGGCGGCACCGGCACCTCGGACACGCACCGGGTGACGCTGGAGAGCGCGGGATATGCCCGGACGTACGTCGGCGGTGCCGGTGACGACCCCGCTACTCTGAACCCGACGACGTTCAACGCGAACGTGAAGTCGGCCAACATGATGGCGACCACCGGCCCGTTCATCCGCTTCACGTTGCTCGACACGGTCGGCAGCTCGGCCGGACTCGGCTCGACGCTGGTGCCGGTGAGCTCGACGGTTCGGCTGCAGATCGAGGTGCAGGCGGCGAACTGGATCCCGGTCGAAGAGGTGCGCGTGATCGCCAACGGCTTCACGACGCTGACCTTCGATGCCGCCACGTCACCGCAGGTGACCGCGCCGCCGGCGAGTCCGTTCAGCCAGGCGCTGGGACGGATCACCCGATTCGAAGCGGAGATTCCCGTCAATCTCGTGGTAGACACGTACTTCATCGTGGAAGCTGGCGCGAAGCTGTCACCGCTGCCGACTCCGGACGCGCTGCTCGACGCGATCGTCCCGGGGCTGATTCCGCTCGGCTTCACCAATCCGATCTTCGTCGATCTCGCGGGCGATGGCTTCGACGCGCCCGGCCTGCCCGTGACGGCAACGGCGACGCAGCTCGCCAGCGAGCTACCCGCGTTCGCGCGCGTCGAACGCGCCGATCGCACCTGGCTCGCGACGCTGCGCAGCTGGCTCTCGGCCACGCTCGCCGCGGTGACCACGCCGCCCGAGGCCAACGCCCACGGGGCGAACAACGTGCTGGCCGACGGCACCGTGGTGACCGGCAAGGAGCTCGGCGAGAAGGTCCAGCGCGACAAGGACACGTCCACCGAGGACTACTTCCCGCTGTACCGCTTCCGGATCCCCGCCGATGCGGCGGAGGCCGTGCTGGAGAGCCAGCTGCCGCCCGCCGAGCTGCAGCAGCTGAAGGCAGACCGCGCCAGGGCGGCCGGGACGGCGCGCTGATCGCGGGCAGGGGGCCCCGGCGACCCGGCACGAGTCGGGTCGCCGGCCACCTCGGTGCGCTGCTCGTGCTCGTGGCGGCCGCGACGCAAGCCTGGGCCCACAGCGTGGCGCCGGAGGCGGTGCTCGCGGAGCTGCGCTCCGATGCGGCACGCGAAGAGCTGGGTATCGTCGAGGCGAGTCGCCTCGACGGCGCGCCACGTCTGTTGATCGTCCGGGTAGGAGCGCGCTGGCACGATCTGCCCGCCGAGAGCCGTCGTCGGGCCGCCGAGCGATGGGGGCGCGCGTGGCAGCATGCCGTGCCGCAGGGGGTCGTCTCGATCGTCGACGCGACGAGCGGCGCCGCCGTCGTGAACTTCGACGCGCTGGGCCGCGCGCAGCTCTCCCGCTGACCGTCACCAGCGGCAGCGATCGCGGCTGGCCCTTGTCGCCGCGGCGCGCCTGCTGCTAGCCCCGAGGCTGGTGAGCGAACTCGTCCGTTCCGTCGGCCTGCTGAGCGGCCAGCAGCTGATCCTCATGCTGATCGGCGCGACGCGCACGAAGATCGTGGCGACGCTGCTGGGGCCCGGCGGGATGGGCCTCCTCGCGCAAGCGGTCGCACTGCAGGACGTCTTCCGCCAGGCATCCATGCTCGGAGCCGGCAACGGCTTCCTGAAGCTGGTGGCGGAGGGGGCCGGCCGCGACGACCGCTCGATGCTGGAGCGGCTCATTCCGTCGGCGTTCGCGCTCTTCGGCGGGCTGGCGCTCGTGCTCGGCATCGGCTGCGCCGCTGGCGCGCCGTGGCTCGCGCGGCTCGCCTTCCACGACGAGGGCCAGGCCGGGCTGATCGTCCTCGTCGCCGCTGGACTGATCTTTGCCGTGCCGGCGGCGCTGCTCCAGCGCATGCTGGCCGGCACGCTCCAGTTCCGCGCCTGCACGCAGCTTGCCGTCGCCGACGCGCTCGTCGGACTGGTCGCGATGGCGTCGCTGGTCTGGCTCCTCGGGCTGACCGGGGCGGTCGCGGCACTCGTGATCGCCGAGGTCGCAACGGTCGTCATCGGTGCGACGCTGGTGTGGCGGAGGGTCGTGCGGCCGCGCAGCATCGTCTTGCGACCCGCGGCCGTCGACGCGGCGATCGTGCGGCGGCTGGTGCGTCTCGCCGGCGCACTGGCGCTCGCCAGCCTCACCGCGGCAGGAGCTGCGCTGGTCGTGCGCGGCGCGATCATCGGCCACTTCGGTGCGGAGGCGAACGGCTACTACCAGGTGGCGTGGCAGGTGGGTCAGAACTACCTCGGCATCCTGGGCGCCTCGCTGTGGACCTACGGCATGCCGAAGGTCGCCACCAAGCTGCACGATCCGCCGGCGATCCAGGCGTTGCAGGACGAGTTCCTGCGCCTCGCGCTCGCGGTGCTCGCGCCGGCGATCGTCGTGCTGCTGTGTACGCGCGACGTGTGGGTGCCGGTGCTCTACACGCCGGCGTTTCTCGCCGCCGCGCCGATGCTCTGCTGGCAGCTCGGCGGCGAGCTGATCGCGATGCTGCGCCAGTCGATGAACATCTCGCTGCTGCCGCGCGAGCGGCTCGGCTTCCTGCTCTTTCAGGCGGTGTTCTACTGGGCGGGCTGGGCGGTGCTCGCGCTGCTCCTGCTGCCACGCCTGGGCGCGACGGCGGTCGCGCTCGCGTACTGCGCGGCGAACGCGGCTGCGCTGGTCGTGACGTTCGCCTATCACCACCGGGTGCTGGGCTACCGCGTGCGCGCCGACAACGCGCGCCTGCTCGCGGTGACGCTGCCGGGCTTCGCGGTGGTCGTCTTGCTCGCCAGTGGCGTCAATGGGGTCACGGCGCGTGCCGTCCCGCTCGCGCTGGTCGCGGGCTGGATCGCCTGGAACCGGCGGATCTACCTCGACACCTTCGCCTCCCTGCGCGGCCGCGCGTGACCGGCGCCTCGGGACGTCGCGGCGGCGATCGTGCTGGGCCCGCTGCGCGCGCTGTCTGGATCGCGGGTGGCGAAAGCCGCACCCAGCGTCCTTGAGCGCTGCGCGAGCCTCGGCTAGCAGTAAGGCCGCGCGTCAAACCAACCCGCGCGGAACGAGGGCGACATGGCAATCAAGGAAGGCGACAAGATTCCGGACGTGAAGGTCACCGAGATGGTCGACGGCAAGCCGACACCCACCTCGCTCGCCGAGATGTCCGCCGGCAAGCGCGTGGTCGTGTTCGCGGTCCCGGGCGCGTTCACACCGACCTGCTCGATGAAGCACCTGCCGGGGTTCCTCGAGCAGCACGATGCGCTCCGCAAGAAGGGCGCGGACGTGATCTGCTGTCTTTCGGTGAACGACGCCTTCGTCATGGACGCCTGGGGCAAGAGCAGCAGCGCCGGCGGCAAGGTCCGCATGCTGGCCGACGGCAACGGCGAGCTGACGCGCGCGCTCGGACTCGGCATGGACGCGAGCGGCTTCGGCATGGGGCAGCGTTCGCAGCGCTACGCGATGATCCTCGGCGACGGCAAGGTCGAGGCCTTGATGGTCGAGCCCGGACCCGGCCTGAACGCGTCGAGCGCCGAGTCGGTTCTCGCGCGACTGTAGTCTGCACGGGCGCGCTCAGCCGAACCGCTTGCGGCCGAGCGCGCCGTCGCGCCGCCACATCCAGCACGAGTCGGGAAACCCACCGGTCTCGCTGCCGCCGGCGCGCATCCACGGCACCTGCGTCCAGGTGTCGACGTACGACGCGAGGCACTGCACGGTCGCCGGTGCCAGCATGAGGAGGGCGTCGAGCAACGGGCGGTCCTCGCGCACGTCGGCGAACTGCTGCAGCAGTCGAGCGCTGATGCCGCTGCGCAGCGTCGCGCCGACCAGTGGCGTCGCCCGGTCCTCGCGGCTGCGCCAGGGGGCCGTCTCGAGGATGCTCGACGTCCGGCGGCGCTCGGCGATCGCCAGCTCGAGCGTGGACATCTCGGGCATCGTGAGCAGGGCCGCGGCGCGCACCTCGAGCTGGGCCGCGAACCGATCGGCCGCCGCAGCCCCCGGAGCGACCGGGGCGAAGTGCAGGTCGTTCAGCTGCAGCGTCAAGTAGAGGGCATCGGGCAGCTCGTAGCCGTCGACGATCAGGTCGCGCCGAAAGATGCGCTCGCCGGCCGGCCTCGGCGGCGAGGCCAGGATGCGTGCATCCTCGTCGAGGCCCCATGCCGCGGACGGGCCCAGCAGTTGCGCCAGTGTCAGCACGTGAGAGCAGCCGCGCGGTCCGCCGATCTCGGCTCCCAGGCTGCGGGCCCAGGCGTCGTCGATGCGGACCCCGGCAAGGTGCTCGACGCGTCCGGCGAGGTCGCGGCAGCTCTCACCCTGCGACGCGAAGCTCGCCTCGAATGCCACCGTCGGCATTCGCGCCGCGATTCGCGTGATGGTCCGTGCGGTGGGGTCGAGCTCTCCGGCGAGCTGCATGTGGTGGATGATGCCGGTTCCCTGCAGGTCGCCCGCGACTGGCACGCAGCCACGCTTGCGGAGATCGAGGACGTAGCCCTCGAACGCGACGGCATCCGCGGACGCGGCAGACAGCGTGACCGACAGGGTACGGGTGTGGAGCGGAAGGCCGCGCGCGTGGAGTTGCATCGAGAGCGTTCTCGCAGGTGCCTGCGAGCCTCGGCAAGCCCGGGACCGAGACGGCGCCGGCAGCCAGTCCGCGGATCAGCGGGCCACGAGGAGGCCGTCGTCGATCCAGCGTTCCAGGAGGCCCGCTGCGGTCGCGGGCACGTTCTCGCCGGGTGCGGCGCACTCGGCCAGCCAGTCGCACAGCTCGGCGAACGTCGCCCCACGCCAGAGCCAGCGCAGCGCGGCCATCTCGGGGACGGCGACGCGCCGCACGTAGACCACGAGGTCCTGCCGCCAGACGCGCAGCAGCACGCTCTCGGCGGCAACGTCCCCGGCGGGCTGGTGCGCGAGCAGGCACTCGCGGACGGAGTCGACCGGCGTCGTGCAGCTGAGCAGACGCAGGGAGCGCACCGGCTCGACGAGCAGCGCAGGCCACTCCGCGGGCGCCAGGGCGGCGAGCCCTGGCCGGCCGAGAAGTGGCTGGTCGAGCGCGTCGAAGGCCTCGACCAGTGCCCACTCGAGCTGCGCGAGCTCGCCGAGCCACGATGGGCGTCGGTCGTGGTGGTCGGCGAGAAAGCCCGGCAGGTGTCGGCCGAGGTCGCGCAGGGAAGGGCGGTCACTCGGGTAGGCGACGACGTATCGGCGCGTGAGATCGTCGAATCCCTCCTCGCCGAGGGCGACGCGCAGTGCGGGATAGTCGTGGGCCAGCGCGTCGCGCATGCGCACGGCGTACATTTCGGCGTAGATGCGTACCCGCTCGGCGGCGGAGAGCCGGGCGTCGCCGCGGATCGGTAACCCGGCGACGCGCTCCTCGAGCTCGGGCAGCGGGCCGGCGAGCGTCGCGGGGTCCGCGATCAGCGCGCGCAGCCGGTCCTGCAGGTCACGCAGCTGCGACGTCGCCACGCCGGCTCCCGGGTGAACTCTGTTCGCCGCCCACGGCGCGCCGCGCGCGCAGAGCTTCCTCCTCGACCACGTCGAGCGGCGGCACTTCGCCGTCCCACTCGACCAGTGTCGACACGGGGCCGAGGCGCGCGATCGCATATCGATAGAGGTCGAGTACCGCGTCCGCGATCGGAGCGTCGTGCGAGTCGAGCAGGTGGGTGCCGTGGTCCCTGTGCCCCGCGAGGTGAATCTGGGCCACGTGCTCCCCCGGGATCGCATCGATGTAGCGGCGGGAGTCGAAACCCTGGTTGTGCGCGCTCACGTGGACGTTGTTCACGTCGAGCAGCAGATCGCACTCGCAGCGGCGCACGAGCTCGGCGAGAAACTGCGACTCGGTCATCTCGCCCTCGAACGCGAGGTAGGACGAGACGTTCTCGAGAACGAGACGGCGCCCGAGGACGTCCTGCACGCGCGCGATCCGCGGCACGAGGTGGTCGAGCAGCTCTTCCGTCCACGGGAGCGGGAGCAGGTCGTGCAGCTGGTGCGCATCTCGACCGGTCCAGCAGAGGTGGTCGGAAACCCAGACGGGCTCGATGCGGTCGGCGAGCGCGCGCAGCTCGCGCAGGTAGGCTTCGTCGAGCGGGTCCGTGCCGCCGATCGAGAGCGACACGCCGTGCAGCACCAGCGGCTTGTCGCGACGCACATGCTCGAGCACGTGCAGCGGCCGCCCGCCGGCGATCATGAAGTTCTCGGAGATCGCCTCGAGCCAGTCGGCACGGGTGCCGTGCTCGAGCAGGCTACCGAAGTGGCCCGCACGCAGCCCGATACCGAAGCCCAGGTTCTCGTATCGCGCCATCTCCGCGCTCGCCGGTGTGCCGGGGAGCGAGCCCGCTCCCCGGCACATCCGCCTCAGTTGGCGGCGACCTTGCCGCCCTTCTTCTGGCAGTCCTCGGCGCTCGTCATCACGACGCCCTTGCCCTTGCACTCGTTGCTGCCGGCGCACGAGTTGCCGGCTCCGCCGCACTGGCCCTTGCCCTTGCACTCGTTGACGCCCGTGCAGGCGACCTTCGCGTCCTTCTTGCCGTCGTGCCCGGCGTGGCCGTCGCCAGACGACTCTGCGAGGGCGGTGCCGGTTCCGAACAGCGCCGCGACGCCGAGTGCGATGACCGTTCCTCTGGTGCTGCGATTCATCTCGTCCTCCGTTCTCTGCTGGCCCGCGCGACACGCGGGATGCTGGTTGCTGGTGGGTGCTCGCCCGGGGCGCCGTTCGTCCGGCTCGGATTCGCTCGTGTCGGCAATGTGCCGCCGCCCGCGGGGTCTCGCGGTCCTTCGTCGTCGGTCGTTCAGTCCGCGGAACCTGCGATCCGGCCGCGAATCGCCATGCCGACCTCCGCCACCGGGCGACGTGGCCCCGACCGGAAGATGCCGTGCACGCTCGACGCACCGTCCCCCTCCCGGCGCGGCACGATGTGCACGTGGACGTGGGGGACCGTCTGACCGGTGGCATCGCCGTTGTTGATCCCGATCGTGGTGCCCGCGGCCCCGACCGCGGCGCGTACCGGGCCGGCAAGGCGGGTCACAGCCCGGAAGAGGGAGACGGCGGCGTCCTCCGTCAGGTCCTCGACCCGGGCCACGTGCGCCGCCGGCACGACCAGCACGTGGCCGTCGGCGAGGGGAGAGACGTCGAGGAAAGCCACGGTGGCCGCGTCGCGAAGCACCACCTCGGCGGGGACCTCGCCTGCGACGATTCGGCAGAAAATGCAGATCATCTCGTGTCGGTCGCTCCCTGCGTGCCCCTCCCGTGGCCGTCTAGACCGCCTCGGTCGTCGCGTCAACGCACCCCGGACCGGGCGACGGCGCGTCGCGTCGAGAAAATCGCGTCGTCGTCCCAAGAATCCATCTGGTCAGACCGTCGAATCCCGCTAAGGTGCCGCAAATTTGGGATGCCGAGCCTTGCCCCCCATACGGGGGATCTGGCAGGGTCGAACGACTCGTGGACTCGGCTTGTGAGCCGCGGCTCCGAACGCGGTGACAGGGTGACATTCGCATGGAGAAGAAGAAGAACGGCGTGAGCCGACAGACATTGTGGCAGCGCAAGCATCGCGCTCTGGGTCTGTGCGTGGTCTGCAGCGAGCCGGCGTTCAGGGGCTGGCGCTGCGTGAAGCACTACGAGCAGCACAAGATCGTCATGCGTTTGCGCTACATTCCCAAGGTCCGCGGGCGCTACGACGTCGGCGGGTCGTCGGAGTTTCTCGAGGCGGCAGAGCGCGCGGCGAAGAAGGCTGCGGCGCGTCGCACAAAGGATGGCAAGTCGAATCTCGCGACGCTGCTGACCGCCGGTGCGCGGACCGCCGTGCCGGCTGCCGAGCCGAAAAAGCGGACGGTGCGCGCCAAGGCCACTCCCCGGCCGCGCAAGGCGAGCCTCTAGCAGGCCGCTTTCCGGAATTCGTCGAACCCGCCGCGGACGGAGCTGGATTCCGCCCCGCGGTGGGTATAGCCGGGACCTTCTTACCCTTCCCGATCGCTCCTGCACTTTTCCTGGGTTCGGTCACCCTTCGCGCGCGCGCGCGAAAATGGCCTTGGCGCTCCCGTGGGGAGGACGCTGCCGTGGTGTGGGGGAGCCGTCGAGTCGGAGGGCAACGTGAACGAGCAGAAGGTATTCCCGTTCCGGGCGCAGCTCGCGAAGGGACCCGGCCGGCAGTCCAGCGAGCGGACCGGGTGGCTCACGCCGTACGAGGTGGACATCCTGTTCTCCGACGCACTGTGGGCGGGGCGCGGCTCGCAGCTCGAGTTGCGTGTTCCGGCGCGAACCAGCGAGTCTGGCGTGAACTGGATCCGGCAGCGTTTCGAACGCCTGCGCAAGCGCGGCATCGGCGTACGCGTACGCCGTGACGAGTCCTGGAGCTTCGACGAGAAAGCGAATCTCGGCTCCTGACCGGGCGGCGCGCACGCCGCCCCACAGACTCGGGATCGCGTCACTGCGATCGCCTGGCGTCGGTCTGGTAGATCCTCGCGTGCTGCGACCTCGGCGGGCGTCGCGCTCCGCGCCGGCAGCCGCGGCAGCGGGTCGCTGCCGCAGAGCGGGGAGTGGTCCCAAGGGGAATCGAACCCCTGTTCCCGACGTGAGAGGCCGGTGTCCTAACCGCTAGACGATGGGACCGAAGGAAGCTGGGGAGGTAGGACTCGAACCTACAATCGCCTGATCCAGAGTCAGGTGGCTTACCAATTAGCCGACTCCCCAACGCGTGCGGCGAACCTAACAAGCCCGAAAGCCCCTGGCTAGTGCGCCGCGACCCTCGCGGTCTCGATCGCATTGCGCAAGCGTAGGATCGACCGCTCGCGTCCGAGGACGTCGAGGACCTCGTAGATGCCGGGGCTCACCGTGCCGCCGGTGAGCGCGACGCGCACCGGCTGCGCGAGCGCACCGAGCTTGGCGCCGGTCTCCCCGATCAAGCCTGTGAAGACGCTCTCGATCGTCGCGAGGTCCCACACGGGAAGAGCCGCCAGGCGCTCGGTGACCGTCTCGAGGAGGGGCACGGACTGTGGCGTGAGGAACTTCGCCGCGGCCTTGTCGTCGAGCGTGATCTCGTCGGCGAGGTAGTAGCCGGCCATGTCGGTGAGCTCGCCGAGGGTCTTGGCGCGCTCGCGCAGCGTCCCCGCCATCCTGGCGAGCCAGGCATCGTCGCCGGGGACCGCGATGCCGCGCGACGCCATGAAGGGCCGCAAGTCGCTTGCCAGCGCCGCGGGGCTGCGCGCCTTGAGGTACTGGAAGTTCAGCCAGTCGAGCTTCTCGAGGTTAAAGACCCCCGCAGATCTGCCGACACTTTCCAGGGAGAACGCGTGAATCAGCTCCTTGCGAGAGAACACCTCCTGGTCGCCGTGCGACCATCCGAGCCGGGCCAGGAAGTTCACCAGGGCGTCGGGGTAGTACCCGAGCTCCCTGTAGGACGTCACGGCGGTCGCCGCGTGGCGCTTCGAGAGCCGCGCGCGGTCGACGCCGAGGACCTGCGGCAGGTGGGCGAAGCTCGGCACGGGCGCCCCCAGCGCCTTGTACAGCGCGATCTGCTTGGGCGTGCTGGGCAGCAGATCGTCGCCGCGGATCACGTGGCTGATCGACATGTCGGCGTCGTCGACGCTGGCGACGAGGTTGTAGGTCGGCCAGCCGTCCGAGCGGGCGATCACGAAGTCCTCGACGTCGGCGTTGCGGAAGACGACCCGGTCCTTGACGAGATCGTCGATGACCGCCTCGCCCTCGAGCGGCATCGCGAACCGGATCGCGGCCGGTCGTCCGGGCTCGGGACCCGGGCCGAAGCCGGGCCGACAGTGGCGGTCGTAGCCGGCGCTGCCGCCGCCCTGCATGGCGGCCTTGCGCTTGGCGTCGAGTTCCTCGGGCGTACACGTGCAGGTGTAGGCATGGCCGGCCTGCAGCAGGCGCTCGATCGTCTCTCGGTACAGCTCCATGCGCTGGGTCTGGAAGAACGGCCCCTCGTCCCAGTCGATCGAGAGCCAGCGCAGCGCGCCGATGATTTCGTCGACCGAGGCTTGGGTCGACCGCTGGCGGTCGGTATCCTCGATACGAAGAACGAAGCGCCCGCGGAGGTGGCGCGCGTAGAGGTAGCTGAAGAGAGCGGTGCGTACACCGCCGACGTGCAGGGCCCCGGTCGGGCTGGGGGCGAAGCGCGTTCGTACCGCGACCATCTCGGCGCGGCTAACAGAGTGGCTTCGCAGGTGCCAACCTTGGAGCGATGGTCTGCGTCCGGCAGTCCAGTGGAGTACGCGCGACTGCCATGAGCAGCGACGGGCAACAGGGGTCATCTATGTCGAGAAAGCGCATCCTGGTCGTCGAGGACAACGAGGACAATCGACGCATCCTGCTCTATCGCCTGCGCAAGATCGGCGACTTCGACATCGTCGAGACGGAGAACGGCGCCGAGGCGGTCGCCGCCGTCGAGTCGAATCCGCCGGACCTCATCTTCATGGACCTGAAGATGCCCGTGATGGACGGCTGGGAGGCCACGCGCCGGATCCGCGCCCTCGACGCCGGGCGGTCGATCCCGATCATCGCGCTCACCGCGCAGGCCATGGCCGGCGACGAGCAGAAGGCGCTCGCGAACGGATGCAACGACTACCTTGCCAAGCCGGTGGTCGATCCTTCGCTCGTGCGCGAGAAGATCGAGCGGCTGCTCGGCACGGCCACCAGGCACTGACGCGCTCGAAAGCGCCACGCCGCTGACGGTCCGCACGGCGCCCCGGGCGCGCCGCGCGCGACGGCGCGCC
>Ga0194132_10001787_pt1 | contig 42638 bp, 42 predicted proteins | sample TA2KigOf80mmetaG_FD_148612 | JGI IMG/M metagenome (GOLD analysis project Ga0194132, IMG submission 148612) | Freshwater microbial communities from Lake Tanganyika, Tanzania - TA2015054 Kigoma Offshore 80m | ecosystem: Environmental > Aquatic > Freshwater > Lake | place: Tanzania: Lake... | reverse complement strand
AGGGCGAGGTCGCATCGCGGAATCATGCCAAGTTTCCGCTCCCGCTCAACCTCGCCGCGAGCCGCGCCCAGCGCGGGTTTCCGAGCGTTCAGGCTCCCGTTTCTACCCACTCAAACGCCCGAAGACCCTGTCATCTTTACCTCCTTGTGACGGCCGGGACCCTCCCCGGCGCGATTTCCGGCAGAGTACGGGAGCTCGCCCAAGCCAGTCAAGCCGGTTTTTCTCGTCGGACTCCCGTCGAAGCCGCCGCGACGGGCCGGGGCCTGCGCGGCATTCATGCCGCATCGGCACGACGCGCCGCGATCTCGAGCTCGAGCCCGAGGGCAGCCGCGACGCGCTCGAGAGTTTCCAGCTTGAGACCGTGGTCGGGGCTCTCCAGCTGCGCAATCCGCGCTTGCGTCACCCCGGCCCGGCGCGCAAGCGCTGCCTGCGTGAGCCCGGCCTCGAAGCGCGACCTCTTCAGCACGATCTTCACCGCGGCGGCACCAGGTCATGGGCAGAGATTCGCCTCGAGCCAGCCCACGAGGGCCGCGAGCGCGCGATCCTCGATGCGATACCCGGCTTGCCTCGGATGGACGAGGTGCCCTCTTTTGTGCGTCCGCCCTTGACGGATTTCGCGAGGGCCACCCGGCGCTCGCGATCGGACCGTCGAGACGCCCCCGTCGTGCGCGTCCGACGGCGCCTGTCGCCAGAATGGCGCGCGAGGCCGCGCTAGCCCCCGCGCACCGAGATCGCCGCGCACGGCCCGCGGAAGACCCCCTCGAAACGGCGGTGGTACAGCCATCGCATGATCGCGACATCCGGCATTCATCCCGCAGCGCTCGAGCATCTCGCCCCACCGCTCCCGCCCGCCGACGTCGATCGCCTCGCCGACGAGATCGCCGAGGTCGCATCTCTCATCGACGCCGCCGAGCACCGGCTGCTGACGCTGATCCGCCGCTTCGACGAGGGTTCCGGCTGGGCGACACACGGCGCGCTGAGCTGCGCGCACTGGCTCAACTGGCGGATCGGTCTCGACCTCGGCGCCGCGCGCGAGCGCGTCCGCGTGGCGCACGCGCTCGCGACTTTGCCGCTGGTCGACGACGCGCTCCGCCGCGGTGCCATCAGCTACTCGAAGGTTCGTGCGATCACGCGCGTCGCGAGCGCCGCGACCGAGGCGACGCTGCTCGAGATGGCGGTGCACGCGACCGCGTCGCAGCTCGAGCGCATCTGCCGTGGCTACCGTCGCGTCGTCGCCGACGCCGACGTGGGAGGGCCGCCGAGCCTGGCGGAGGAAGTGCTGTCGCGCTTCGTCCGGGTGCGCGAGACGGACGACGGCATGGTGCGCATCGAGGCGCGGCTTCGCCCGGAGGAGGCGGCCGTCGTGCTGCAGGCGCTCGACGTGGCGCGGCGGCGGGCGTGGGGCGCGCGGACCGCGCATGCCGCGGACTCAGCCGTCCCGGAGATTTCTGCAGAAACGTCGCCGGCCGCACGAGGAGCGGACGAGAGGCATCACCACGAGCCACCGCGTGCGCTGTCGCGCGCCGACGCGCTGGTGGTGGTCGCGGAGTCGTGGCTCTCGTCGATCGCTGCCGGGGACGGAGGTAGCGAAACGGCGGGACTGCCGGTCGAGCTGGTCGTACACGTCGACCGCGCCGCGCTCGTGGCGAGCGGAGACACGGACGACCGACACGAGCCGCACGCCCCCGGAGCACCGGAGCTTGCAGCGCTCGCCGACGGCACGCCGCTCGCGCTCGCGACCGCACGGCGCCTCGCCTGCGACGCACACGTCGTGCTCGTGGACGACGATCGCGAAGCCGCCGGCGAAGAGCGATTTCCGTCACGCCGGACGCGCCGCATCTCGCAGCGGTTGCGCCGCGCGCTCCGCCTGCGCGACGACGGCTGCCGCTTCCCCGGCTGCACGAACCGTTTCACCGACGCGCATCACCTCGTCGCCTGGATCGACGGCGGTGCCACGAGACTCGCGAACCTGCTCTCGCTCTGCCGCCGCCACCACCGCTTCGTGCACGAGCACGGCTACCGGGTGATCACCGCGTCCTCCGGCGAGCTGCTGTTCTTCCGTCGTGATGGTCAGCCCGTACCGCTCGCGGCCGAGACGCCGCGCACGCCGATCGGGGGCGACTCACGTGCGCCCCGCACAGCCCTGAACGCGCTCGCGGCATTGCGGGCCGCGCACGCGGCCCGTGGGGTCGAGATCGACGCGACGACGGCGTTTCCGCGCTGGGACGGCACACCGCTCGACGCTCACCTCGCCGTGCAGGCGCTGCTCACGGCTACGGGCGTCGCCGCGACGCAAACGCACGATTGGTGAGTCGAGTCGGCTTCATCTCAAATGATGTGTTGAACGCCGGGAGCGCCACCGGAGCAGGAGTCGCGCCGGGGGGCCGGGTCGCGTGTGCCCGACCGGAGACTCGGAGAGCGTCACGACCGCAACCCGCCTCCGCCCCTGCGCCTACGTCGATGGGCGACGACACACGCGCCGAGCCCGCCGAGCAGCGTCACGAGCGAGATCACGCTCCCGGCGACGAAGGTCCGCGGCAGGTACTCGAGCTCGACGTCGTGCCTGCCCGGCGGCACGACGATGCCCTGGACCATCCCGTATGCACGGTAGATCGGAGTGTCGACGCCGTCCACGCGCGCGCGCCAGCCGGGCAGGTCGGCCTGGCTCACCACCAGCAAACCCGACGCAGAGGTGTGCAGCCGCGCTGCGATGCGCAGGTAGCCAGGCTCACCTGCGTGCAGCGCGATGCGCGAGGGCACCCGCGCCGCCGCGATCTCGGGAAGCGGCGGCTGGCCCTCGCAGTCGAGCAGCGCGACCGCGCCGAGGTCGTACCGCCGCCGGTGGAGCTCCTCGAGGGTCGAATCCCGGCCGAGGCACAACACGCTATCGACGAAGCGCAGCGCCGGCAGCGCGCGCGATCGCTCGGCAACGATCGCGCGGGGCAAATCCTGGATCACCGGGGCACCGAGGGGCTTTCCCGTCGAGCCCACGTAGCGTACGCCCAGAACGTCGAGCGCCTGGTCCGGACCGGAGCTCACGACCCGCGGCCTGGTGAAGGTGCCGTCCTCCGATATCCAGAGCGCATCGCGCAGCGGCCCCCAGACGAACGGCGTCGATCCGTGCACCGAAGGCACGCGGAACTCGGTCGGATAGTCGGTCCCGAGCAGGCCGTGGGCGGCATCGGGACGAAGCGCGAGCCACAGCGCAGCGACGTAGCGTGGGCCGAGGAGGGTCGGGCCGAGCTGAGCCAATGTGTCGGCGGTCGGCGGCACCCCCGGGATCTCCGGCGACTCCCACAAGAAGACCGCGGACCGGTTGGCGGCAAGAGTGATCCACACGGTCGCGAGCGCGACCGCCATGGCCACACGCCGCCGGTCGAGCAGCACGAGTCCCACGAACAGCAGGGTTCCGCCCGCCGCGACGAATCTGGACCAGTGCTGCGCGGGGAGGACGTGCAGCGGCCAGATCGTCCACGAAGCCGTGAACAGCGCGCCCAGTGCGATGCACGTCCGCGCGCCACGCCGTCCGTCGAGCAGCGACTGGGCGCCGAACCCGGCCAGCAGGGCGATGCAGAACACCACCTCGAGCAGGTGCTTGAACGGATAGCGGAACGCGTTCAAGCCCGGGATGCGGTACGCGAGGGTGCCAACCGGCGTGAACGGCCCGACCGCGAGCAGGAACGTGACCAGCAGGGTCATCGTCAAGAATATCCGGACCCGGGCCTTGCTGCGCGCCCCCTCGAGGGCCAGCGCGACGACCAACGTCCCGACGAAGATGCCGCCGAAGATGAAGTACGGGTGGATCGTGGGCGCAAACGCGCGCGGCATCAGCAGACCGCCGAGCACTCCGGGTGCCGCCGACAGCGCGAGGAACTCTTCGAGCGACACACCGGCCGCACGCCGCGACAGCGAGGCGACCTCGATCGCCGGCAGCAGCTGCACCGCCGCGAGCGCCGCGCCGAGTGCGTAGATCGCGGCCACGGCCACGAGCGGACGCCAGCGCGCCCCTTCACGCCCGCCGCTCAAGACGAGAGCGAGCGTACCTGCGAGGAGCCCGGTGTAGAAGACGTACTGCGGGTAGCCGGAGAGGACCTGGAGCGCGACGGCGACCGCACCGATACCGATCCAGGTTGCGGTGCGGCCCGCCATGCTCGCCCGCACGATGGCCGCGAGAACGAGCGGCAACCAGACCGCGGAGTTCTGCGCCTGGATCCAGCGGCCGGCGAGGAACAGCAGGAAGCCGTTGCCCGCGTACACCAGCGACGCGAGCGAAGCTGCCATGGGCGAGAGCGCGAGAGAGCGCGCGAGCACGTACATGAACAGCGCCGCAAGGACGAAGTGCAGCGCCGCCACCCGATCGCGAGCCCGATAGCGGGTGCCGTCGGAGTCGAGCAGGAACGGCAGGTTGCCGGGATAGAGCGCGCCACTGGTGATGTCGCCGAGCAGCGGGAAGCCCGCAAACTGGTACGGGTTCCAGAGCGGCACCCTTCCCTCGGTCTACTGACGTGCGACCTCGAGCCGGATCGGGAAGTTGAAGCTCGCGTTGTCATGTCGTCCGGTCAGCGTCGAGAACGGCACGAACCAGCGAACGTCGAGCAGGACGACCGCGCACGCGAGAGCGGAGGCGACCGCGAGCGGCACGAGGCGGCGCCGGCGCGCCGTCGCGCCACCATCTGGTGGGCGATCCTGCAATGCCGGATCGGGCGAGACGCTGGATCGGTGCATGGGTCGCTCGGCGGCAACGAGCTGGTCCGGCCGACAGCCCCGGAGGCGCGCGCTCAGCGCGCGCTCATCCGCTCGCGCTCTTCCTGCGCGGCCTTGCACTCGATGCACAGCGTCGTCACGGGGCGCGCCTTCAGGCGCTCGACCGCGATCGGCTCGTCGCACTCCTCGCACAGGCCGAAGGTCCCGTCGGCGATGCGCGCCAGCGCCTCGTCGATCTTCGAGATCAGCTTCCGCTCGCGGTCGCGGATGCGCAGCGTGAGGTTCCTGTCGCCCTCGAGGCTGCCGCGGTCGGTCGGGTCGGGGTAGCCCTCCGCGACCTCGTCGCCCATGCCGTGCGCCGTGCGGCCTGCCTCGTCGACGAGCTCGGCCCGGCGGGAGATGAGGAGGTCACGGAAGAACTGCAGGTCTGCTGGCGTCATGATGAACGAGCGGCCCACGGCTCATGCGTCGGGCATCGCCGAAGAGTACCAGCCACGTGCAGCGCGGTAAAGTTCGCAAGCGTTGCGTGTCGTGCGGATCAGGCCCGGACGAGCGCCTCGCGAAACGCCGCGACCGCCGCGCCTGGATCGGCCGGGTCGAGGATCGCGCCGATCACCGCGACCCCTGCGGCCCCGGCCCGCAGGACGTCGGGCACGCGTCCGGGAGTGATCCCGCCGACGGCGAGCACCGGCACCGTGCTGGCCCGCGCGACCGCCGCCAGGCGCTCGAGCCCCTGCGGGGCGCCGAAGGCACGCTTCGCGGGCGTGTCGTACACCGGGCCGAAGAGCACGAAGTCCGCGTCGGCGCGCGCGGCCAGGAGATCCGCGGCGTGCACCGAGCAGCCGACGAGCCGCCCCGGCCCGACGAGCGCGCGTGCCGCCGCGACCGGCAGCCCGGACTCGGGCAGGTGCACGCCGTCGGCGCCCGCCGCGAGAGCGATGTCGGCGCGCTCGTTCACCAGCAGCTTGACGCCGGAAGCCCGGCAGCGCTCCGCGAGACGCTCTGCGCGCGCGCACAGCGTCCGTCCGCCGAGGTCCTTCTCGCGCAGCTGCACGGCGCCCGGACCGGCCGCGATCGCGGCGTCGAGCGCGCGCCACTCGTCCGCACCGAACGTCGCGCCCGGCGCCGGGTCGGCGAAGCGGCGACGGTCGGTGATCAGGTAGAGCGGTGGATCGAACGGCAGCGCGCGCACGTCAGTCGAGCATGCCCTCGATCGGGCTCGACGCCGTCGCATAGAGCTTGCGGGCGATGCGGCCCGCGAGGAACGACTTGCGGCCCGCGTCGACGGCGAGGCGCATCGCCTCGGCCATCATGACGGGATCGGTCGCACCGGCGATCGCGGTGTTCATCAGCACCGCGTCGCAGCCGAGCTCGAGCGCGCGCGCCGCGTCCGACGCGCAGCCGACGCCCGCGTCGACGATCACCGGCACGCGGCTCTGCTCGATGATGATCTTCAGGTTGTACGGGTTGCGGATGCCGAGCCCCGAGCCGATCGGTGCTGCGAGCGGCATCACGGCGGCGCACCCGAGATCCTCGAGCTTCTTGCAGGTGACCGGGTCGTCGGTGACATAGGGCAGGACGACGAAGCCCTCCTTCACCAGCACGCGCGACGCCTCGACGGTCGCGGCGACGTCGGGGAAGAGCGTCTTCTCGTCGCCGATGACCTCGATCTTGACGAGGTTGCCGACCCCGGCCTCGCGCGCGAGACGCGCCGTGCGGATCGCCTCCTCGGCCGTGTAGCATCCGGCGGTGTTCGGCAGGATGACGAACTTCTCGGGCGGCACGTGGTCGAGCAGGTTCTCCTTGCCCGGGTCCGTGATGTTCACGCGCCGCACCGCGACGGTGACCATCTCGGCGCCGCTCGCGTCGATGGCGCGGCGGGTCTCGGCGAAGTCCTTGTACTTCCCCGTGCCGACGATGAGACGCGAGCGGAAGGTCCGCTCGCCGAGAGAAAACGTGTCTTCCATGATTTTGTCCGGGCCGCGCGGGCGGCCGGTTGCGCTGTCGCGTTACGGGAGGTGGACGGCCGGGTCAGCCGCCGCCGACGAACTGCACGACCTCGAGCTCGTCGCCGGCCGCGAGCCGCGTGGTCCCGTACTCGGTGCGCGGCACGATGTCGCGGTTGCGCTCGACGGCGACCCTGCGCTCCCCGAGGCCGAGCTCGTTCAGCAGGTCGGTGATGGAGATGCCGTCGCCGACGTCACGCGGCTCGCCGTTCAGCCGGATCTCCACTCGGCGGACGATAGTGGCGCGCTCGGGTGTTTACAACCGCGACCGGCGGCGCGGCGGGCGCGCGGTGCCTGCACACCGGACCGGACGTCTTTACGCCGCGCCGGGCCGGGTGGTAGCCACCGTCGTGACCCGTGCACCGGACGCGCACCCCGACGCCGGCGGAAGCCGCGCGGTGTGCCGCATCGACCTCGCGGCGCTGCGCCACAACCTCGCCGCGATCCGCCGCGCGATCGGTCCCGGCGTCGCGGTGTGCGGCGTCGTGAAGGCCGACGCCTACGGCCACGGCGCCATCCCCGTGGCGCGCGCCCTCGCCGCCGAAGGCATCGAGCACCTCGCGGTCGCGTCGGTCGACGAGGCCGCGGAGCTGCGGCACGCCGGCATCGACGTGCCGATCCTGGTCTTCGGCAGCGTCCGCCCCGACCGTGTGCGCGAGGCGGTCCGGCTGCGGCTCGCGGTGACGGTGTGGAGTGCCGCCGCGGCGCGCGCGCTCGCCGACGCCCTCGACCCCGCGGCCCCGCTCGACGTGCACGTCAAGGTCGACACCGGCATGCACCGCATCGGCGCGCTCGCGGGCGACCTGTCGGCGCTGGCCGACGTGCTGCGCGCGGGGCCGTTCCGCATCGCCGGCACGATGTCGCACCTCGCGTGCGCCGACCAGCCCGGACACGCGAGCGTGCCCGCACAGATCGAAGCGTTCGAGAGCGCGCTGCGCGCGCTCTCGTCGCTCGGCGTCGCACCGGGCGTCCGCCACCTCGCGAACAGCGCCGGCGCCGTCGCGTGGCCGGCGGCACGCTACGACATGGTGCGGCCGGGCATCGCGCTGTATGGCGGTGCGCCGTCGCCGCAGCTCGCCGGACGGCTCGACCTGCGGCCGGTGATGCACCTGCAGACGCGCGTCCTGCAGCTGAAGACCATTCCGGCCGGCGACCGCGTCGGCTACGGACACACGTACGCCGCGACGCGGCCGACACGGCTCGCGGTGCTGCCGGTCGGCTACGCGATCGGCTACCCGCGCGCACTGTCGAACCGGGCGGACGTTCTGATTCGCGGACACCGCGCGCCCGTCGCGGGCACGATCTCGATGGACCACGTGACGGTCGACGTCACCGACGTCCCGGGCGCCGCCGAGGGCGACGTCGTGACCCTCTGGGGCTCCGACGGCACGCAGCACCTCGACGTCATGGAGCTCGGTGCGCGTGCCGGAACGATCGGCTACGAGCTCTTGACGTGCGTGAGCCCACGCACGCCCCGCATCTACGACGACGACTGAACGAACGAGGAGCGAGGAAGGATCCATGAGCGCGACCAGGGGGGAGATTCGTCCGACCGACGCACCGATCAAGCGTGCCCTGCTCTCCGTCAGCGACAAGGCGGGCCTCGTCGATCTCGCGCGCGGTCTCGCCGCGCACGGCGTCGAGCTGCTGTCCACGGGCGGCACCGCGAAGGCGATCCGCGACGCGGGCCTCGCCGTGATCGAGGTGGCGGACTACACCGGCTTCCCCGAGATGCTCGACGGCCGCGTCAAGACGCTGCACCCGAAGATCCACGGCGGGCTCCTCGGCCGGCGCGACCTCGACGAGCACGTCGGCGCGATGCAGCAGCACGGCATCGGCAACATCGACCTGGTGTGCGTCAACCTCTACCCCTTCGCGCGGGTCACGGCGCGGGGCTGCACGCTCGACGAGGCGATCGAGAACATCGACATCGGCGGACCGTCGATGCTGCGCTCGGCGGCGAAGAACCACGCGGCGGTCACGGTCCTGGTCGACCCGGCGGACTACGCGGTCGTGCTCGACGAGATGAAGCAGCAGGGCGGCGCCACGACCTTCGCGACGCGCCAGCGCCTGGCGAAGAAGGTCTACCGCACCACCGCCGCCTACGACGGCATGATCGCCGACTACCTGGGCAACCTCGCGAAGACCGCGGAAGAGCCCTTCGGCGAGACGCTGCACCTGCCGCTGACGCGCGCCGCGCACCTGCGCTACGGCGAGAACCCGCACCAGCACGCGGCGCTGTACGGCAACTTCCTCGACGTCTTCGAGCAGCTGCACGGCAAGGAGCTCTCCTACAACAACATCGTCGACATCGATGCGGCGCTGCGCCTGATGATGGATTTCGCGGGCGACCCGCGGGCGGTGCTGGCGATCCTCAAGCACAACACGCCGTGCGGCGTCGGTGCGGGGTCGAGCGTGCTCGACGCGTACCAGAAGGCGTTCGCGACCGACCCCGAGTCGCCCTTCGGCGGCATCCTGATCGCGTCGCACACCTGGGACCTGGCGCTGGCGCAGGCCGTGGACGAGATCTTCTCCGAGGTGCTGATCGCACCCGACTTCACGCCCGACGCCCTCGAGCTGCTGCGCAAGAAGAAGAACCGCCGCCTGATGCGCTGGCACCAGGGCCGCATGCCGAAGGGCGAGGTCGAGCTGCGGAAGGTCGTCGGCGGCGTGCTCGTGCAGGACGCCGACGCCGCGCTGGAGGACGTCCGCGCGGCGAAGCCGGCGACGAAGCGCGCGCCCACGGCCGACGAGCTGTCGGCGCTCGACTTCGGCTGGCGCGTCGTCAAGCACGTCAAGTCGAACGCGATCGTGTTCGCCGGCCCCGACCGGACGCTCGGCGTCGGCGGCGGCCAGACCTCGCGCGTCGACGCGGTGAAGCTCGCGATCGCCAAGGCCGCGGCGCAGGGCATCCCGCTCGCCGGCTCGGCGCTCGCGAGCGACGCGTTCTTCCCCTTCCCCGACGGCGTCGAGCACGCCCTGAACGCAGGGGCGACGGCCATCGTGCAGCCGGGCGGCAGCGTGCGGGACGAGGACGCCGTCAAGGTCGCGGACGAGCGCGGCGCGACGATGGTGCTGACCGGCGTGCGCCACTTCCGGCACTGAGGGGATCCGCGATGGCCCGCGACATGGACGTCCTGCTGGTCGGCGGCGGCGGACGCGAGCACGCGCTCGCGTGGAAGCTCCGCCAGTCGCCGCGCGTGAACCGCCTCTACTGCGCGCCGGGCAACGGCGGCATCGCCGCTCTCGCGGAGATCGTGCCGATCACGGCCGACGACGTCGCAGGCCTGGTCGCGTTCGCGGAGCAGAAGAAGGTCGGGCTGGTGGTCGTCGGCCCGGAGCTGCCCTTGACGCTCGGCCTCGTGGACGAGCTCGCGGCACGCGGCATCCGCGCGTTCGGCCCGACGAAGGAAGGCGCGCAGCTCGAGGGCAGCAAGGCGTTCACCAAGGAGCTGCTCGCCGAGGCCGGCGTCACGACCGCGCGCTACGCGCAGTTCACCGACGCCGCCGCGGCGCACGCGTACCTCGATGCGAACGGCGCGCCGATCGTCGTGAAGGCCGACGGCCTCGCCGCCGGCAAGGGCGTCTACGTCTGCGCGACGCTCGACGAGGCGCACGCGGCGATCGACGAGATGATGGACGCGCGCGTGTTCGGCTCGGCGGGCAGCCTGGTCGTCATCGAGGACGTGCTGCGCGGCGAGGAAGCGTCGTTCCTCGCGCTCACCGACGGCATCACCGTCGTGCCGCTCGCGTCGTCGCAGGACCACAAGCGCATCTTCGACGACGACAAGGGGCCCAACACCGGCGGCATGGGTGCCATCTCGCCCGCGCCGGTCGTGACCGCCGACGTCGAGCGCCGCGTGGTCGCGGACCTGCAGAAGGTCGTCGCCGTGCTGCGCGGGCGCGGCATCGTCTACAAGGGCATCCTCTACGCGGGCCTGATGATCGACGGCGGCGTGCCGAGCGTGCTCGAGTTCAACTGCCGCTTCGGCGACCCCGAGTGCCAGCCGCTGATGGTGCGCCTGCAGAGCGACCTCGTCGACGTGTGCGAAGCCGTGATCGACGGAACGCTCGACCGCGTCACGCTCGAGTGGGATCCGCGTGCCGCGGCGTGCGTCGTGATCGCGGCACCCGGTTACCCCGGCACCGTCGAGAAGGGTGGGACGATCGAGGGCCTCGCGGACGCCGACCGGATCGACGACTGCATCGTCTTTCAGGCCGGCACGAAACGCGCGGGCGACGCGATCGTGACCGACGGCGGGCGCGTCCTGGGCGTCACGGCGCTCGGCGCGACGCTCGCCGGCGCGCGCGAACGCGCCTATCAGGCGGTCGGGCGGATCCGCTTCCCCGGCATGCAGTACCGGAAGGACATCGGCCGGCACGCGGTCGGGCGAACGAGAGGTTGATCCGCGGACGCCCTGCGCGTTTCGCATCGCGCGCGGCGTTGTTACACCGGTCCGAACCCTGAGCCGCGCACCCTGCGGCGCTCGGCAGCCCCAAACATCTGGAGAACGACGTGGCTCTGATCCGCCCCTTCCGCGCCTTGCGCTACACCGATGCCGCCGGCCCGCTGCGCGAGCTCGTGGCGCCGCCCTACGACGTCATCGACGCGCGCGAGCGCGAACGCCTCGGCGCGCAGAGCCCCGCCAACGCCGTGCACCTGATCCTGCCGAAGGGCGACGAACCGTACCGCGTCGCGGCGGCCCTCCTCGCGGACTTCAAGAAGCGCGGCTGGCTCACGACCGACGGCGAGCCCGCGTTCTTCGTCTACGCGCAGCGCTTCGACGTGCAGGGCCGCAGCAACGAGCGCTGGGGCCTGCTGTCGGCGCTCGAGCTGCAGCCGTTCTCGGCGAACATCGTCCTGCCGCACGAGCGCACGCTCGCCGGCCCGAAGGCGGACCGTCTGAACCTGATTCGCGCCTGCCGCACGAACCTGAGCCCGATCTTCGGCCTCGTGGACGCCCCGCTCGAGCTCGCCACGCTGGTCGAGGGGCGCGATCCGTTCGCCGAGTTCACCGACCGCGCCGGCATCACGCACCGCATGTGGCGCATCACCGACGCGGCGGTGGTCGAGCGCCTCGTGGCTCGCGTCGCGAGCGAGCAGGTCTTCATCGCCGACGGCCACCATCGCTACGAGATCTCGCTCGCCTACCGCGACGAGCGTCGCGCCGTCGAGACCGACAAGGGCAAGCCGCACGCCTACGACTTCGTGCTCTGCTACCTGTGCTCCACGCGCGATCCGGGCCTCGTCGTCCTGCCGACGCACCGCCTGCTGAAGGGCGCCCCCGCGCACGAGGAGCTGCTCGCGCGCCTGCGTGCGACCTGCCGCGTGACCGAGCTGCCGAACGGCACGGCGCTCCTCGAGAAGCTCGCGCACCCGTCCGGGAGCGGCGAGCTGCGCGTCGGCTTCGTGCGGCGCGGTCACGACCAGGCGTGGCTCGTCGAGGCGACCGGCGACACCCCGCTGGGCAATCTCGCCCCGGAGCTGCGCGCGCTCGAGGTCTCGTTTCTGCACGAGGCGGTGCTGCCCGGCATCCCGGCCGACCGATTCACGTACACGCACGACGACCGTGAGGCCCTCGACGCGGTCACCGATGGCGACGCGGACCTCGCCGTCCTGCTGCCGCCGCCGCGCGTGTCCGACGTGCTGGTGATCTCGCGCGCCGCGCTGACCATGCCGCAGAAGTCCACGTACTTTCACCCGAAGGTGCTCACCGGGCTCGCGTTGCACGAGCTCGGCTGACGGCGGCGGCGGCTTCGCCCGCCACGCGGAACGAAACGGCGGGGCGCCATCGCCGCTGGCGGCGTGCGGGGAGCGACCGGATGGTCGCGCCAAGCCGCGGTTGCGCGTCGGCTACTGGAACTGCCGGCGCGGATTCGCGCCGAAGCCGGCCGGGACGCTGAGGCGCGAGAGCCGCACGGGGCCGTCGCCGTCGACCGACTGCAGCGCGCTCACCAGCAGCAGCTGCGGCGTGTCGATCCGGACCGTCTCGGGGGCGATGCCGCCCTTCTTCGGGCGCCGCCCCGGCGTCAGCAGGTCCATCGGGTCGACGTGTTCACCGCCGATGATCAGCTCGAGGTGCAGATGCGGACCGGTCGCGAGGCCCGTGCGGCCGACGTAGCCGATGATCTCGCCCTTGCGGACGCGGCGCCCGGCCTCGACCGAGGTCGCGATGCGCGAGAAGTGTCCGTACACGGACTCGTAGCTCGAGTGCCCGTGCTGGATGCGCACGGCGCGGCCCATCTGACCGTACCAACCCGCGAACGCCACCACGCCGTCAGCAATCGCGCGCACAGGCGTTCCGTGCGGTGCTGCGAGATCGACGCCCTGGTGCGCGCGGTGGCGCGCGAGGATCGGGTGCAGGCGGGACTTCGAGAAGTCCGACGTGACGCGCGTGTACTCGAGGGGGGAACGCAGGATGCCGCGATCCAGTGGCCGCCCGTCGAGATCGTAGTAGCCCTGCGCGCCGTCGGGAGTCGTCTGCAGCACCGCGGTGTGGCGCTCGCCGCCGGTCTCGATCGCCGCCGCGAGGATTCGTCCCGTCTGCACGACGTTGCCGTCCTCGCCGATCGCGACCTCGTAGACCACGCGGAAGCTGTCGCCACGCTTCATGGTGGCGAAGTCGACGACCCAGCCGTAGATGTCGGCGAGCTCGGCGGTGATGCGCGCCGGGATGCCGGCCCCGGCGCAGTCGGCCGCCATGTTGGTCTCGAGCGTCCCCGCGATGACGCGGAACTCGGTCGCCGAAGGGATGCGCGCGACGCGCGAGCGAATCTCTCGATTGACTCCGCGCTCCGCGACCACGACGCTCATCGGATCGATGCGGTACTCGAGCGCCGCGACGCGGCCGCTCTCGCGCTCGAAGAACACCGTCAAGGACCGGCCGGGGCGAAGCTTCCCGAGATCGAACGTCGAGCGGGTGCCGGCGTGCCACACCAGCGCCTCGCTCCGGTCCACGTCGTAGAGCTGCAGCAGGCCCGCGAAGGTGTCGCCCGGCCGCACGGTGACGTGGCGCTCGATGAACTCCGGGCCGCGATAGATGCGCAGTCCGTCGCTGGCGATGGGGAAGGTCTCGACCTGAGAAACGTCGCTCAGGGGCTTCACCAGCGCGATGTGCTGCATGCGCTCGCTGGCCGGGTCGCGCAGCGTCATGTCGGGCCGTTTTACGGGCTCTGCACTGAGCTCGCCGTTAGCAGAACGCCGGAACGTCCGCGTTCCACTGCCACCGCCGAAAAGCTGCGCGTTCTTCGAACTCTCCGGGTGGAGTGTACGAAAATTCGCAGGAGTTTCGTCTATCGAGTGCGCCTGCCCGGGACCGCAAAGAAACAGCAGTCCGAGCAAGAGCGCGGCCAGCGACCGACGATGGAGCCGTCGTGCCGCGGGCAGAGGTGCGCGCAGCTGCAGCGGGTTGTCCTCCCCTCAGAAGTACCCCCTTTGGTAGTCAGTGGCACCCGCAGCTGTCAACCCCCGCGGGAGGCTCCGCGAAGCCCCGCTGCGGGCCGTGCCGACGTCAATCACAGATGGCGAAGCGCCCGTGCTGGCCGCGTCCGGCGGGTGTGGCTAGACTCGCGCGAGAACGATGCGACGCAGGCTCCTTCTGTTCGCCGCCGGCAGCGGCCTCCTCTCGACGCTCGCCGCGGCCGTCGCGCTCTACGCGGCGATCGCGTGGCGTAGCCCCGCGTTCGCGCCGCCGCTGGTCGTCGAGGTGCGACGCGGCGAACCGTTCCTGGCGCTCGCGCGCCGCCTCGCGGACGCGGGCGCGATCGCCGACGCGAGGCTCTTCGTGCTGCTCGCGCGCTGGCGCGGCGAAGACCGCCACGTGCGCAGCGGGGAGTACGAGCTGTCCGGCAACGCGACCGGCCCCGAGGTCCTCGCAGCACTCGTCAGCGGGAAGCAGCGGCTCCGCATGGTGACGATCCCCGAAGGCCTGAACCTCGACGAGATCGCGCAGCTGCTCGAGCGTGCGGGCTTCGGCCCCGCAGACCGCTTCCGCGCGCTCGCCACGAAGCCGGAGTTCATCGCGACGCTCGGGCTGCCCGCCCCCCGTCTCGAGGGCTACCTCTTTCCGGACACCTACGCCTTCGAGGGCGGCGCGGCGCCCGAGGAGATCGTGACGCGCATGGCGGCGCGCTTCCGCGAGGTGTTCACCGCCGATCTCGCGCAGGCGGCGGCGGCGCGCGCGCTCACCGTCGACCAGGCGGTCACGCTCGCGTCGATCGTCGAGAAGGAAGCCGCGGTCGCGGCCGAACGCCCGACGATCTCCGCCGTCTTCCACAACCGCCTGAAGCGCGGCATGCCGCTGCAGTCGGACCCGACGGTGCTCTACGGCGTGCCGAACACCGACGGCCGCATCCGCTCGGCCGACCTCGTCCGGGCGACGCCCTACAACACCTACGCGATCCCCGGGCTGCCCCCGGGCCCGATCGCGAACCCCGGGCGCGCGTCGATCGAGGCCGCGGTCCGGCCGGCGGAAGGCGTGACGGCGCTCTACTTCGTCGCACGCAACGACCGCACGCACGAGTTCAACGACACGCTCGCGGCGCACAACCGCGCCGTGAACCGCTGGCAGCGCGGCAACGGGAGCGGCGGCCGGAGCGGTGCGGCCCCGGCCGCACCGAAGGACGGGTGAATTTTTTTTCGCGCGGACGCGGCCAGGCGCCTTGCAGTCCCGCCGGGTTTCGCCTATTCTTCGCGTCGCCGTGGAGCGCGGATCCGAGATCGTCACGCTCACCAAGCGCCAGAAGGAGCTGCTCGACTACCTCGAGGGCTACATCCGGCGCTACGGTTTCGCGCCCACGCTCGACGAGACCGGGCGGCACTTCGGCCTGACGTCGCTCGCCACGGTGCACAAGCACCTCACGAACCTCGAGGACAAGGGCTTCATCCGTCGTCGCTCGGGGATGAGCCGCGCGCTCGAGGTCGTGCCGCAGCGCCAGCGCGCCGAGGCGATCGAACTGCCGCTGCTCGGCATCGCCGCCGCCGGACGCCCGATCGAGGCCGTGCTCGACGAGAAGGTCTCGGTCCCCGAGGAGCTGGTCCGCAAGCCCGACAGCTTCGTGCTCAAGGTCAGCGGCGACTCGATGCGCGACGACGGCATCCTGGACGGCGACATGGTCGTGGTCGAGAGCCGCTCGGTCGCCGACAGCGGCGAGACCGTGGTCGCGGTGATCAACGGCGGCGCGACGATCAAGCGCTTCTACCGCGAGCGCGGCGGTCGCATCCGCCTGCAGCCGGCGAACGAGACCATCGCGCCGATGATCTGCGGCGAGCAGGACGTCGAGGTGCGCGGCGTCGTGGTCGCGCTGCTGCGGCGGTATTCGTTCTAACGAGGGGGCACGCGCCCCCTCGCCCCACGCGGCACAGCCGCGCGGGGCCCCACTCCCCGCGCCCCCTTCGGTCGGCCGCTCGGCTGCGCCTTCGCAGAGGGGCCGGTGCCGGGCGGGACCGACCGGCGGGCGGCGAGGCGGGTGCGCGTGTAGGGTTCAGGTGACGAGGCGGCGGTGCATCCAGCGTGCGGCGAGGCGGAACGTGATGCCGCAGTAGAGCGCCAGGACCGCCGCGTGGACGAGCAGCATCGGCCCGAGCGTGCCGAGCGCGAGCGCGCGGGTGATCGCCACGCCGTGCGCGAGCGGCAGGCACCAGGCGATCGCCTGCAGCGCACCGGGCATGCTCGCGAGCGGGAAGAAGATGCCGGAGAAGTAGAACATCAGCGAGACGCCGAAGGTGAAGTAGTACGTGAAGTAGTCCCACGACTGCGCGCGCGACGTGACGCACATGCCGATCGCACCGAACGGCACGCCGACGAGGAAGCCCGCCAGCGGCAGGAGTGCTGCCCACGGGCTTCGCAGCAGGCCCGCGACCCACAGCACGAGCGTCATCACGGTCGCGGTGAGCAGGCACTTGCAGCACGCCCAGAGCACGTCGCCGGCCATGATCTCGGTGAGCGACACCGGGGTCGCGCGGATCGCCTCGTAGGTGCGCTGCTCGCGCATGCGCGCGAAGGTCGAGAACGTGGTCTCGAAGGTCGCGACGTTCATCACCGACGACGCGACGATGCCCGACGCGACGAACTGCGCGTACGGCACGCCGTCGATCTCGCCGACGAAGCGCCCGAGGCCCCAGCCGATGCCGAACAGGAACAGCAGCGGGTCGCCGAGAGCGCTCACCAGGCTCGCGCGATAGAAGCGCCTCCACGACAGGAAGTTGCGCCGCACGACGCGCAGGACCGAAGCCGGGTGCATGCGCTCGTCGGTCGCACCGCCGAGGCCGAACGGGTCGCGCAGCAGCGCGGAGTCGCCGCCGCTCGAGGCGTCAATCACGCAGGTCCCTCCGGGTCAGGCGCAGGAACACGTCCTCGAGGTTGGCCGCGCGGTGCAGGAACTCGCGGCCCGCGAGCGCCGCGAAGAGCGGCTCTGCGGCGAGGTCGCCGTCGAGGTAGAAGCGCAGCGCGTCGGGCGTCTGCTCGACGCGGCTCGCGTGCGGCGCACAGCGCTCGCGCAGCGCTTCGTCGAACGGCGGGAACACCTCGAAGACCTCGCGCCCCGCGTGCAGCCGCACCAGCTCGCGCGGCGTGCCCTCCGCGATCACGCGCCCCGCGTCGACGATCAGGACGCGGTCGCAGAGCTGCGCCGCCTCCTCCATGTAGTGCGTGGTGAGCAGCATCGTCGTGCCGCGGCGCCCGAGCTCGCGGAGCTTCTCCCACACCAGGTGCCGCGCCTGCGGATCGAGCCCCGTCGTCGGCTCGTCGAGCACGACCAGATCCGGGTGGTTGATCAGCGCACGCGCGATGGAGAGGCGGCGCTTCATGCCGCCCGACAGCGTGTCGATGCGCGCGTCCTGCCGGTCCGACAGCGCGAACAGCCGCAGCAGCTCGTCCGCGCGACGCGCCGCCTCGGCGCGCGGCACGCCGAAGTAGCTCGCGTAGACCAGCAGGTTGACGAGCACGCTCAGGTCCGGGTCGAGGTTCTCGTCCTGGGGAACCACGCCGATACGCCGCTTGATCGCGCGCTCGTTGCGGGGCCCGACCGGCAGCCCGAAGACGCGGATCTCGCCGCCGCCGAGCGGCGACTGGCAGGTGAGCATGCGGATGGTGGTCGTCTTGCCGGCGCCGTTCGGACCGAGGAAGCCGACGCACTCGCGGCGCGCGACGGCGAAGTCGATCCCGCAGACCACCTCGCGTTCGCCGAAGCGCTTGGTCACGCCCCGTGCCGCGATCACGGCCTCCCCTGCGGATGCCTCTGCCCCTGCCCCTACTGCTGCCTCTGCCGCCGCGCCCGCGGCCGCGCTCGGTTGCGGCTCCACCGGCACGACGGTAGCGTCCGCCGGGTGACCAGCCAAGCGGTCGCGCTGTACGTGCACATTCCGTACTGCCTCGCGAAGTGCCCGTACTGCGACTTCAACTCGTACGCGGCACGCGTGTGGCCCGAGGACGCCTACGCGGACGCGCTGCTCGCCGAGCTCGCGCACGCGACGCGAGAAGGCGTCTTCCCGCGCGGCACGGCGACCAGCATCTTCTTCGGCGGCGGCACGCCGTCGCTGTTCGCGCCGCGCACCATCGCACGGCTCCTCGAGCGCGCGGCCCGCGAGCTGACGCTCGCGGACGACGTCGAGATCACGCTCGAGGCGAACCCGGGCACGGTGGACGAGGAGCGGCTCGCCGGATTCGTCGCCGCGGGCGTCAACCGGCTGTCGTTCGGCATCCAGTCGTTCCGGCCGGAGCTGCTGCTCGCCCTCGGGCGCCGCCACTCGGTCGAGGACTCCGTGCGCGCCCTCGGCGCCGCGCGCGCGGCCGGCGTGCGTAACCTCTCGCTCGACCTCATCTACGCCGTCCCGGGAGAGAGCCTCGACGACTGCGCCGCCGACCTCGAGCGCGCGATCGAGATCGCGCCCGAGCACGTCTCGGCCTACAACCTCACCTACGAGAAGGGGACGGCGCTGTACCGCGAGCTGCAGGAGGGTCGCGTCGACCCCGCGCCCGAGGAGCTCGAGGTGGCGATGTTCCACCTGGTGCGCGACCGCCTCGCCGACCACGGCTACGCGCAGTACGAGATCTCCAACTACGCGCAGCACGGGCGCGAGGCGCGCCACAACCAGGCCTACTGGCGCGGCACGCCGTACCTCGGACTCGGCGCGGGCGCACACTCGTTCGTGCCGCGCGACGCGAGCGACGACGCGACCTCGTACGGCACCCGATGGGACACGCTGCGCGACCCGAACCGCTACATGGAGGCGATCCGCGCGACCGGCTGCGCGGTCGCGTCACGCGAGGAGCTGACGCGCACGCAGGCCATGGGAGAAGCCTGCTGGCTCGGCCTGCGCGAGCGTCGCGGCGTCGACCTCGACCGCTTCGCCGCGCGCTTCGGGACGCCGCTCCGCGACGCGTTCCCGCACGTCGGGCAGCTGCTCGCCGACGGCCTCGTCGAGTGGCGCGAGCCGCACCTGCGCCTCACGACGCAGGGGCTGCTCGTCGCGGACTCGGTGTTCGCGAGCTTCCAGTAGCCGGAAGGCCCTGGGGCCGGGATCGGGATCGGGGAGCCGAGCAGGCCGCCCGGGTATCGCCCGCCGTCGACCAGCCGAGCGTGCGACGTCGCCTCGCTCAGGATCCGTCGGCGCTGGCGCCGGTCACGTCGTTCGACAGCGTCACCCGCATCGACCGCTCGCTGCCGATCGCCGTGACCTCGCACCAGACCCGGCCAGGGCCGGGGGTGATGGCGGACGCGATGCCGCACACGGTCAAGGGCGCCAGCGACGGACAGGTAGTCATCGCCGCGGTCGAGCCGTCCGACCTGCGGATCGTGATGGCCACGTCGAACAGCTCCCTGCTGGAGCTGGTGTTGGCGACGCGGCATCCGAATGACTGGCCGGCGCCGCCGGCGATCGCTGCCGCCGCGGCGCGGACGATTCCGGCACGAGGCGTGCGGTAACCTGCCCAGGATCCCGGATGCGTTGGCATCCGCGCCCCCTCGGAGGTGCCGGCGCTGCGGATGGTCTCCCGGGCGGGCACCTGCGGTCGGATCGGACGTTTCCCGGATGGCCGCCGCGCATCGACGGCTCGGACCCGCGTAGTCACTCGCAGAATCCAAGGCAAGCCCCCGTTCTCGGGAGCTCGTTCGCTTCCGGAGGCACGTCTACCGCACTTGACGAGCCGCATCGGGCCGCCCGGGGGCCGCGGCGAAGGGCAGCTCCCGACGGACGCGCGCCTACTCGGCCTCGTTGAAACGGTTCGCGATCAGCTCGCCGATCGCCTCGAGCGTCGCCTCGGCGTCGTCGCCGGTCGCCTCGACGTCGATCGACGCCCCGCGGCTCGCCGCCAGCATCATGAGCCCCATGATGCTCTTGCCGTTCACCACCTGGTCGTCCTTGCCGATCCGGACGTCGGACAAGAACTGCTCGGTGAGCCTCACCAGCTGCGCCGCGGCGCGCGCGTGGAGGCCGAGCTTGTTGACGATCTGGAAGCTGCGCCGCACGAGGTCCCTTCGCGCTCCTGCCGGGTCAGGGCGTGCTGCCGGTCGCCCAGAAGATGTGGTCCTGGCCGTAGCGACGGATGAAGTCGGCCAGCTCGTGCGCCGAGGTGCCGTAGCGCGACGTCGTGAGCTTGACGAGCATCGGCATGTTCACGCCCGCGACGACCTCCAGGCGCGGGCGGCCGCTCGCCAGGTGCAGGCTGACGTTGGAGGCGGTGTCGCCGAGCATGTCGGTCAGGACGATCACTCCGGCTCCCCGCTCGACCCGCTCGACCGCGTCGCTGACGCGCCCGCGGATCACCTCGGCACCCTCGGCAGGCGTGCAGGCGACCCCTTCGACGGCGTCCACGTCGCCCACCACGCTCTGCAGCGTGTCGACCATCTCCGCGGCGATCCGACCGTGCCCGACCACCACCACCCCGACGGGGGCGCCTCTGCTGGCTGCACCCATGGCTTCCCTCACTCCCCGCACGCGAACGGCGCGGTCAGACGCCGGCTCGAGAGCGGCCACCCCTTCTAGCGATCGACGTCGCGATGACGGATCGAATGCCCGACACCCCGCTCCTGTAGCATTCTGCCGATGCGCTCCACCAGTACCACCGAGCGGTGGCGGCCGCCGGTGCAGCCGAGGGCGAGCGTCAAATAGCTCTTCCCCTCCCGCTCGTACCACGGCAGCGCGAAGGCCAGGAAACGCCCGATGAGGTCGAGGAACTCCTGCGTCGCCGGATGGCGCAGCACGTATTCGGCGACGCGATCGTCTCGCCCTGTGAGAGGACGGAGGTCCTCGACGTAGAACGGGTTCGGCAGGAAGCGGACGTCGAACACGAGGTCGGCGTCGGCCGGTAAGCCGTACTTGAAGCCGAACGACACCACCGCGACCTGCAGCGCTCCGGGACCCGAGCTCGCGTCGCGCGCGAAGATCGCGCGCAGCTCGCCGCGCAGCTGCTGCGAGGTGAAGGCGCTCGTGTCGACGATGCGCGTGGCGTGCTCGCGCAGCGTCTCGAGGAGACGGCGCTCGCGGACGATCGCGCCGGCGACGTCGCTGCCCTCGGCCATCGGGTGCGGGCGCCGCGTCTCGCTGAAGCGGCGTACCAGCGTGCCGTCGTTCGCCTCGAGATACACCATGTCGACCGCGTGACCGCGCGAGCGCACCTCGTCGAGCGCGCGCGGCACCTGGTCGAGGAACTCGCGCGAGCGCGAGTCGACGCCGAACGCCACGCGCGAGATCTCGTCGCTGCCCTCGCAGAGCTCGACGAAGCGCGGGATGAGCGCCGCCGGCAGGTTGTCGATACAGTAGTAGCCCAGGTCCTCGAGGACGTGCAGCGCGGTGGTCTTGCCCGACCCCGAGAGTCCGGTGATGACGGCCACGTCGAGCGCGCGCGAGCCGCGATCGCTCACGGTGCCCCTCGCTGGCCCGCGCGACGCAGGCCCCGGTCGAGGTTCGCGACGAAGCGGCGTGCGCCGCGGATGCCGCGCCGCTTGAGGATCTGGTTGCGCGTCGCGACCTCGATGATCGTCGCCACGTCGCGTCCGCCCCGCAGCTGCACCTGCAGGTAGGGGATCTCGACGCCGAGCAGCGTCGCGGTCTTGTCCTCGAGCCCGAGACGCTCGAGCTCGACGTCCTCGTGCTGCTCGACGAGCTCGATCACCAGGTCGACCGGCGCCTCGTCGAGCGTCGCCAGCGTGCCGAAGAGGTCGGCGACGTTGAGCACCCCGAGGCCGCGGATCTCGAGGTGGTCGCGCAGCCCCTCGGCGCACCTTCCCTTCACCGTGCCCGGCGGTGCCTCGCGGATGCGGACGACATCGTCGGCGACCAGCCGGTGGCCTCGGTTGAGCAGCGCGAGCGCCGCCTCGCTCTTGCCGACGCCGCTCTTGCCGAGCAACAGCACGCCCATGCCGAGCACGTCGACGAGCACGCCGTGCACCAGGGTCTCGGGTGCGAAGCGCTCCTCGAGCCAGCGCGCGATGCCGCGGATCGCGGTGGCCGTGCGCTGCTCGGTGGTGAACAGCGGCACACGGAAGCGCGCGCACGCGCGGCGCAGGACGTCCGGCGGCGTGTTGCCGTTGGTCACGACGAAGCAGGCGACCGCTGCCTTGCAGACCGCCACCACGGCGGGCTGGGCGTCCTCGGGCGAGAGGCCGTCCACGTAGCCGACCTCGGCGTTGCCCAGCACCTGCACCCGACCGGGGTGGAGCTGGTCGAGGTAGCCCGCGAGCGCGAGCGCCGGCTTCTGCACCCGCGGCGCCTCGATCACCCGCGCCAGGCCACCGGCGCCGGCGACCAGCTTCAGCTTCAGGGAGCCCCGAAGAGCAGCCAGCTCGCGAACCTGGATGCCCACGAGGTCAGCTCGGCTCGCTCACTGCGGGCTCCGCGCGGCGCCGCGCGACGGGCGGTCGGGTCCGTCGCCCGCCACCGGCCGAGGCGAGTGCGACCGGACGTCAGAACTTCGCGTCTTCGGCGACGATCGCATCATAGAGCTCCTGGGGCGTCCGCAGCGCCAGCAGATGCTCCCGGAAGGCCTTGTCCTTGAGCAGTCGCGAGATGCGCGCCAGCGCCTTCAGGTGCATCGCGGCCGCATCGTCCGGGGCGATGAGCACGAAAAACAGGTGCGTCGGCTGGCGATCGACGGAGTCGAAGTCGACGCCACCGCGGCTGCGGGCGAACCCCGCCACCACGCTCTTGGTGCCCGGGAGGCGCCCGTGCGGGATCGCGATGCCGTCGCCGATCGCGGTGCTGTTCAGGCGCTCGCGCTCGCGCAGCACCGCGACCAGACGGTCGGGAGTCGACTGCGGAATCTGCCCGACGAGCAGGCTCGCGAGCTCCGCGAGGACGTCGTCCTTGGTCGTCGCCGCCAGATCCGGAAGGACGCGGTCCGCAGTCAGGATGTCGGTGATCGTCATGCCGATGCCGTGGGCGGCGTCGTTCGCCGCGACCCTGTCGCTCCGCGGCGCGGCTCCTCGATCACTCGACCCTTCGCCTTGCGAACCTGGCTGTCGATCTTCGCCACCGCCAGGTCGATCGCGGCGTAGAGGTCACCGTTCTCTTCGAGCGCCTTCAGCACCTGGTGCGAGCCGTGCAGGATGATCTCCGCCGACTGCCGGTGCTTGGCGCCGTTCGCCGTCAGGATGACGTGCGCGTCGACCGCTCCGGGGAGCAGCCGCGCGACGGCTTGCAGCTTCTTCTCGGCGTACGACTGCAGGGCGTCGGTCGCGGCCATGTGACGGAACGTGACGGTGATCGGTACGTCTTGCTTCTTCACGCCATCTGCCTCCGTCTCGAGGACGGCAAGATCCCCATGATCTCGCGGTACTTGGCCACGGTACGACGCGCAATCTCGATGTGCTCGGAGGCGAGCGCCTGAGCGATGTGCTGGTCGCTGAACGGACGTCGGGGGTCTTCCGACTCGATGATCCCCTTGATCTTCTCCTTCACCGACTCGGCGGAGACGCCCTCGCCGTCGCTCGAACGGATGCTCGAGGTGAAGAAGTACTTGAGCTCCAGGGTGCCCTGCGGCGTGTGCACGTACTTGTTGGCGGTGGCGCGGCTCACCGTCGATTCGTGCATGCCAATGTCGTTCGCGACGTCCCTGAGCACCAGCGGGCGCAGCGCCTTCACGCCGTGGTCGAAGAAGTCGCCCTGGAAGCGCACGATCGAGTTGGTCACCTTGTAGAGCGTGCTCTGACGCTGGTGGATCGAGCGGATCAGCCACTGCGCGGCGGACAGCTTCTCGCGGATGTAGCTCTTCGCATCGGCCGCGCCTTCGGCGTCGGAAAGGAGCCGCCGGTAGCTGTTCGAGACGCGCAGGCGCGGCAGGCCGTCGTCGTTCAGAGACACCACGTACTCGCCGTCCATCTCGTGCACGAAGACGTCGGGGGTGACGTAGCGGGTCTCGGTCGTCGCGTAGTTGCGGCCGGGCTTCGGCTCGAGCGACGAGATGAGCTTGACGGCCTCGGCCACCTGCTCGAGGTGGACCTTGAGCTCCTTGGCGAGCTTGTCGAAGCGCTTGGCCTCGACCAGCGAAAGGTGCCCGGCGACGATCTGTGCGGCGAGCGAGTCCTGCTCGTTCTGCTGCCGCAGCTGGATCAGCAGGCACTCGCGCAGGTCGCGCGCGAACACGCCCGGCGGGTCGAACTCCTGGAACCTGCGCAGCGTCGCGTTCGCGAAGTCCATGTCGACGCCCGACTCGAACGCGGCGTCCTCGAGCGAGACCTCCAGGTACCCGTTCTCGTCGAGGTTGCCGATCAGCACGTCGCCGAGCGACTGCTCCTGCTGCGAGAAGTCTCCCATGCGGAGCTGCCAGGTCAGGTGATCGGCGAGCGACGAGGCGCGCGTCAGCGTGTTCTCGATGCTGGGCCGCTTCTCCTCGTCGTACTCGCCGCCGCTGCCGCCCGACAGCGAGCCTTGCGTGAAGTTGTTCGCGTAGTCGGAGAGGTACTCGTCCCAGTTGATGTCGCCGAGGTTGGACTGCTCGGGCGCGAGCTCGGTCGGGGTCTCGTCGCGGGCGGGGATCGACTCCTCGCCGCTCATGGCGTCGACCAGCTCGGGCATGCGATCGTCGGGCGTCGCTTCCTCCGCCTCGACCTCGCGGTCCTCCTGCCCGTCGGACAGCTCCTCGAGCGTCGGGTTCTGCTCGACCTCCTCCTGGACGAGGGTCTCGAGGTCGGCGCGGGACAGCTGCAGGATCTTGATCGCGTGCTTGAGCTGCGGCGTGATGACGAGGCTCTGCGTGAGCCTGTGGGACAGTCCGATCTTCTGCTCGTATGCCATGTTCCTGCTGCTCGTCGCGGTTAGAGCCGGAAGCGCTCGCCCAGGTAGATCTCGCGCGCCCGCGGGCTTGCCGCAATGGTCTCGGGATCACCTTCCTCGAGAATCGTGCCGCCGTTGAGAATGTAAGCGCGATCGCAGATGCCGAGCGTCTCGCGCACGTTGTGATCGGTCAGCAGCACGCCGATGCCTCGCTCCTTGAGCTGCACGATGATGTTCTGAATATCGATCACCGCGATCGGATCAATGCCCGCAAAGGGCTCGTCGAGCAGGATGAACGACGGCTGCGTGACCAGTGCGCGCGTGATCTCCAGGCGGCGCCGCTCGCCGCCCGACAGCGCACTCGCGTTGGAGGTCGCGAGGTGGGCGATCGACAGCTCCTCGAGGAGCTCCTCGAGGCGCGCCCGGCGTGCCTCGGTGGTGATCGGCAGCGTCTCGAGGATCGCCTTGATGTTGTCGGCCACGTTGAGGCCGCGGAACACCGAGGGCTCCTGCGGCAGGTAGCTGATGCCCTGGCGGGCGCGCCGGAACATCGGCTCGCGGGTCATGTCGACGTCGCCGAGGGTGACCGCGCCGGCGTCCGGGCGGGTGAGCCCGACGACGCAGTAGAAGGTCGTCGTCTTGCCGGCGCCGTTGGGACCGAGCAGGCCCACGACCTCGCCCGGATGGACTTCGACCGACACCGACTTCAGCACCTGTCGCTTGCCGTACGACTTCTCGAGGTCGCTGGCGCGCAGGACGGGACCGCTCCGCGCGCGCGACGGCGCCGCGTCCGGCGACGCGCCGGGATCCGCGATCACGGGTTCGCACCCGCCTTCGGCGGCGGCGCCGAGCCGTCGGCCTTCGCGCCGTCGCTACCCGGGTACAGGATCGCCGACACGCGCTTCTTCGGGCTCGATTCCACCACACTCCGGTTCTCGTCGAGGTAGACCACGATGCGCTCGCCGGCGACCTCGTTGGGACCGTCGCGCAGCATCGGGTTCTCGAGCAGCGTGACGTGGCGCTTCACCTGGTCGAAGACCGCGCGGCCCCCGGTCGCCTTGCGCTGCCCTTGCGTGATCACCACGTCGCCGATCGCCACCACCTCCTGCAGCTGTAGATCGTCCCTTTCGCCCGCGCGCGCGAGGTTGATCACCAGTTCCTTGCAGTCGATCGCGATGTCTCCCTGCACGACGTTGACCGTGCCGCGGTAGACGACGCGGTTCGCCTCGTAGTCGAACTCGAGCTCGTCGGACGTCACGTGGATGGGATCCTTGCTCGAGCTGAGGGACAGCTGACCGAGCGGATTGCCCGTGGCATCCTTTGCCGCGGGCTTCGCCGCCGCCCCACCGCCCACCGCGGGCTTCGTCGCCGCCGCACCGTCCTGCGCCCGTCCGTCGGGCCCCGGCGCGGCAAGCGTGGCGAGCAGCGCGCCACCCGCGCATAGGCCCCGGAGCGCCGCGCGAGTGCTCTGCGGTCCGCTCGTGCTCAAGGCACTTGCGCCTTCGGTGCGGCGGCACTCGGGCCCGCGCCGGCCTCGGATCCGCCCTTGAACATGGTGCTGATGCCGTTGCGGAACAGGACCTTCCGCTTGCCCAGGTCGAGCAGCATGGACTGCCCGGTCAGCGCGATGTCGGCGCTCTTCAGCCTGACCTCGCCCGGGGCGGCGATCGAGTTGATGTTCTCGAAGTAGATCGCCTTGTCCGTCTCGACGAAGTACTCGCCGACGGTCACGTCGATACCGCCGGAGAGCTCGATGCGGTCGACCTCGCCGCTCTCGAGAAACACGCGGCCGGCGGCGCCCTTCACCGCGACGTCACGCCCCTCGCCGCCGTAGAAGGCGAGCTTCGGTGCGTTGATCTCGACCTGGCCTTGGTCGGCCACGAACTGCGCCTCCGACGCCACCAGCTCCCACTCCTTGCGGCCGTCCTTGACCTTCACCCGCCGGAACTCCCGGATGCGCTGCGACACCGCGGGGTCCAGGTCGTGGGGCTCCGGAACCGCCACGCTCGCCTGCTGGTTGACCATCGTCCGGCCGAGCACGAAGCCCAGCCCGGCGAGAGCCAGCATGACGGCGACGATCAGAGCCGCCCGGATCCGCGTCCGGTCCAAGTTTCCCTCCGTGACACGCAATTTCGATACCACGCGAGAGCATCCGAGTAAAGGAGCGTTTCCCTAGCAAAATCAAAGACTTGGGAAATTCCCGGGTCCACCCGGGGCAAACCCCGCGGTTTGCGAGCGCGCCCAGCGAACGATCGGCGCGGCGTCAGACGACGCCGGCGCGCAGCAGGTCGTGCAGGTGGAGCACCCCGGCCGGACGCCCGTCCTCGGCGAGGATGAACAGCGCCGTGATCGCGTGCTGCTCCATGAGGGAGAGCGCGCTCTCGGCGAGGGCACCGGCGGGCACGGTCTTCGGCGCCCGCGTCATCAGCGCCGCCGCCGAGAACGACAGCACGTCGCGGTGGGTCTGGACCGCGCGGCGGAGGTCGCCGTCGGTGATGATGCCGGCGAGCGTGCCGTCGGTCGCGACCACGCCGGTCAGGCCAAGGCGCTTGAGCGACATCTCGCGCAGCGCGTCCCCCATGCTCGCGGTCCCCGCCACGACGGGCATCTCGTCACCGACGTGCATCAGCTCGTCGACGCGGCGGAGGCGGCGGCCGAGTGCGCCGCCGGGGTGCAGGGTACCGAAGTCCTCGGCGCCGAAGCCGCGCCGCTCGAGCAGCGCGATCGCGAGCGCGTCACCGAGCGCCATGGTGGCCGTCGTGCTGGCGGTCGGCGCGAGGCCGAGCGGACAGGCCTCCTCGGCGACGCTCACGTCGAGCACGACGTCGGCGGAGCGACCGAGCTGCGAGCCGGGGTCGCCGGTCATCGCGACCACGGGCAGGCCGAGGCGGCGTGCGGGTGCGAGCAGTGCCAAGACCTCGGTCGACCCGCTGTTCGAGACCGCGAGCAGCACGTCGCCGCGCGTCAGCATGCCGATGTCGCCGTGCAGGCCTTCCGCCGCGTGCAGGAAGAGCGCGGGCGTCCCGGTCGACGCGAGCGTCGAGGCGATCTTGCGACAGACGAGCCCGGACTTGCCGAGCCCGCTCACCACCACCTTGCCCTCGCACGCGGCGAGCAGGTCGACCGCGCGCGAGAACTCGTCGCCGAGGCGCGCGGCGAGCGCCTCGATCGCGCGCGCCTCGATCTCGAGCGTGCGCCGCGCCGACGCGACGTCGCCGGCTCCGCCGGCGGGTGGGCCCGTGCGCGCGCTCAGGCGCCCCTCCCCGCCCCACGCACGGCATGGTCGATCGCCTGCAGCGTGCGCAGCAGCGCCGGCAGCTGGTCGAGCGGGTACGACGTCGCGGCGTCGGAGAGGGCACGCGGCGGGTCCTCGTGGACCTCGAGGAACACCATGTCCACACCCACCGCGACCGCGGCGCGCGCCAGCGCCGGCACGAACTCGCGCTGTCCTCCCGACGCGTCGCCTGCGCCGCCGGGAAGCTGCACGCTGTGCGTCGCATCGAACACCACGGGACAGCCGGTCTCGCCGAGCACCACGAGCGAGCGCATGTCGGACACCAGGTTCTGGTAGCCGAAGCTCGCTCCGCGCTCGGTCACGAGGACCCTGTCGTTGCCCGCGGCGCGCGCCTTCGCCACCACGTGCCGCATCTCCCAGGGCGACAGGAACTGGCCCTTCTTGAGATTGACCGGCAGGCCGGCACGCGCGACGTCGAGGATGAAGTCCGTCTGGCGGCACAGGAACGCGGGGGTCTGCAGGACGTCCACCACCTCGGCGACCGAAGCGATGTCGCCGCGCTCGTGCACGTCGGTCAGAACCGGCAGTCCGGTCGCGCGGCGGACCTCCTCGAGGATGCGCAGGCCCTCGTCGCGCCCGGCGCCGCGGAACGACCCTCCCGCAGTCCGGTTCGCCTTGTCGTACGAGGCCTTGAAGATCAGCCCGATCGCGAGCTCGCGCGCGATCCCGGCGAGCCGCTCGGCGTGGCGCAGGGCCGACTCGCGACTCTCGATGACGCAGGGACCGGCGATGAGGGCGAGCGGCGCACCGCCGCCGATGACGACCGGCCCGATCTCGAGCCGCGTCGAGCTCACCTGCCGGGCCCCGCCGACGCGACGCTCGACAGGAGCATGGGCTGGTGCCCGGCGGTCTTCTCGCGGTGGTCGAGGGCCGCCCGGATGTAGTTCTTGAACATCGGGTGGCAGTCGAGCGGGCGCGACTTGAACTCCGGGTGGAACTGGCTCGCGAGGAACCACGGGTGGTTCGGCAGCTCGACCATCTCGACCAGCGAGCCGTCCGGCGACAGGCCCGACAGCACGAGACCGTGCTTCTCGAGCAGCGCGCGATAGTCGTTGTTGAACTCGTAGCGGTGGCGGTGACGCTCGGAGATCTTGCGCTTGCCGTAGACGCGGGCGGCGAGCGAGCTGGCGTCGAGCGCGCACGGGAACGCGCCGAGGCGCATCGTGCCGCCCTTCGCCGTGACGCCCTTCTGGTCGGACATGAGGTGGATCACCGGGTGCGGCGTGTCCGGGTTCACCTCGGTCGAGTTGGCGCCCTCGAGACCGCAGACGTGGCGCGCGAACTCGATCACGGCCATCTGCATGCCGAAGCAGATGCCGAGGTACGGCACGCCGTTCTCGCGGGCGTACTTCACGGTCGCGATCTTGCCCTCCGTGCCGCGGTGCCCGAAGCCCATGGGGACGAGGATCGCGTCGGCCGAGCGGATCTCCTCGACGATCCCTTCGGCCTCGACGCGCTCGGAGTCCACGGGAACGATGTCGACGCCGCAGTCGTTGGCGATGCCGCCGTGCACCAGCGCCTCGTTGAGGCTCTTGTACGAATCGGAGAGGTCGATGTACTTGCCGACCATCGCGATCTTCACGCGGTCGCGCGCGCCCTTGACCGTCGCGACGAGCTTGCGCCAGCGCCCGAGGCTCGGGGACGCCGTCCAGATGTTGAGCTTCTCGACGACGCGCTCGTCGAGGCCCTCCTCGTGCAGCGCGAGCGGCACCTCGTAGATCGAGCTCACGTCCTGCGCGGTGATGACCGCGTTCTCCTCGACGTTGCAGAAGCCGGCGATCTTCGACTTGATCTTCGGGTCGAGCGGCAGACCCGTCCGGCAGAGCAGGATGTCGGGCTGGATGCCGAGGCCGGTGAGCTCCTTCACGCTGTGCTGCGTCGGCTTGGTCTTCACCTCGCCCGCGGTCGCGATGTAGGGAACGAGCGTCAGGTGCACGTAGAGGACGTGCTCCTTGCCGCGGTCCCAGCGGAACTGCCGGATCGCCTCGAGGAAGGGCAGGCTCTCGATGTCGCCGACCGTACCGCCGATCTCGCCGATCGCGATGTCGTAGCCCTCGGCGCCCTCGAGAATCCTGCGCTTGATCTCGTCGGTGATGTGCGGGATGACCTGAACGGTGCCGCCGAGATACTCGCCGCGGCGCTCCTTCCGGATGACGGCGTCGTAGATCTTGCCGGTGGTGAAGTTGTTCTTCTTCCCCATCAGCGTGGTCACGTATCGCTCGTAGTGACCCAGATCGAGATCGGTCTCCGCGCCGTCGTCGGTGACGAAGACCTCCCCGTGCTGGAAGGGGCTCATCGTTCCCGGATCGACGTTGATGTACGGATCCATCTTGATCATCGTCACCTTGAGGCCGCGCGCTTCGAGCAGCGCCCCGATGGACGCCGACGCGAGCCCCTTGCCGAGCGACGACACGACGCCGCCGGTGATGAAGATGAACTTGGTCTTGCCGCTCTTCGACGCGCGCTCAGCCATGACGCTCCCGCAGGTTTGCGGACCCCACCCCCTCCCGCACCGGGCGCGTCTGGAACAGCGCCCGGACACGCTCCAGATCCTCGGGCGTGTCGACCTCGACCATCGCCGGACTCGCCTCGACGAGCGCCACGCGGATCGACTGCCCGTGCTCGAGCACGCGCAGCTGCTCGAGGCGCTCGGCGCGCTCGAGCGGCGTCGGCGCGAGCTTCGCGAGCCCGAGCAGGAACGGCCGCCGGTACGCGTAGAGGCCGACGTGGCGCAGCGCCACCGGCGCATCGCCCGCGACCGCGTCCTCCGGCGCCACGCCCCACGGAATCGGGCTGCGCGAGAAGTACAGCGCGTCGCCGAAGCGGTCGCGCACGACCTTCACCACCTGCGTGCGCTCGGCCTCGCCGGGAGCGAGCGCGGTCGCGAGCGTCGACATCGAGGGAACCGGCGGCGCCGCCTCCCCGTTGCCGTCGCGCGCCGGCTCGAGCGCCGCGATCGCGGCCTCGACGTAGCCCGGCTCGAGCATCGGCAGGTCGCCCTGGACGTTCACGATGACGTCGGCGGCGAGGCTGCTCGCCACCTCGGCGATGCGGTCGGTGCCCGACACGTGGCTCGGGCTGGTCATGAGAGCCTCGCCGCCCTCACGCTCGACGGCCACCGCGATGCGCTCGTCGTCGGTCGCCACCAGCACGCGGTCCACGCCGCGCGCGAGCTCGGCGCGCCGCAGGACGTGCACGATCATCGGCTTGCCGTTGATGTCGGCGAGGGCCTTCCCGGGCAGCCGCGTCGAGGCGTAACGCGCTGGAATGATGACGACGACCGACATGCGATACTCGATGGATCTCCGTGATCGCGTCAAGGAACCCGACGCTCGGGAGGATCTTGTAGGACCCGCATCGGCCCCGTGTCAACGTCGCCCTCGGAGCCTTGCGGCGCAACGCGACCGAGGCTTCATCGGCGGCGTTTCGCCGCTCGCCTCTCGGTGATCCGCACGGCCGCGGCCGCCGTGACCGCGCGGGTGCGCACCGGCACCACGGCGATTCCCGCCCGCACGCGCACGCTGCCGGTCGGCGCCCGTGCCCCCGCGTCGTGCGCGGAGCTCGCCCCGGGCCGCCTCGTACGCGGCGTCGGTTCATCAAGTGGAAATATCGTCGCGGGCCGGAGCACGATTCCGTTCCGCCGTTCGCGCGCCCGCGCGCGCGGGACCGCGAGCACGGGGCGCGCGCTCCTCGCCGTCGGCGTCACGCGAACGCGGTACCGGCCGAGGCCGCGCCGCGGATGCTCGAGCACATCCGGGGCGTGGGGAGTCAGGCGGGCGACGCCGGCCGATCCGGTGCGCCCCACGGCATCGACGCCGACAGCCAGTGCGTGATGCGCTCCTCCTGATCGTTCGCGTGGAGATGGCGCGGCGGCGTCGCGAAGGTCGCGCAGGGGCGGCAGCGGAGGACGACCCGGTCCTCCTGCTCGACGAGGGCGCGCACCAGGGGGCGGGCCTCGGGAGGAAGCTCGGTGCCCGACATCCGCCACGCGACGGCCATGCCGACGTCGATCGCGAGCTCGCGGTCGTCGTCGACGGCGGCGTCGCAGTACACCTGCAGGTAGGACACCGGCCACCGCTCGTCGAGGACGCAGAGGCTGACCTTGCGGTCGCGGCGCACCGCCTTCGCCTTCGCGCGCCCACGCATGGTGCTGACGAGCAGCTCGTCGTCGCCGGTCGGGACGAAGTAGACGATCGACATCGCCGGTCCGTCGCTCCGCCGGCGGTACCCGAAGACGCAGGTCCTGCGGGTGCGGACGAACTCCCGGCGCTCGGACGGCAGCATGTCCCGATCGGTCGGAACCGCGGACGGAGCCGCGAGTGGCAAGCCGCCGCCCGGGACGCCGATCGGGGGGCGGAAGCCGCCGCCCGGGACGCCGCAGTGGTGGAGCACCCGCAAGCTTCCCGTACGCCAGCGCCGGCGCTCCGACGGACTCGACCGCGAGCGCATCGTGCGCACGGCCATCGACCTGGTCGACAGTGGCGGGCTCGAGGAGCTGAGCATGCGGCGCCTCGCGAGCGAGCTCGGAACGGGAACGGCGACGCTCTACCGCCACCTACCGTCGCGCGAGGTGATCCTCGTCGAAGCGCTCGATCTGATCCTGGGCGAGATCGCCCCCGTGCCCCCGACCCGTGCGGGCGACTGGCGGGGCGAGATCGAGGCAGGCGCCAGCGCCCTGCGGAAGACGCTGCTGCGTCATCCCGCGCTCACGCCGCTGTTCGCGTCGTCGCGCGCGCTCAACGGTCCGCACGCGCTCGCCGGACGCGAGCGCATCCTCTCGACCCTGCAGCGGGCGGGGCTCGACGAGAGGCAGACGGTCGACGCCTACCTCGTCCTGATCCACTACGTCGTCGGCGTCACGTTCACCGAGGCCGGTGACCTCGCACGCACCGGAGACCCGGCCCCGGCAAGCGTCCGCCAGTTCTACGCCGGGCTCGACCCCGGGACGTTGCCTGCAACCGTGGCACTGGCGGCGCGGCTCGCCGACCGCGATGCCGAGCGCGAGTTCGCCTTCGGGCTCCGCCTGCTGCTCGACGGTCTCGAGCGCATGCTCCGCTGAGACCGATCCCGATCCCGTGCCGGTGCAGCCGATCTCCATCACCGGCCCGCGGGCCGGCCCCGAGGCTCGGGTGCGGTACCGCGTCAGGGTTGCCGGCTACGGCGCCGTGCGCGGCGGGAAGCTCGCGAAGATCCTGCCGATCGCCTCGGGCAGACGCTGCTCGCGCAGGCTCGGATTGACGACCGCGGAGGCCTGCCCGAACCAGACGAGCTGGCGGGTGCGCGCGTCGGTCGCGTCGACTTCGAGCGTGCCGCGCTCGTAGCCCATGACCCACGCGGTCCCCGGGCTCTGCGTGCCGCCCTCGGCGCGATAGCGGGCAAACGAGCCCCAGTCGTCGTTCATGCTCGCCTCCTCGGTGCGCACGCCGTAGTCGAGCAGCAGGTCGGACTGTCCCGCCGGGACCGGGGTGTAGCCGAGGCGCGTCATCTGCTGGTCGACGAGCCCGCGCACCTGCCAGTCGAAGGACACGCGTTCATCCTGCGCCGGCCAGGCCGGCGCCTGGAGGGGCGGCGTGGTCCACGCGTAGGTGGCGTACGCGGCGAAGTTCCCCGCCGGGTTCCGGTCGGAACGGATCTCCATGCTCGGCATGGTCGCCGCGCACCCGGACAGCAGCAGCATCGACAGGGCTCCCGCCCGGAGTGCGACTCGACCCATCCCGTTCCCCCGTTCCGGCACGCACGCCGACCGAGTCGGGTTATCGGGCGCGGACGCGAACGGCAAACGGCGGCGCGCCGTCGCGCCGGCCCTCACCAGCCGACGCGCGTCACTGGTTCGGCGGGTACTTCTGCAGCTTGCGCTGCAGCGAGCGGCGGTGCAGCCCGAGGCGCCGCGCGGCGGCGGACACGTTGCCGCCGCAGTCGGCGAGCACGCGGTTGATGTGCTCCCACTCGGCACGCGCGAGCGACGGCGTCGGGTGCTCGACCTCGCTCGACGCGAGCGGCGGGGACGCGCCGCGCGAGAACGCGGTGAGGATGTCGTCGGCGTCGGCGGGCTTGTGCAGGTAGTACGTGGCGCCCAGGCGGATCGCCTCGATGGCGGTGGCGATCGAGCCGTAGCCGGTCAGCACCACGATCTCGATGCCGTCGTCGGCCGCGCGCAAAGCGCGTACGAGCTCGAGTCCGGAGCCGTCGGGCATGCGCAGGTCGATCACCGCACGCTTCGGCCGGAAGCGCGCCGCGACATCCTGCGCCTCGGCGAGCCCGCTCGCGGTCTCGACCTCGTGGCCCCGGTCGCGGAAGGCGCGGGCGAGACGCTCGCGCAGCACGCGGTCGTCATCGACGATCAGGAACGACGACGGCGGCAGCACGTCGGCGGCGGCCGCGGCGGGAGTCTGCGTCTCGTTCTCGCTCATGCCGCACTCCGCGCCGGCGTCGCGCGTTCGTGTCGCGACTGCGCCCCGGCCGGCAGGTGGACCACGGCGACCGTTCCCGCGTCGGGCTCGGAGCGGATCGCGAGACGACCACCGACGCGTTCGATGACGTCGCGGCAGAGGAACAGGCCGAGGCCCATGCCCTTGCCCGGCGCCTTGGTGGTGAAGAACGGCTCCATGGCGCGCGCCAGCACCTCACTCGACATGCCGTGCCCCCGGTCGCATACCTCGATGCGCCAGCGCGTGCCCTCGAGCTGCGCGGAAACGCGGACGCCCTGCGGCCCGCCGGACGCCTCGACCGCATTCTTGACCAGCGCGTGCAGCGCCTGACCGACCGCACGCACCGGGATCACCAGCTCCGGCCCGCCCGGTGGCGGCAGCGCGACCTCGACGTCCGGTGCACCGTCGAGGCCGTTCAGCGCGGTCTCGACGACGCCCTCGATGGCGACCGCGGCGAAGTCCTCGCCGGTACTCGCCCCCGCGTCGGCGGACAGCTGCAGCAGGATCTCGCGGCAGCGCTCGACCTGCTCGCGAATCAGGCCGACATCGCTGCGTGCCCCCTCGTCGACCTCGGCCTTCGCGAGCGAGCGCTCGAGCTCGCGCGCGACGACCGCGATCACCGACAGCGGCGTCGCGAGCTCGTGCGCCGCGCCGGCCGCGAGCGTCGCCAGCGAAGCGAGCCGCTCGGCGCGGACCGTCGCCTCGCGCGCCGACTGCAGCTCGTGCTCGCGCTCGGCGAGCGCGCGCGCCACGCGGTGCACGAAGTAGACGATGAAGGTCGCACCGAGCGCGAAGGCGAGCCACATGCCCTCGAGGTGCAGCCGGAGCTCGTCGGCCGAGCCGCCCATGCCGTGTCCGGCGTGGCCCGCGTGGCCGCCGTCGACCGGCACGAGGAACAGCGCCGCGAAGCAGCCCATCGACAGCACGACCAGCGTCCAGGTCCAGAGCGGGCGCAGCACCACCGCGGCGAGCGCGAGGTTGACGAGGTAGATCGAGCTGAACGGGTTCGACGCGCCGCCGCTGAAGTAGAAGAGGCCCGTCAGGATCAGCACGTCGAGCGCCATCAGCGCCGCGATCAGCCCCTCGGGCACCTCGTCCGCGCGGCGCAGCCACCGGGTGCAGGCGGCGTTGCTCGCGATGCCGACCCCGACCAGCACCAGCAGCGGCACCAGCTCGAGCTCGACCCCGAGCCCGAGCGTCGCGAAGGCGATGATCGCGAGCTGACCCGCGGCCGCCCCCCAGCGCAGCCAGAGGAGCCAGGTCAGGTTGATGCGGCTCGTCACCCCGGGACCTCGCACGTCAGGCGGCAGATCCGGCATCGCGGACGCATGATCGACCGGTGCAGGCATCGCATCGGGGCATAGCGCTTCGCCGGCCGCGCACGCCACCCGGTACGGCGGAGTGGCGGTGGGTCACCGCGCCCCCGCCCGCAGGTGCCCGCACCCTGCCGATCAGCGAGTCGTTCCGCCGAGGCAGGGGAAGAACTCGGACAGCGGCGTCCCGCCGATGTCGTACGCCGCGAGCTCCGGGATCGCGCCGCCGTAGCCGGCGCCGAGGATCTGCTCTGCGCGGCAGTCGACGTAGTCGAGGTGCGTGGCGATCAGGTTCGCGTCGTAGTCGGCGGAGCCGAGCGAGCCGCAGGCCTTGTCGATCTTCGCCGCGGCGCCGGCGAGCGCGTCGTCGAGCTTGTCGACCAGCGCCTGGTTGCAGGCCTTGTCCGCGGCCTTCTGCGCCGTCGTCAGACTCACGGGCGGCGAGATGGACTCCTTCGCGCTCAGCGCGAACAGCTTGTCGAGGCACTTTCCGAGCTGGGTGAGCTTCGTCGCCACCAGCTTCCGGTCCTCCTTGCCGACCGTCGCCTGACAGGCGACCGCCGCCTTGTCGTACTCGGAGGTGAGCAGCGACGGCGGTGCGAGGTGCGCGTTCGACAGCACGACCGTGTAGACCTGCGATGCCGAGTACCCGGCCGCGGTCGTGGTCAGCTTGAACGACAGGCTGCCGCTGCCGTGCTCGCCCGCCGGCAGGGAAAGGAGCAGCTGCCACGTCGGGTGCTGGTGGAAGTTCGGCCCCGCTCCGATGACCGTCGACTCACCGATGGTGTCGAGCGTCGTCCCGTTGACGTTCATCGACGTCTTGCCGGGCTCGAAGGCCGTGAGCTCGACCCGCACCGTCACGCCCGCGTTGAGCGCGAACAGTCCGTTGGTCGGATCGTCGGCCGCGATCGAGTCGAACGACGGCACGAGCGCCGAGTAGAGCGCGGTCGGGCCGATCTGCAGCGAGAACGAGACCTGCTGCGCGCTGGCGAAGTCGTACGCCAGCTTGAGCGCGCCGCTGCCGTCCGCGGTCGAGCCGAGGAGCATCGAGCGGCCGGTGCCGTGCGCGCGCGCGCTGCCCGCGCCGGCGAGAGTCAGAACGGCCGCCAGCATCGGCAGCAGGGCACGCATTGGAATGTTCTGCGTCATCACGATCCTCCGGGACGGTACAGGTAGCGCGCGTCCGCCCTGCCCCGACATGCGTCATCTTGTCGCACGACGTCGGCCGCTCGCGCCCGTCCGCTACTCCTCGAGAAAATTCGCCAGCGACGGGCCGCCGGAGCGCCCCACCGCGGGGATCTCACGCAGCCGATCGACCGCGATGCCGCGGCCGTCGTCGCGCAGGTCGGATTCGTCTTCCCCGTGCCCATCCGGCACGAAGAGCTGCGGGTGGTCGAACGGCGCGCGCCGGAAGCGCACGCGCTCGTCGGTGAGCGCGCGCAGGAACGCCTCGAGCGCGTCGAGCTCGTGCTCGGTGTTGTTCAGGACGTTCAGCGGCGCGATCACGAGAGTGCCGTCGAGCGTACGCTGCGGCCGCACGTCGCCGCCACGCGAGTAGAACTCGAGCACCTGACGGAGCGTGAGCATGCCGCCATTGCGGAAGTACGGCGCCGTGAGCTCGACGTTGCGCAGACCCGGCACCTTCACCGCGCCGTCGACCGCGAACGGCTCCGCGGGCGGCACCGCGAGCCGGCGCACGCTCGACAGCCACTTGCCGAGGGCGTCGCGCCCGCCGACGCCCGGATCCTCGAAGGTCGGCAGCACGCCGATGTTGTTGAAGCCGCGGTCGAGCGCCTGCCCCTCGCGGATGCGCGTCGGGCTCTGCGCCACGCGCCGCACCGACGCGCCGGTCATCTCCGCCTCCTCGTGGCAGTTGATGCAGCGACCGCGCGCCTGGCTGCGGAACACGTCCGCGCCCTCGATCACGAGCGGAGATACGGCGTCCGCGTCGCCGTCCATGAAGCGGTCCCACGGCGAGTCGTCCGCGACCAGCGTCGCCTCGTACATCTGGATCGCGAGCCCGAAGAAGAGCCCGAAGTTGTGCTGCAGCAGCGTATACTCGATCGTGCCCGGATCGCCGTCCTTGCGATCGACGACGGTGGTCGTGCCGTCGGCGGCGACGCGGATCAGCTTCGGCGAGCGCCACCAGCGCGGGTGGAACGCGTCGCGGATCATCTGCTCGTAACGCTTGACGCGCAGCCCCGGGCGCGGCCACGCGCTCAGGCGGCCGAGCACGGAATCCTCCGGGTGGACGAGCTGCTTCGCCAGCGGGCGCAGCTTGCGGACGCGCCGCTCGGTGTCGCGCGTGCCGCGCGCGAGCTTGGCCGCGATCTCGGCCAGCGTCCGGCCCTGCCCGGACATCTCGAGGCTCAGCGGCGGGCCGAGCGCCTGCGAGGCCAGGCTCGACTGCGGCAGGCGCACCTCGACCGGCCGCGGCTGGCGCGGGTCGTCGGCGCGGTAGAGGCGCGCGTCCGGGTCACCGTCGCCGAGGTGGTTGACGCCATTGAACGTACTCGCGGCGCGGCCGTCCCAGAAGTTGCGGTCGTTGAACACCGCGTTGACCACGGTCGGTGCGTTGCGCGGCGTGACGCGGCGGACGTTCAGCCCGTCGGCGCGAAAGCCGTCCGGATCGGGCAGCCCGACCAGCCGGTCGTCGCCGTCCCGAGAAAGGCCGGCGAAGTCGAGCAGCGGCAGCTCCTGCGAGCCGACGACATCGTTCGACCACGGCGACAGCGGGAAGTCCGCCGCCGCGAGCTGCTGATTGACGCGCAGCGGGTCCGCGAACGCGTCGTCGGGATCGGCGGAGCCGTCGCCGAGCACGCGGCGCGCTCCAGGGTTCAGCTGATTGCGCGAGCGGCTGTCGGCGCCGGCGTGGAAGTGGCAGGTGGCGCACGCCTGCACACCGTCGCTGCCGATCTGCATGTCCCAGAACAGCGCCTTGCCGAGGGCGATCGCGGCCTCGCGGTCGCGCACGAAGTCGGCGAGGTTCGCCGGCTCCGGCACGGGCACCGTCTTCAGCGATGCCGTGCGTGCCGGGTCGGACTGTGCGCGCGCCGGCGCGGCGCCGAGCGTCACGACGACCAGCACGAGGGCGAGGCCGGAGCGACGCAAGGCACGCCGCGTGGCCGGGGACGAGGAGATCATGGCGGTGCCGACGCGCTACTTCGCCTGGATCGTCGCGCGATAGCCGTGCGGGCCCGTGTAGTCGTGGCAGACCGGGTCGGCGATGTCGCAGTTCCCCGCCGGGTAGCTCGCGATCGGCGGCGGGTTGCCGCCGATGACGAGGCTGTACTTGCCCGCCGGCAGCTTCTTCGTCTTGTAGCTGATCTTCGTCTTCGCGACGTTCTTCTTGTTGGGCGTGTTCGGCTGGTTACCGAGGAACTGGATCGTCGACCAGAAGTTGCCCGCGTTGTTGAACGTGTGGTCCTCGAAGGCCGTGGTGTCGTCCCAGCCGGAGTAGAGCGACAGCGCCGGCACCAGCGAGCCGCGCGCGAGCGACGGCAGCCCCGCCGCGTGGTAGACGACGCCCGGCTGGCGCTCGACGGTGATGGTCAGCGCTGCCGGCTCCTCGAGCTCGATCGCGACCCAGTTCGAGGTGTGCGTCCAGCCCTTGAGGTCGACCGGGTTGCTGGGCTCGCTCCAGCTCTTCGCGCCGACGTACCACACGAAGACGGCCTTCTCCTTGGGCAGCAGCGACAGGGTCCACTCGTAGCTGATGCCGAGCCCTGGCGTGGCGTCCGCGAAGCTCAGAATGCCGTTGCCGAGGTGTCCGCCCGGCACGCCGTCGTGGGCGACAGCCGGACCGCTCGCGAGGGCCAGCACGACGGCTGCGGCCACGGCCGCGCGGTGACGAATGCGCATGTCTCCTCCGGAATCTGTCGCCGGCACGATGGCCGGCGGTGCCCGCGACGGAGCGGGCTACAGCTCCCGTAGCCATGCCGGAGCGGCCGGAGAATGCGACACAGCGTCGCACGTGCCGGGCCGCTCGTTGCAGGCGGCGCCGCGAACGTCGGCGCGAGAGCCCCGGGTCAGGGGTCGGTGACGACCAGAGTGAGCGTGTAGACAGTGGACGACCCGTAGCGCCCGCTCGCGTCGCCGACCCGGAACGACACCGTGTGCGGCTCCGGAACGGCCCCCTCGGGGGCGACCACGCGCCACTCCGGGTGGAAGTGCCCGCCCGGCCCCATCGTGAACTCGGCCGTGTCGCCGGGCGCTGACAGCACCGTCTCGTCGAAGCGCGCCGACGCACCGTCGTCGATCGCCACCAGCTCGACGGTCAGCGGAATCTCGGCCGCGAGGACGTAGCTCGGGACGTCGGGATCGTCCTCGAGCGTCCCGTCGAACGCGGGGTCGATGTTCGAGTACAGCACCAGAGGCCCGAGCGTCGCCGAGCGCGTCAGCGGCACCTGCTCCGCGAAGTCGAAGAACAGCGTGATCGCGCCGCCGCCGGGCTGCGACGATCCCACCACGAGGTCCTCCGGATAGATCGGCGGCAGGTCCGGCTTGTCGCCGAAGCCGCAGCCGGCGACGAACACGAGCGCCGCCGCGACGATCAGCACGCACGCGCGCGTGCCGACGCCATGATCCGTTCGATCGCCGCGCATCGCCGCTCCGTGCCGCCGGACGCACACCGGCGTGTGGGACTGGTGCCGCATCTCAGAACTGCCAGCTCAGGGCCGCGCGGATGCGGTAGTCGGGCACCAGCGCCACGCCCGACGCGCTGCGCACGAAGGGGATGTCCACCGCTACTTCCGCCGCCAGGTTCGACTCCCAGGTAAATCCCAGCGCGGGTCCGCAGAAGACGTCGGTCTCGGCGCTGCCCTCGACGACGTCGTCGCCGACCCGGTCGTTGCCCTTGGTGTCGCCCGACACCACCCCCTGCAGGGCCAGTGTGTAGGCGTGGTCGGTGATCAGGTAGGCGCCCGGACCGACGAACCAGAACAGGCTATTCGCGAAGCGGTAGTCGAAGGAACCCGTCGAGCGGATCGAGTACTGCCCGATCATCGACAGGAAGAGCCTGTTCCAGCTCCAGAAGAACGAGCCGCCGACGATGCCGTCGTAGGAGCCCGAGCCCAGCGTGAGGTTGTCGCCACCGATCGCGTTGGGCACGCCCCCCCCGGGGTCGACCGCGCCGTGCGCGGGGCGCGCGAGCCCCGCGGGCAGGTTCTCCTCGTCGCCGCCCTCGAGCGCCTCCTCCTCGAGCTCGGACGAGCTGCCGGTCGGGAACTTGACGCCGCCGAGCAGTGTGAAACGCAGCACCATCTCCTCGTCGACGTGGCTCCACGCGGTCCAGCGCCCGAGCAGCGACATGTCGCCGATGCCGTTCACGTTGCCATCGACCACCTTGTCGCCGCCCTCGACGCGCCGGTACTTGCGGTAGATGTACGGCAGGGTGAGCTGCGCGGAGAGGGTCGGCAGAAAGTTGTACGAAGCGAAGAACTGCGTGATCGAGCTCCGCAGCTGCTGGTCGCCGACGTTCGCCGTCTCCTGTCCGTTCACGTACAGCGTGCCGTAGTCGGTGAACTGCTCGGCGACGCCGAGCCGGAGCCCGCGGCGCGCGTCACGATACTCGGTGGCCGAGTAGATGGCGCACACGTCGCAGGCTCGGGCGGTCGCGGGCGCAAGGGCGACGGCGAGCAGCAGTGCCGCGAGCAGCGCGGCGATCGCGCCGCGGCTACGGGCGCGGCACGCGTGGAGGTGCGACGACTCCATGGCGTGGAACGCCGCCAGAAAAACCACTTCGCGCGCGCGCGCGCCAGCTCGCCCGCACAAAAAGAGCCGACCTGCGACCAAATGCCGCAGCCCGGCGGCAGACGGCCACACCGACTCCGGGACGATCACGGCGGCGTCGGGCAGGTCGCCGGCGGCGGACTCTGCGGCTCGCCGACGAAGCGTCCGCGGCGATCGGTCTTTGCGGTGGAATGGCGCTCCCCGACCTCGTCCGCGTCGGCCACAGCGCACCACGCACTGCCGGTCGACACGGAGCCGAGGCGCAGATGCACGGCGACGCGTCCCTGCGCGGGCTCGTCGAGCGTGTAGCTCCCGGTGCCGCGCACCGTGATCAGGTCGTCGCGTACGGTGAGCGCCGCGATCGGGTCGCCTGGCAGGCCCTGGTACGCGAAGCCCTTCGCGCGCTTCCCGCCGAGCGTCCGCCAGCCGGACGCCGGCAGTGCGTGGAGCACCGAGTCGGAAGTGCCGCCCGCACCGTACACGCGCAGCGTCGCACCGGTCGCGGTCGGATCGGCGGTGCCGCCGCGCCTCGGCGCGATGACCCGGTTGCCGGCCCCATCGTCTTTCGTCCGCGCCTTGAACCAGAGCGACTTCCGGCCCGCGGGCTCGAGATCGTCGGTGAGGCGCAGCCCGCTGCTGCGGACGCGTGTCGCGTCGCCGCCGGGTGCGGGCGTCGGCGTCGGGCCGACCGGGGTGCTCGAGGGATCCGCCGGGTCGGCGCCGGCGTCGATCTCGTCGCGGTCGCCGAAGCCGTCCTCGTCGCGGTCGATGCCGCTGCGACGTCCGGTGCCCGGCGGCACGCAGGTGAACGTCAGCTCCTGTCCCGCGGTCGCCGCCTGCGCGCGGAGGGCGCCGTGCGCGACGCGCGGCTCCGACGCGCGATCGCTCGCGAACAGCCCGTCCGCCTCGCGCACCCAGCCGCGCGCGCGGCCGTCCGCCGTGCCCTTCGCG
>Ga0194132_10001786_pt1 | contig 42644 bp, 43 predicted proteins | sample TA2KigOf80mmetaG_FD_148612 | JGI IMG/M metagenome (GOLD analysis project Ga0194132, IMG submission 148612) | Freshwater microbial communities from Lake Tanganyika, Tanzania - TA2015054 Kigoma Offshore 80m | ecosystem: Environmental > Aquatic > Freshwater > Lake | place: Tanzania: Lake... | reverse complement strand
CCTCAGTGTGCTTTTCTCTCATCGGCGTATCCTTTCCTGCCTGCGCCAACAGGCAGCCTTTCGTTTTTAGATTCGCGAAAGGGTACGCCTACCTATTTCCTATTTCCACACGCTTTGATCATAGCTCGAAGAAGTCTTTGACGCTACCATGACCCTTCGCCGCATACTACTCGCAATTCTTACTCTCGGTTTGGTCGGCACCGGAACGGAGCTTTTGCTGCTCGATCACATGGAAGAATTCACCCAATGGGCACCGCTCTTATTGATCGCGGTGTGTTTGCTGGCCATCGTCTGGTACCTGCTCACCGGCGTGGCGGCGAGTTTGCGGCTGATTCAAGTTTTGATGCTGGCCAGCATTGTCGCCGGCTTTGCCGGGGTTTATTTTCACTATCAAGGCAGCGTTGAGTTCAAACTGGAATCCAACCGCTCGCTTGCCGGTTGGCCGTTGTTTTGGGCCGCCATGCGCAGCAAAGCGCCGCCGCCATTGGCGCCCGGCGTCATGGTGCAACTCGGCTTGGTCGGCTTGGCGTTTTGTTACCGTCATCCAGCTTTGTCGCGGGAAGCGATACAATGAGGAGAAAATCATGAAAAAGATTGTTGCATTCGCAGGTGTTGTGCTGGCGCTGCTGTTGGGCTTTAGGGAACCGACGCAGGCGCAGGTCGGTAAGTCGGAGCTGATCAATCCGGATCTTGCCAATGAGAAAGAGCTCGCGGCACTGCCGCACATGACGCCGGCGCTGGTCAAAACATTGATCGAGCGCAGGCCCTTTCTGAGAATGGCCGATTTGAACGCGGGGCTCGCGCCAGTTCTCAAGCCGGAGCAGTTGAGCGAGCTCTACGGCAAGATGTTTGTGCAGATCAATCTCAACAACGCCAGCGACGAAGAGATTCTCATGATCCCCGGCGCCGGCAAACGGATGCTGCGCGAGTTCAAAGAGTACCGGCCCTACAAAGTCCTGACTCAATTTCGCAAAGAGATCGGCAAGTACGTCGACGACAAAGAGGTCGCGCGCCTGGAGCAATACGTCTTTGTCCCGGTGAGTCTCAATGCGGCGAGCGACGAGGATATTTTGAGCATCCCCGGCGCGGGCCGGCGCATGGTGCGTGAGTTCAAAGAGTATCGGCCCTACAGCCACATCGAGCAGTTCCGCAAAGAGATCGGCAAGTACGTCGACAAGAAAGAAGTTGCCCGGTTAGAGAAATACGTCACGCTGAATTAAAAGCCGGTAATAAATTCTGCTCATCCAAGCCGCATAACTGGACGCTCCGATCCGGCGCGTGATAAGTAAATACTACTTGTGCGCCGGACTCGGAGTGTACGCTGGATCCCTCGACTTCAAAGAACCCATCGAACGAATCTGCTCAAAGCGAAGCTGACTCTCACGAATCCTCGTCGTTTTCCCGCCCGGTAGATGCTGTGCTGCGCCTGCGCGCGCTCGAAGCGCTGCGCCACAAAGAGTTTCGCCTGCTGTGGTACGGCACGATTTTTACCTCGATGGCAACCTGGATGGACTCCATCGCGCGCGGCTGGCTTATGTATGAGCTGACGCACTCGTCGTGGCAGTTGGGCTTGGTGCGCGGCGTGCAGGCTATTCCGACGCTTTTGCTCTCACCCATTGCGGGCAGCGCCGCCGATCTCTACTCGCGCAAGACCCAGATGATCGTGGCGCAGCTCGCCGATGTGGTCCTCTATGGGTGGGTGGCGACGATGATCTTCACGGGTCAGATCCAGCCGTGGATCGTCTATGTCACGTCCGTTGGGTTGGCCACCGTGCAGGCCTTTCAGCAGCCGTCGCGCGCTTCGATGGTGTCCGATACGGTGCCGCCGAAATACTTGACCAATGCGCTGGGTTTGAATGCCGTCGTGTTCAACTCAGCGCGCAGCGCCGGCCCGGCGTTGGCCGGCATTCTCATCGCGGCTTTCGGCACCGGCGCGTCCTATTCGGTGCAGGCGCTTTTCTATCTACTGGCGACGTTCTGGACAATCGCGCTGCGCGCCGACAACCGCGCTGCGCCGGTGGGAAAAGGTCACGGCGGCCCCGCCGAATCCTTCAGCCGCAACATGGTTGAAGGTTGGAAGTTTAGCTGGCGCAATGACGAGGTGCGTATCGGTCTCTTGATCGTGACGATTTCTATGTTCTTGCTGATTCCGTTTACCACGCTCCTGCCGGTCTACGCCCGCGACATTCTCCATGTCGGCGCTTCGGGCCAAGGAATGCTGCTCACTTCGATGGGTATCGGCGCCTTGTTTAGCTCGATCCTTGTGGCCTCGCTCGGCGACCGCATGCCGCGCGGCGTCGTTATGCTGGGGGGCGTCGCGCTCTACGGTATCCTGGTGATGATTTTTTCGGCTTCTACCTGGTATCCGCTGTCGCTCATCGCGATGTTTCTGATCGGCCTGTGCCATGTGACATCCCATGCCCTGATCCAAACCGTGATTCAGTCTTACTCGCCGCCGGAGTTTCGCGGTAGAACCATGGCCATCTTTCACATGACCCAAGTGATTCTGGTGATCGGCTCCATGGCCATCGGCGGTCTAGCGGCGATCATCGGCGCGCGCTGGGCGGCAACTTCGATGGCGTTGACGGGCACGGCGCTGATGGTGGCGATTTCTTTGATGATGCCCAAGGCGCGGCAGATCCGCTAACAAGTGAGAATGGAAAATTGAAAACCGGCGGAGCGAGCGTCGCCGCGGCATGACCTATGGACACGCGTGAAAGCGAAGGGGCGCAGCCGTCGGACAATACCAGAGTCGTGCGCGAAGCGCGCGGCTTGTTTGCTTGGATATTGCGCTTCAAGACGTTCGAAGCGCTGCGCCATCCGGACTATCAGTTGCTCTGGACGAGCCATGTGTTTTCTTCGATGGCGACCTGGATGGATCAGGTCACGCGCGGCTGGTTGATTTACGAACTGACTAATTCGTCGTTTCAACTGGGCATGGTGCGCGGTGTGCAGGCGCTGCCGATCCTTTTGCTCTCACCGATTGCCGGCAGCACGGCGGACCGTTATTCGCGCAAAGCACAGATCATGATCGCCCAGGTTGTCGATGCGATCCTTTACGGTTTGCTAGCGATTCTGATCTTTGCCGGCAACATCGTGCCCTGGCACGTGTATCTTACTGCGGTCGTCATGGCCTGCGTGCAGACGTTTCAACAGCCGTCGCGCGCCGCGTTGGTGTCCGATGCCGTGCCCAAGGAATCGTTGACTAACGCCATCGGTTTGAATGCGATGATGTTCAACGTCGCGCGCATCACCGGGCCGGCGATCGCTGGACTCATCATCGCCGGCTGGAACACCGGCGGCGCCTACGCCGTGCAAGCGATATTCTATGTGTTGGCGATCATCTGGACGATCAAGCTGCGCGCCGAGGAGAGGGCGGCGGCGGCAGGCCACGGCCACAGCGGCCATGACGAGGGTTTTCTGCGCAGCATCGTCGAAGGTTGGCAGTACAGTTGGCGCAACATCGAAGTGCGCACCGGTCTCCTGGTGACGGCCTTTGCTTCGTTGTTCATCATTCCGTTTAACACCCTGCTGCCGGTGTTCGCTCGCGACTTGCTCAACGTCGGCGCGAAAGGGCAGGGCTTGCTGCTTACCGCCATGGGCATCGGCGCGTTGGCCAGTTCGGTGTTGATCGCCACACTCGGCGATCGTCTGCCACGCGGCATGGTGATGTTATGTGGCGTGGGGCTCTACGGTTTGCTGGTCGTTGGCTTTGCTGTCTGTCCGTGGTTCTCCGTCGCCCTCGTGCTGATGGCCTTGGTTGGGCTTTGCCACGTGGCCTCCCATGCGTTGGTGCAAACGGTCATTCAAACCTACTCGCCGCGCGAAATGCGCGGCCGCACGACTGCGCTGTTTCACATGATGCAAGTGATCTTGATGATCGGCGGCTTGATCATCGGCGCATTTGCCTCGTGGGTGGGCGCGCAATGGGCGGTGGCGTTGATGAGTGTAGCGGGGACGCTCAGCATGCTAGGAATTTATTTGGCCATCCCTCGCGCGCGTTATATCCGCTGAGACGCGGCACCGAACGTTCGCTCGATTCATCGGAATCGAAAAATCGACTCAGTTCTTTTCACGCAATCGGTTTCGCCACGGCCGCGCAGCGCTTGTCGTGAAGCTTTCTCCTACTGCTAAACACATCGAATTCGCAGCGCAATTTTCTCACCGGAAAAAATTCACGTAGGAATTCCCCTACAAAGTAAATTTTCGCAAGAAAACTCGGCTCTCACGTTTGTGCTTTGATTCAAGCGGCTTAGGGCGCCTGTGCAGAGTTGGTATGCGCCTTGCGGTTAGGTGTGTTTACAACACAGCAGCCTTGAATCGAGCGACAACGAGGTTTCGCGCCAGTCGCGAAAAGGCGAAAGGGACAACTATGCACTTACATCGAGTTAGAAACATTGCGTTGGGACTAGCCGTCGTTTCGACGTTGGCGGCGTCCCTACCCACGACCTTTAGCCAAGAGGCACCGTCAACGAGCAGCCCGCAGACGGTGCCGACCGACCGTGACTTGAATGCCTTTGCGCGCACCTACGTTGGCCTGCAAAAAATCCGCGCAAATTATCAGCAGAGTCTCGACGCGGTCCAGGAGCCGGAAAAAAAACAAGAGATCGTCGCCGAAGTCAATGGCAAAATCGCCAGTCTGCTCGAGAAAGAAGGATTGAGCGCCGACCGCTACAATCAAATCTTCGCGCTGCTCAGCACCGATGAAAAACTCAGGCAGAAAACTTTGGACTTGATCACGCAGGAGCGCAGCAAGTCTTCGTAGCGACAGTGTGCAGCGTAACGATTCGGTAAAGGAGGGCGAGACTATGACAAAAGCAATGCTTCGATGGCAGTTGACCGCCGTTGCCGTCGCACTGGCACTGGGCGCCGGCTGCCGCGATCGGCCGGCGGTGGAAAATCCCAGCGCGACCAAAGCGGAAGCGCCGCCGCCGGGCACGCTGGAAAGACCGGCCAGTGAACCGGTGGCTAAGGCCGCACCGAATGCTGGCGCTGCCGTCACGAATGAGCCGGACGCCGCTAAAAACCAGCAACCGCTGGCCGCCGGCGCAGGCGACAACACCAAGAAGAGTTTCTAACCCGCGGTGCAGCGAACGAGAAAGGAGCAACATCATGAAGAAAATTATCGGAAGTTTGATCTTTGCGATGGCGCTTTCTCCGGCAGCGAGGCTGTGGAGCGCAGAATTGACTGGAACGGTGGCGAAAGTTGACCGGGCAAAGAACCTGATCGTGGTGCGCACCGACAAGGGACAAGAGACCTTGGAGCTTGTCAAAGACACCAAGGGAGTCGAGCACGCCAAGGAAGGCTCCAAAGTCATGGTGAAGTTCAGCGAGAAGGACGGCGTCGCGAAAGTGAGCGGGATCGCGCCGGCACAGTAAGCAGAGGCTTAGCAGCCTGATGGTTTACCACAGAGGCGTGGAGCAGGCGGAAAAAAGATTGCAAGGGCATTCTCTCTCGTGGGAGATCTGCGCCTCTGTGGCGAATTTTCCCAGCGGACATCATGGACAACAACGGCGCCGCCAAACGCATCGTGCTGGTGTCAAACCGCTTGCCCTTCACGGTGGAGGAGAGTAGCGGCACCGTCGCGTTCAAGGAGAGCGCCGGCGGTGTCGCCACCGGCCTGCAAGCATTGCTGCAGCCCTCGAAGCTGCCCGACATTGGCCAGGCCGAGTATCTCTGGATCGGTTGGCCGGGCGATGCGGTCAGTCCCAAGTTGCGCGGCTACGTGAAGGCCGAAGCGCAGGCGCGCTTTCATGCCTATCCGGTGTTTCTCTCTCCCGACCTCGTCGAAGCGTTCTACGCGGGTTTTTGTAACAAGACGATCTGGCCGTTGTTTCATTATTTCCCGCTCTATGCGCGCTACGAGCCGGAATTCTGGGAGCACTATCGCAGAGTCAACCAGGCGTTTTGCGATGCCGCCCTGGAGGTGCTCAAGCCGGGCGATCTCTTGTGGATTCATGACTACCATCTGATGCTGTTGCCGGAGTTGATTCGCGCGCAGATGCCGCCATTGTCCATCGGCTTTTTTCTCCATATTCCGTTTCCGCATTACGAAGTGTTTCGTCTGTTGCCGGCGCCATGGCGCCGTGAAATTCTCACCGGCTTGTTGGGAGCCGACGTCATCGGCTTTCATACCTTCGACTACGCGCAATACTTTCTGCGCTGCGTCCTGCGTGTCCTCGGGCACGAACACCAAATGGGCAAGCTGCTGGTCCAAGACCGCACTGTAAAGGCGGGCACGTTTCCGATGGGCGTGCCCTTCGACAAGTTTAGCGCAGCGGCGGCGAGCGCTGGGGTGGCGGGAGAGAGAGCGACCCTGCAACAAACCCTGGCGGGCAGCCGCGTGATTCTGTCGATCGACCGCCAAGACTATTCAAAGGGAATTCTGCATCGGCTCCTCGGCTTTGAAACGCTGCTCGAACTGTATCCGGCGTGGCGCGGACGAGTCACGTTGTTGATGGTGGTGGTGCCGTCGCGCATCGGTATCGAAGACTACGAGCGCATGAAAAAGGAAATCGAAGAGCGCGTCGGCCAGATCAACGGCCGCTTTGGCAGCGTCGGCTGGACGCCGATTCTCTATCAGTACCGGGCGCAATCCTTCGACGCGTTGGTCGCCCTCTACGCGCTCGCCGACGTGGCTCTAATCACGCCGCTGCGCGATGGCATGAATTTGATCGCCAAAGAATATGTCGCCTGCCGGCGCGACCAAACCGGTGTCTTGGTATTGAGCGAAATGGCCGGCGCGGCGCGCGAATTGGGCGAGGCGATCTTGATCAATCCGAACAATCGCCAGGAGATTGCCCAGGCGTTGCTAGAAGCGTTGGAGATGCCGGAGGAGGAACAGCGCCGGCGCATGGAAATCATGCAAAGCCGTTTGCAGCGCTACGACCTGGCGCGCTGGGCGGCCGACTTTTTGAGCGAGCTGCAAGCGGCGCGGCCTAACCGTGACCGCGTTTTCGCCAAGCTCCTGGGCGACACTGAGCGCAAAGCGCTGATCGAGGCCTACCGCAACAGCCGTGCGCGACTGCTTTTGCTCGACTATGACGGCACGCTAGTGTCGCTTACGCCAGAGCCCAAGTCGGCGAAACCCGGACCGGCTTTGCTCGATGTGCTGCTGCGGCTCGGCGCCACCAAAGAAAATCGCCTGGTGATCGTCAGTGGCCGCGACCGGGCAACGCTGCAAAGATGGTTCGGTGCGCTGCCGATCGGTTTGGTCGCGGAACATGGCGCCTGGGTCAGGTCGCGAACCGCCTGTTGGCGCGCCTCACAGAGCGCCGGCGCGGATTGGAAAAGCAAGCTGCTGCCGATCTTGCAGCTCTACAGCGACCGCTTGCCGGGGGCATTCGTCGAAGAAAAAGAACTGTCGTTGGTCTGGCACTATCGCCGCGCTGACGCCGAGCAAGGGATGGTCATGGCGCGCGAGCTGACCGATGATTTGCTCAACTTCACCGGCAATATCGATGTGCAAGTGGTCCAGGGCAGCAAGACGGTGGAAGTGCGCAACTCCGGCATTAGCAAAGCCAACGCAGTGCGGCAACTCTCGGTGGATCGGCCCAGCGACTTTGTGCTGGCCATCGGCGACGACCTCGACGACGAAGAGCTATTCGCGATGCTGCCCAAGGATGCCTGGTCGATCCGCGTCGGCATTGCGCGCACCCTGGCGCGCTTCAACTTGCGGGAGCCGCGCGAGGTGGAGAGTCTGCTCGGCCAGCTCGCGGAGCTTGAGCCAGTGGCGTGAAAATGAGAAACGATTGCCGATCGAGAAAGTCGAACTCCTGCGCGAGCAGGTAGCCCGCCTGCTGCATATCGCTCTTGATGAAGCTGCTCGGCGTGTAGTGGGTCCACAGGCGGTCGAGCCAGGCGGCACGGCGGTCGAAATCGATGATCGCGACGCGGGCGCCCGGCCGCAGATGTCTTTGCAGGTTTTTGAAATAGACCACGCGGCCATCGATGTGATGGTAGGTGTTGCTGGTGAAAACGAGATCGACGTTTTCCGGCAACTGGGGATCGTCGCTCTTAGCTTGCACGGTGCGGATGTTGCCAGCGTTTTGCTCTGTGGCTTTGGCTTGCACCAGCGCGATCATGTCCTGGTCGACGTCGACGGCATAGACAACGCCCTCTGCGCCCACTGCGTGCGCCAGGCGAAAGGTGAAGTAGCCGCTACCGGCGCCGAGATCGGTGACCCGGGCTCCCGGTGCTATCTTAAGCGCGGCGATCACCCTGTCGGGGTGTTGCCACTGGTCGCGGTTGACGCCCTCGTAGGCGCACTGCTTGAGGGTAGCGCAGCCGGCGAGCAGTAGCAGCAAGCAGAGAGCAAACTGGGTTTGCGCTGATTTCATGGGACGAAAACTCACCGAGAAGCGGCCGCGCCTTGGAAACCTCGACCAGCCCGAGACCATGGCACGGTTGAAACTAGCCGTTCACGTTATGAACTCATTCAGAGGTTTCGGCGACGGGAACGGCGCGGGCTTGAAATATCTTGACCAACGCGCGGTTGACCTTGGCGCGCAGGTCGACGACGTCGAACGGCTTGCCGACAAAGTCGAAGGCGCCGTAGTCCAAGGCGGCGCTGGCGATCTGGCGATTGTTCAATGCCGTGAGCATGATCACCTCGCAGGCAGGGTGGAGTGCTTTGATTTGTTTGAGCGCTGCGATGCCATCGGTGCGCGGCAGAAGGACGTCTAAAAGAATCACATGGGGCCGCTCGCTGTCGATTTTCGGCAGAGCGACATCCACCGCGTCTGCCTCGATGAGCCGGAAGTCGTTGGAGAAAACCATCTTGAGCGATTCGCGTACGCCGAGCTCATCGTCGATGACCATCAAAACAGCTTCAGCCATGAAATTTCATCTTCCGGGGCGGTAAAAACGGTGCAGCTGATTGCGCCTACTGTGGCATCAACTGTCCCGCAGTGCAAGTGAAATGGCTGGAAGTGCGTTAGGACGGTGCTATTGGTTCTGCGCCACCGGGTTGCCGGTGCAGCGCGGCGACTCCGGCACATAGCGCGCGCACTGCTGGCCCATGTCTGCGGCGGGTTCCGGAAAATAGCCGGCAATGTATTGCCCGCTTTCCTTAAAGCAATAGTCTTGGTCCAGCGCGCTGGCGAGACGATGGCAAAAGGGAAGGGCGTAGCGGCCGTCCCAAGTGTTATCGATGAGTGCGAAGATCACGCCCCGGACGCAGGCTTGGAGGGTTGAGCCGCTCGCCATCTCGCACTTTTTCGCGACCGCCGGGCTCTTGCCGACGCGCGAATCGTTGGACAGGTCGCGACCCAGCGAGAGCGCGCAGGAGTCGGCAAACTCGCCGGCTTTGGCGCACTCCTCCAACACCCGTTCGGCGGACAAGCCCATTTCGGTCATGCGCGAGGTTTGCATGATGTAGCAGTCGTTGCGGTACTTGGCATCCAAGCGATTGCAGGGAGCATGATAGTCGGTGGGGCTGAAGTTCTTTTTTTCGTTGATGGCGTTGGACACGTTCTCCATGAACACGCCGCCATAGCAGGAGCTCCGGCTCCATTCGTCCTCGAGGGCGTCACAGATTTCCAGCGAGTTGGTCAGATTGTAGCTCGCGAAATACATGATAGCGTGGCCGAGACCGTGCAGGCATTGATAGCGAAAGCGCAGCGGTGTTTTGGGGTCGCAGGCCGCGGCGGCCTTTTGTTTAAGCTCATTTTGGTTGGGATGTCGATAGGTCTGACCATAAACGGCATCGCCGCGTAGAAAGCGCTCCACCGCGCCATGGTAGCAGCCGGAATGGCAGGTCTGATCGCAGGCCGAGAACGAATCGTGAATGGTGCCCTTAAGGAGAAAGGTCTCGCGTCCGACAGCATGGACCACCGGGTGGCAGTCGCGGCGCAGGTCGGTATCGGTCGCTTCGAAGCGCTGAATTTGTTTGAGAACGTCGAGGGTGGAGTGCTTCTTCAGCGCATCGCGAAACAATTGGTCCAAGCATTCGGCGCTCTGGGCACCGCCCATACAGGCTTTGATGGCCTGGGCAGACGGTAGCGTCGTGGATTTGTCAGGAACGGTCGCTTGACCGTGTGCGGTTGCGGCAAAATAAAAGCCCAAAACTACCGATAACCAGAACGAGCGAGCCAATGCGATTCGAAGGCGCGTCACCAACGGGGACTCCTTTTCGGGAAATTGTCAAAATACTAGCCCAGCTCCCCTTTCGCTGCAATTAATCCAGGCGCCGATGGCTTTACTCAAAGCGGCAAGCGCAGTAAATAGTATTGGAAATCAGACGTCTAAGGTGTGAGATGAATCTTGCCAAAACCATCAGGCAGACGAGTTGCCGGGTTATGCTCGGTTTGGTGCTGTCTTCCGGCAGCGTTTGGGCCGCCCAGGCCGGCGCGGAAGCGAAAAGCGTACCCGTCTACCAGCCGAAGTTTTATCCCTTCGACTCCGGTGAGCGAGTGGTCTATGACACCAACTGGAACGGCCTGATTTCGGTGGCGCGCGCCGAGATTGTCACGACGCCGCAAATCATCGACGGTAAAAAGTTCTACAACGTTCGGGTCGAGGCGAAGTCGTCGCGCGCCCTGGACTTCGTCTGGAAGATGCGCGACACGATCACCTCGACCATCGAAGCCAAGACCCTTGCGCCCAGCAAGTTTACCTTCAGCCAGCGCGAGAACTCCAAAGTGATCGATACCGTGGCGCAATATGACGCCCCCACCAAGAAGTGGACCGTGCGGCGCGATGAGCGGAAGAAAGTCAAAAACTACGATTTCGATCAGCCGCTGAACACCCTCGACCCAATTACGGCAGTGTACCTGGCGCGCAGCCAGGACATCAAAGTTGGCGACCACCTTTATTTTCACATCTTTGGCGGTAAGTACCGCTATCTGCTCGACCTTGAAGTTGAGAAGCGTGAGACGATCAAGATCAAATCCGGCAACGTCGACGCTTTTAAAATCTTGCCGCGGGTAAAGAATTTGATGAAAAACGGTTACGCGCAGCGGCTAAACGAGGCGGCCATCTGGATTTCCGCCGACGAGCGGCGCGTGCCGGTGATGCTTACCAGCAAAATCGTTTTTGGCACCGTCTACATGGAACTTGTCGACCAGAAGCATGGCACGCAGTCGACGGCGCTGGAGCCGCAGCTGCCGGCATCGTAGTCCTGCCTGCGGCGCTCTTGGCGCCATCCTGCACACCAACAGCAAAACCCACGAAAATCACGCCATCGGATGGCCGGTTAGCCAAAATTTAGCTTGTTTCGCAAGTTTAGTAGTTTTTCTTTTCGCGGCCGCTTTCCTCTCTTTTCCGATTTCCTAATGTTCTTGTTGTAACGTTTCGCAGGGTCACCCGTCTAATCCAGGAAAGGAGATGTCGGACATGAACAAACAATTGAATTTAAAGAAACTCTCCGGTTCCATGGTTGTAACGGTATTGTGCGGGAGCTTGCTGGTGGGTTGCGCCGGCGGGCAGATTACGACCCGAGAGAAAGGCGCCGCCATCGGCGCCCTTGGCGGTGCCACGGCCGGCGGCATTATTGGCACAGCGGTTCGCCGGCCGGCGGCAGGTGCGGGGATCGGCACGGTGCTTGGCCTTGGCGCTGGCGCTTTGATCGGCGATCAGCTGCAAGGTCGCGAAAATCAGGCCAATGAGCAGGACCGGCAAATTTACCAGAACCAGGCGGAAGTCGAGCGCCAGCGTGCCGAGCTGGAGCGCTTGCGCCGCCAGCGCAGCGAATACTAACCCGAGCCCCGCTCGACTCCCACAGTCCCCACAATGTTTCAGGGGAGCGCTTGGCGCTCCCCTGAAATCTCTTGATGACTTCTTCGGCTCGTCCTAGAGTCGAAGGGTAATGAAAATCCTAGTCACCGGTGCTGCCGCGCTTGTCGGCGGCTATTTCACCGCGCGCGCTGCGCGCGAATATGACGTGGTTGCGCTCAAGCGCTCAGACCTCGATATTACCGATCGAGACGCGGTCCATCGATGTGTGCGGGCTGAACGCCCTGGTCTGATCGTCAATTGTGCGGTGATCCAGGTGGACGAGTCACAGGAAAATCCCACCAAAGCCCACGCTGTGAATGTCGAAGGGCCGCGGTTTCTCGCGCGGGCGGCGAACGAGCTTGGCGCAGAGATCATCCACTTCAGCACCCAGTACGCCTTCGATGGCGAGCCTCTCGATCGGCCCTTCTACACGATCAACGACCAACCAAACCCAGTGAACAACTATGGCAAGTTCAAAGTTACCGGCGAGGCAGCGGTGCGCGAGGCCTGCGCGCGCAGCTACATCATCCGCACTTCATGGGTTTATGGCCGTGGCAAGAACAGCTTTCTCTGCACGGTGCGCGACGATCTGCGCTCCGGAAAGCGGGTGCGGGCGATCGACGATATCTGGTCGAGCACGACCTACGCCGCTGATCTCGTCGATCGGGTGCTGGCAATCCGAAGCAAACAAACCTACGGAACCTTTCACGTGGTCAACGAAGGGGTGTGCACCTATTACGAGTACGCCCTCGAAGCGGGCAAGCTCGCCGGCTTAAGCCGCGCGCAGATCGACGCGCTGATCGACGTTACACACGAACGCGATATGCAGCGCGTCGCGGTGCGGCCGCGCTATACTCCGATGCGCTGCATCTTGTCAGAGCAGATTGGCTTGCCGCCCATGCGCGATTGGCAGGCGGCGCTGCTGGAGTACGTGCGCGCATAGCGCGCGGTTTCGAGTTTCGGGTTGCGAGTTTTCCTCAGCCAACCGCGGCACGTTGACACTGCGCTCCGGTCGGGACTAAAACAGCACTAAATCGATCAACGCCAAAGGAGGAACCGATGGCAAACATTCCTTGCATCGACACCGATGGTCACGTGCTCGAACGGCAATCGGACATTCGCAAGTATCTCGAAGAGCCCTGGGTCAAGCGGCCGACGAGTTTGTGGCCGGGCGATCAGCCTTGGGACAACGACATGATGGATTCCTTCGAGATGGCACGGAACTGGCGCGGCTTGAGCGCGGCGCAGCAGGTCGATAACTGGCACAAGATCATGGACGAGTACGACATCGAAAAAGCGATCTGCTTTCCGACTGGTTCGGGCAATATCGCAAAAAACCAGGAGGTGCCGTACCAAATCGCGGTTGCAAAAGCCTCGAACACCCATTTCGCCAAGGAGTACAATGCGCGCTCGAATCGTTTGTCTTGTGTCGGCTGTCTGCCGATGCGCGCGCCGCAGGCGGCGGCGCAGGAGCTGCGCCGCGCGGTGACGGAGTTGGGCTTGAAGGGCTTCGAGATTTTGCCGACAGGGTTGCCGCTGGCTTTGGGCGATCCGTTCTACGATCCAATTTACGAAGAGGCAGAAAAGCTCGGCGTGGTGCTCGGCATCCACGGCACGCGCAACACCTCGCGCGAGCTGGGGACCTCGGGGTTATCGACTTTTTCAGAAGTGCACAGTTATGCGTTTCCGGTCGGCATTCTCTTGCAGTTCACCAGCATAGTTTGCCAGGGTCTGCCGGTGCGTTTTCCAAAGTTGAAGCTAGCCTTCTTGGAAATCGGCGCGACCTGGCTGCCTTACTATCTCGATCGCCTGGACGAGCATTGGGAGAAGCGCGCTGAAATTGAAATGCCGCTGCTGAAAAAAAAGCCGAGCGACTTGGTGCGCCAGTCGAAGCTGTATTTTAGCGTCGAGCCTGGTGAGTCGCAGTTGGTTCATACGGTCGACTACGTCGGCGCCGAGCATTTTCTCTATGCCTCGGATATTCCCCATTGGGATAATGAGTTCCCGCATAATTTGACCGATCTGCGCGACCACAAGCAGTTGTCCAACGACGCGAAGGAAAAGATTTTGTACAAGAACGCGAAGGAGCTGTTCGCGTTGTGAGAATACACTTTCACCACGAAGGCACGAAGGACACGAAGTTCGGAAAAGAGGGAGTCGAGTCAGAGTCAGAAAGTTTTTCTTAGTAGTTTGGCTTTGGCTATTGTGTGCAAGCGTTGTGCATGCCGCCGATAGTATTCGGATTGCGTACAGTTCCGTTGATCCGCACGCGTTGCTGGTTTCGCTGGCGGAGAAGCGCGGGCTGTATACGAAATACGGCTTGGCTTCCACGGTGGTTTACATTCCCGGCGGCAGCACGGTGATTCAGGCGATGCTTTCGGGTGAAGTGGATTTGGGGCAGCTCACCGGTCCGCCGGGGGTGACGGCGAATTTGCGCGGCGCGGATATCACCTATGTCGCCATGACCGACGATAGGATCATCCGGGTTGCAAAAGTTTTTCGACGCTTTTGCGGAGCTAGCGAACGTTAAAGTTCCCGACGCGGACTTCACCAAGATCGCCGCCGAGCTAAACCAGATCGAAAAAAAATATATCGCAGCGCGTGAGAGCGCTGAGATCATCAAGAACCCGCGCATTCTGTGCGCCGCCAGCGAGCAATTCGCCGAGCCCAGTTTGGGCTTCGATCTCGACGTCGCCGTCCTGGAAAAAACTTTTCCCAAGTGTGTGGAAGTGGAGCGCAGCCTTACCGCCAAGCGGCTCCGCGAGCTCTTGACCAAGCAGCGCTTCGATATCGTGCATCTGGTGCTCGGGGTCGATGCCGATGACGCCGATCTGATCTTCAGTCCTATCGACTTCGGGACCAACAAACCAGCCACCGCAGCGGTGGACAAGATGTCAGCCGAGGGATTCGGTGTTTTGCTTAAAGAGTCCAACACTAAGCTCGTCGTCTTGGCGACGTGCAAGGCATTGCTGCTCGGCGTCGAGGTGTCGCATATCGCCAACATGGCGGCGGCGGACGCGACGATCACCGGCGAGCAGGCCGCCGAGTGGGAGGAGTGTTTTTACGGCTTTCTTGCCGAAGGCAAGTCTCTATTTAAGGCCTTCGAGCTGACCAGATCTCAATCGAGTACACCGATCCGGCCCATTCGTAACAAGGATGTCGTGTTTGCTGTTGACTGAGCGTTGGTGTTCTCCGGCGAAACTAGGTCTTCGATTTTCAAAGCAAGCGTTTGCCTTCATCTCCAGTGTTTGACCAATAGCCCGCAGCGCGAAATTCTGCGTGCCCGGCTGACTTGACTCATCGAATTCGTTTTGTAGAGTTCCCTTCCCACGGCGGCTAAACGGGCTTGTCAGAATAGCCGACTTTACATCCTTAACAGGAAGGTTTGCGACATGGCGGACAAAATCATTCGTTTGGATTCGCGGCGCGATCTCGAGGCAATCGCATGGGCTAACGAGTTACACGATACCGAAGTCTGGTTTCACAGCCCACGTTTCCGGCACATCACACGGCTGCATACGGCCGCCGAAGTAGTTTCGTTGCGAGGAAACTTGCAGACCGACTACACCATCGCCAAGCAGTCAGCCATAAAACTCTTTGACTACTTGCAGTCTCTGTTTCGCAACAAGAAACAGGAAATAACCTACGGACCGTATTCACCCACGGGCGCGGTGCGCGCGGTCATGGAAGGAATCAAAGTTTTGTATCTCGGCGGCTGGGCTACATCGGCTAAGGGATCTGAAGCGGAGGACCCGGGCGCCGACTTGGCCAACTATGCGTTGGACCGGGTGCCCAAAGAAGGCGGCGCTTGGGTGCGTGCCCTAATGCATCAAGACGAAGTGCAGCGCTCCCGGCGCATCCGCATGTCGTCGCTGCAAAGAAAAAAGAGTCGCGCCATCGAGTTTAGCCCGCCGCTGATCATTCCTGACGGCGACACCGGCCACGGCGGCGAGCACCACACGCGCAACCTGGTGAAGACCTTCGTCGAAAACAACATCGGCGCGATCCACATCGAAGACCAGCGCGGCGGTAGCAAAGTGTGCGGCCATCAAGGTCAAAAAGTTTTGGTTTCGACGGCCGAGATGATTTCGCGGCTGAACGCCGCGCGGCTGCAATACGACATCATGAACGTGCCGGGCGTGATCGTCGCTCGCACCGATTCCCACGATGCCACGGCGATCGACAGCGCCGACGACGAGCGCGATCATCCGTTTATTTATGGCGCCACCAATCCTGACATCGTGCCGTTCAAAAACGTGAGCCTGGCGGTGATTCGCCGGTTTTACCAAAAAGGCTTCAAGGAAATTAACGGCCATCTTCTTTACAAGCTCTCCGAACTGGCCTACCGCGACGCGGAAAAATGGCTCAAACGCGAGCGTCTCGACGGCTCCATCGCTGCTGGGATAGCGCACATCGAGCGGGAAATCGCCGCGCTTAAGAAATTGCGCCAGCAGGCGCGCCGAGTTGGGAAAGGCCAGCGGGATTTTCGTGAACAGCTAGCCGCCCTGGAAATCAACGTGAAGAAGGTGGTCGAAGAAACCGTCGATGGCGTGGTGGCCAACGTCCGGCAAGCGTGGGCGGAGAAAGCTGGGCTCAAGACCTTTGCCGAGGCCGTCGCAGCGGCGATGGAGAACGGTACTAAGGGGAAGGGCAAGCGTGCCGTGTCCGTCGAGGAATGGAAGAAGTATGCCGCTGGTGTTTCGTATCCCGAAGCGCGGGCCCGCGCTGCTGCCATGGGTATCGATATTTTCTGGGATTGGCACTTGCCGAGAACCCCAGAGGGTTTCTACATCATCACCGGCGGTCGCGATATGGCCACGGCGAGAGGGTTAGCCACGGCGCCATTCGCCGATCTTATCTGGCGTGAAACGGCCAAGCCCGATCTCGTCGACGACAAAGCCTGGGCGGATGCGATTCATGCGCTGCATCCAGAAAAGATGCTGGCCTATAATTTATCGCCGTCCTGGAATTGGGACATCTGGGGTTTTACCGACGATCAGATCCGTAACTTCGCCAACGAGTTGGGCAAGATGGGCTACGTCTTTAATTTCATCACCTACGGCGGCCATCAGACTGAAGCGTTGATGAATGGCCGATTGGCGCGCGCTCTAAAAGAAGAGGGTGTGCTCGGCTTCGTGCGATTGATTCAGCGCGCTTTGCGCTTGGCGCACGACCCGGCGCAGTTCCCGCAGAGCTTTGTCGGCGGTGACTGGGCCGACCGTTTCCGGCGCGCCGCGCGCGGCGCTTCGCTCACCAGTTCTTCCATGGGCGGCAAGTCGACCGAAACGCAGCATCGCAAAGCCGTCGAGGTGCCCACGAGCGTTTTGGAGAAATGGCTCAGCGTGTGGGCGGAGCACTGGCACCAGCAGAAACTCTATCATGGCGGCGCTCTGGCGGTTGAATTGAAGGAGCGCTGGGCTGGTTCCGAAGACATGATGCTTAATGTCTTCGACGAGGCCAAAGACAAGATTGCCGAAATTATCTTTCGTGTCGATAAAGATCGCGATGGCCGAAAATTTCTTGCCGTCAAAGACCAGAATACGATGAAAAAGTTTCGCTCGCGGCGGCTGATGACTTTAATGCACTTTTTCCTCCTGCACCGCTACAAAACCGAGGTCGTGCACTATGTCACGCCGACCGACGACAACCGCTTGTCGGTGCAGCGCATGATCCAGAACGGTGTGTTCCGCGCCGCGCGCACCGACGATCCGAACATGATCGCCATCGAAGTCGACCATGCACGGGGGCAAAAGATTTTTGCCAATGAAGATTCGATCAGGCGCTTCATCAGAGCGCAGTTCAAACCCGTGAAGCGTCGCAGTGAGACGCGGCGCACGGCCCGGCGCAGCGCTTAGCTGTGCCGCAACAGGTTGGGAGTGCAGGGCATCGGTCCATGGCTCACTACATCGAAACTTCTGGTTTACGCATTGACGCGCGGCTCTACCGTTTGGTGGAGGATGAAATCGCGCTTGGCACGGGTATCGATCCCAATTCATTTTGGGATGCCTTGAGCAAGGTTGTCGCTGACTTGGCGCCGAGAAATCGTGCGCTACTGGATCACCGTGATCGGCTGCAAAGGCGAATTGATGACTGGTGCCGAGCGCAGCGAGGCAAAGCCTTCGACGTGGGTGAGTACAAAGCATTCCTCACCCAAGTCGGCTATCTGGTTTCAGAACGCGAAGATTTTCAAATATGCAGCGCCAATGTGGACCGAGAAATCTCTTCGATCTCAGGGCCGCAACTCGTGGTGCCGCTCGACAACCCGCGCTACGTGCTCAACGCCGCCAACGCCCGCTGGGGCAGTCTTTATGACGCGCTCTACGGCACCGACGTCGTCCCTGAAAGCGACGGTGCTGAAAAAGGCGAAGGCTACAACCCACGGCGCGGTGCCAAGGTGATCGCCTATGCCGAGGCATTTTTAGATGAAGCCGTCGGCCTCGCCGGAGGAAAGTTCTCGGAGGTCGCCGCTTATGAGTTAAAAGATGTCAATGGCACCAAGCGATTAGCCGTGCAGCTCAAGGACGGCCGCGAGGCTGGTTTGGCTGACGGCAGGAAGTTTGTCGGCTACCGGGAAGCCGCAGGGGAGTTATTCGAAGTAATTTTTAGGAACAACGGATTGCATATCAGGGTTATTATCGATCGCGCTCATCCCATCGGCAAGGCGCATGCAGCCGGCGTCAAAGACGTGGTTCTCGAAGCCGCGGTGACGACGATCCAAGACTGCGAAGATTCAGTGGCAGCCGTTGATGCCGGCGATAAAGTCCGCGTCTATCGCAACTGGACCAGCCTCATGAAAGGAACGTTAACCGCCAGCTTTGAAAAGGGTGGGCGGGAAATGCAGCGTTGCTTGAATGCCGATATTAGCTTTACTGCGCCCAACGGTGAGAGCCGAACTCTGCCGGGGCGCAGTCTCATGCTGGTGCGCAATGTTGGCCTGCACATGTATACGGATGCGGTAACGACGATGGCGGGCGAAGAAATTCCCGAGGGCTTTCTCGACGCCATGGTGACTGCGTTGGCAGCGCTGCACGATTTGCGGCGCTCGGGCACGGTGGTCAACAGTCGGAGCGGCAGTGTCTATATTGTCAAACCCAAGCAGCACAGCGCCGAAGAAGTGGCCGCAACGGTGGAATTGTTCGAGCGCGTCGAAGCCGCGCTGGGACTGAAACGCAACACGCTCAAGATCGGCATCATGGACGAAGAGCGCCGTCTGACGGTCAACCTAGAGCAAGCGATCGGCGCGGCCCGCGAACGAGTCGTCTTTATTAACACCGGATTTCTCGATCGCACCGGCGACGAAATTCATACCAGCATGGAGCTCGGGCCGATGGCGCCGAAGACAGCGATCAAGAATTATCCGTGGCTGGGCGCCTACGAAGATCGCAACGTCGACATCGGCATCGCCACCGGCCTGCCAGGCAAAGCGCAGATCGGTAAGGGGATGTGGACCATGCCCGACGAGATGCGCAAGATGATGGATGCCAAGCAAGCCCACCCGGAGGCGGGCGCGAACACGGCCTGGGTGCCGTCGCCGACCGCCGCCACGCTACACGCGCTGCATTACCACCGCGTCGATGTGTGCAAGAAACAAGCGGCGCTGGCGCAGCGGCGTCGCGCCGATCTGGACGCGATCCTGACACCGCCGCTGCTCGATCGCGCACTGAGCAGCGCGGAGATTCAAAGCGAGCTCGATAACAACGCCCAAGGGATTCTGGGATACGTGGTGCGCTGGGTCGATCAAGGCATCGGTTGCTCAAAGGTCCCCGACATCCACGACACTGCGCTGATGGAAGATCGCGCCACTCTGCGCATCTCCAGCCAGCACATCGCCAATTGGCTGCACCATGGCATTGTCAGCCGCGCTCAAGTGATCGAGACTTTCAAGCGCATGGCGGGCATCGTCGACCGGCAAAACTGCGGCGATCAAAATTACCGCAACATGGCGCCGAACTTCGATCAAAGCATCGCCTTCAAAGCTGCTTTGGATCTAGTTTTCACTGGCTGGCAAAGCGCCAACGGCTACACCGAAGCGGTGCTGCACACCTGCCGCCGGCAAATCAAGGCGGCCAGCAGGGGGCGGACTCGAACTTAAAAGCGATTTTTTTCGACCGACCCTTTAGTGCGTTTTCGCTTTCCGTGCCGCGGCGATGTCGCCTTCGCTCAGGCGATAAAACCGCACCGGGTTGTCGCACAGCATTTTGTTGCGAAATTCGTCAGTCAGATCTTTGCGCGCGCGCAACGTCGGTAGATCGCCGCCGAATTGGTCGCGCTCGCGCTCGTGGGGAAAGTCTGAGGCCCACATAATCGTGTCGTCGCGCAATAACTTAATGACGTACGGCGCCGTGCGTTCTTCCACTTCCATCGTGACGAAGATGTTGCCGCTCTCGAAAAAATGGCTGGGCGGATGTTTCAAATGCGGTGCGAGGCGAGCGGCAAACTTTTCATAGTCTTCCTCCATGCGGTCCATCATGAACGGCACCCAACCGGCGCCGGCTTCGAGGTAGGCCATGCGCAGCTTGGGAAATTCTTGAAACACGCCCTGGAACATCATGTTAGTGAATTGCAGGAACAAACCCACTGGATGTTCGAGCATGTGCGCTTCGAGGAAACTTTGCACGCGGTCCAAGCCAAGATTTTGGCTGACGCCGCCGTGGATCGTCAGCGGGATGTCTAATCGTTGTGCTTCGTCGTAGATGACGTGAAATTCCGGTGAGCCGTAGAGCGGCACGCGGTTGTTCGTGACCGATGGTAAAAGCCCGGCACAGAAGCCCAGGTCTTTGACGCAGCGGCGCAGTTCCGCTGCTGCCGCCTGCGGATCTTGCGGCGCGAGGAGGGCGACGCCTTTGAGCCGCGGCGACTGGCTAGTGAATCGGTGATAGAGCCAATCGTTGTAACCCTGGGCGAGCGCCGACGCCCAGGCGGGCAGGGCGATCATTCCCAGTGCCAACGCCGAAGTTGGATAGAGCACTGCCATGTCGACGCCGTTCTCGTCCTGAAATTTGATCCAGCGCTCGGCGTCGGGATCTTCCCGCTTCCCTTTGCGTGACAAGCCGCGCTGCCAACCGTCGGCGTCGAACATCGGCCAGGTCGTATGCCAGTTCATTTCGCCAAAGTTACCTTTGATGTGAGAGAAGATGTCCTTGTGGTCTTCCATGATGTGGCCGTCGGCGTCGATAACGAACTTTGCCATTGTCTGGGTCTCCTTGGTCGGTGTGAAATAACAAAAGAAACTCTTGTCCTTCGTGCCTCGTGGTGAGTCCTGATGTCTTGTTTTGCTACTGCAAAAAGATCTTTTGGTAATCTTTCTTTTTTACTTCGTAGTCCTCTTTGGTGAACTGGTACATCTGGACAAATTTGATTTTCTCCGCGTCGGGCAGCGCAGGGTAGATGCCTCTGCGGTTGACGAACTCGCCGGTATAGGCCTGGATTTTCATGCTCTCTTCGTCGAGAAAAAAATCGATGAACGCCTTGCCCGCGCTGGGCCGCGGCGCTTTGGCGGCTAGGCTGATATATTGGCCGTCGCCGAGCATGCGGTAGTCGCGCACATAGTCTAAACTCGCCCCCTGTTTATTGTACGTTAGCACGAAGCGCACGAAGGTGATGCCGATGGGCACCTCGCCGGTGCCGACTTTGTCGGCCGCGGGGACGATGGACTCGGCAAATTGCGGTTTGGCGGCGGCGAGATCGCGGATGAATTTTTCAGCCCGCTCCTTGGGCATGATTTTGTCCAAGCTGCCAAGCCACTGGGTCGTCAGCGTGTGGTTGACCGGGTGGGGCATGACGAGCTTGCCGCGATACTCTGGCTTAACCACGTCCTCCAAAGTTTTCGGCGCCTCGGCCGCTTTGACGCCGGCTTTATTGAAAATCACGCCATAGAGCACGTTGCGATAGCGCGCGCCGAGTACCGGATCGATGGCGTCCTTGGCGAAGCCTTTGAGCGCTGGCGATTCGTATTTCGCGAAGGCTCCTTCTTTCGCCATCACATGCATGTGATCGCCGGTGGTGGCGACCACGTCAAAGATGGGCTTGCCGACGCGGTGTTCGGCGAGCACACGGTCCATGACCTCTGTTGAACCGCCGCGCCAATATTCCATCTGCAGGCCGGTTTTCTTCTCGAAGGCGGCCTTGAGCGCATCGGCGGTGAAGGTTTCCATGGACGTGTAAACGATCACCTTGCCGCCGTCTTTCTTGGCGGCGGCGACGGTTTGCGCCGATTGGCCGAAAACCGCCGACCCTTGGGCGAATACCAAACAGCCAATTGCGAGAGCAAAGAATGTTCGCATGAGTTGCCTCCGGGCATAACGTCTATGCGACAGGCTTTATCTCGCGTGACTTGAGCAGTCAAGGAGAAAGGGATCTTTTCACCACGAAGACGCGAAGGGCACGAAGTTCGGAAAAAAAGAAGTTTTGGGCGCGCGTGAGCACATGAATCACTTCGTGGTGAGTTCTTATTTCCCCGCCAGCCGTTTGAAGAAGCCCTCGCGCTCGAGCTCGTCGAGGGTGCTTTCATCGAGATACTTACTGATGGTCATGTCGACTTTGCTGGACGGCGTACGTTGAGCGATGATCTCCAGCGTGTTGCGCAGGCCTTCGTGGGAGACGCGGGTGGGGAAGGCAAAGCTCTTGGCGAAATACTGGTAGGTCTCTTCGATCGCTTTCGGGTTTTTGAAACGGAGCCACTTCGACAGCACGGCCAAGCCGCGCTCTTTGTTGTTCATGAACTGGTAGACACCTTCGGCATGGGCCTGTTGAAAGCGTTTTACAGTCTCGCGATTTTTTTCGACGAAAGAACGGCGCGCCACCATGACGTTCATCGGGAATGAAGTGCCTTTGACTTCATTCATTTTGGCGAGCTCGTGCATGCCCAACCGTAGCGCTTCATTAATATCAGGGTAGGAGAGCATGGTGCCGTCGATGGCTTTGGTGGAAATGCCGATGATGCGCGAAGCGGAATCGCCGGCGGGAAAAATTGTCACCGCGGTGCGCGGGATGTTCCATGCTTTGAGCATGAGGAACGTCGCGGTTTCGGTGGCACCGCCGACGGCGAGGATGCCGATTTTTTTGCCAACCAAATCTTCCTGTCGGCGAATCTCTTTTGTCGTTACGAAGCTGTATGGAAAGCTATTCAGCGAGCCCGATATGATTACCAGTTCGGCGCCGTTATTGATCGCGTTGAGCGCTGTCGCGGCGTCAACCTGGCCGAATTGTATGCTGTTGGCGAGCAGCGCTTGGAGCTGGCGCACCGAGCCGGAGATAAAAACCAGATCGCCGTTGAAGCCGTATTTGTTGAACAATCCTAAATCTTTGGGCGCCCAGACCGGCGCTTGGAAGCCGGCGAAGCCGGCGTAGGCGACCAGGTTGGTTTCCTGGGCGCGGACAATAATAGGGAGTGCGAAAATCAGGAACGCGACGGCGAAGAATCTTTTGAACATGTGTTCCCCTCATTTTGTGGTCACAAAAAGAAGGGCGCGATGAATCGCGCCCATACGTCGGATACGTCTACTTGGCGTTGAATGCATTCTCAACCCGAAACGCGAAACCCGGAACTCGAAACGATTCTCATAATCCGCCGCGATTCCAGGTCTCTCCCTTCCTGACTTTGGCGGCGTAGTATTTCCACTCCGCCGAATGGGACATGGGCTTGCCACGGGGGAGAAGTTTCTCTTTGCTGCCGGCCAAAGTGTCGATGAAATCCGCCGGAACCGCGCGGAAGCCGAAGGAGTTGGCGGTGGTCATGATTTTCGCCGTACGCTCCATGTAGACCGCGTTGAAGCAGGCTTCGTCGATCGATGTCCCAACGGTGACGATGCCGTGGCCTTTGATCATCATGCCCTTGGCATCGCCCAAGGTGCGCGCCAGATCGGCGCCCTCGTCCTCGTCTAGAATATAGATCGGCCGCGGGTAGATCGGCACCCCGGTGCCGAAACGTCCCGATTGCATGTGCACACAGGAAACCGGTTTGTCGGCAAGACTCATGGCAACGCAGGTGGAGGCGTGGCAATGCACCGCGGCCTTGACGTCGGGGCGCGCTTTGAAGATTTCCGTGTAGATAACGGCTTCGCGGGGCGGCGTACCGACCCCGGCAAGCTTCCTGATATTATAGTCGAAGTGGACGACCCAAGGCTTTTTGTCTTCATCGGCGGGGCGAAACATTTGCACCGCGATGCCTTTGTTGTCGGGGAGGCGCACGCCGACGTGGCCCCAGATGTCGCCGATCTCCCATTCGAGAATCTTGCAGGCGATGGCGAGCTCTTGTTCGGCGACTTTGACTTGAGCGCGGCTGGTTTTGGGGTTGTTGGTTTTCATCTTGGGCTCAGTGAATGATTTGGGAAACGGCCTTCTTGCGCGCCCAGTAGGACATCTAAGAGCGCCGGGATCCGGTAGCGGCGCATCAAGTTGCCGGCCGGCGTGCCGGCGTTGGTTTGGGTGATTAGTTCGTTGTCTTCGCGCGATAACATGGACTACTCCTGGTTCAGCCTAATCGGTCGGATCCGACGGATTGGTCGGATCGAAAATTTCTCATTTTCAGCTTTCCGCGTTTCAGCTGTTTCAGGTCTCCAGGGTTCCTGCTGCAAACATCTCGGCATACGACATCGCCTTACGAACCATTCCTTGCTCGACGTTGTATCTTACAAACGCGTCAATCGTGCTCTTGTTGGCGTTGATGCCGTACTTCCAGGGGTCGCCCCACTTTGCCAGTTGTTCTTTTAGCTGCTCGCGCAGGTATACCACGGAGAAACCGCCGCGGTCGCTTAGACTATCGTCGTAAGCGAGCGCCTTGGCTTTCTCAAAGGCGGCGCAGAATTTCGCCGCCAATTCTGGCCGCTCGCGGTCGAGCTCGCGGCTCATGACGATCATATGCACCGGCGTGAAAATGCCGGTGTCGTTGTAGAGGTCGAGATCTTCCTCCACGTAGTCGGGAAACAGCCGCTTGATCTTGGGATTGTTCTCTAAATTCTCGAACATCTTGGTGTCGGAGATGTCGGTGATCAGCGCGTCCAGCTCGCCGGCAATCAGCCGCTGTGACATATTCTTGCTCTCGTCGACGTAGTCGATCTTCACTTTGTCGTCATGCACGGGAAAAACTTCTTTGGCTTGCAGCACCCATTGGACTTGCGAGAAATCGACGCCGTAGCGTTCTTTCAAGAGTCCGCGCGCCCAAACCGTCAGCGCGGTGCGATAAGTGCGCGAGCCGATCTTTTTGCCGGCGAGATCTTTCGGCGCGCGGATGCCCGAGTCGACGTGGCAAAAAACTAGCTGATAAACCGGCTTGCGCTTGGAGAAGACCGGCAGGCCGATGATTTCCCAGCCCGCCTCGATGGCCGGCAGAAAATAGCCAATGTTCAAATCCATCAGGCCGAAATCGCCGGCCTTGAGCTTGGGGTCTTCCTTGTTGATCATCGATGACGACTTAACCGGTTTTAGCGTGACCCCGTCGATGGGCACTCGCCCTTCGAGCAGCGGCATCGTGATGTCGTAGCGCATCACGGGGAACTCGACTTCGATGGGTTGGCTCATGGCACTCCCGTTCAAACTTGCCGGCTGAATTTTGCCGCCAGCAAATCCGGCTGGCCGTGCTGCTTGGAAAACACCCTGGCGATCTCGTTGTCGTCCACTGCGGCTAGCGTCGGCGGGTTCCATTGCGGCTTTTGATCTTTGTCGATCAATCTCGCGCGCACGCCCTCGCGAAAGTCGGACTTGGCGCAGAAGTTAAGCGACATGTCCCACTCGCGCAGGAAGACTTCTCTTAATGAAAGATTCTTGCCGCCGCGCACTTGCTCGAAGATGGCTTTGGCAGACGTTGGCGAGCCGCTGAGGTATCCGTGAATGGCGTTTTTCATCCAAACATCGTCACCTTGCCAATGGCGCAGGGCGCTATCGACGGCATCCATCGTCGGGTGCAGCGTGAGTTGTTTGATCTGCGCGTGGCGTTCGATCACGTCGGATGGGCCGGCTTGGGCAGCGGTCTTCACCAGATAGTCGCGCAGCATTTTCTTGTTGGCGGCGCCATCACTGGTCCACGGGAGCGCTTCTAAGCCGGCTAACGCTTGCTGCTTGCCGTCGGCGTGCATCAAGAAATCAGCCATGCCGATGGCCACCGCGTCGGCGCCGCCGAAGCGTGCGGCGGTGAGGCCAAGAAACAGACCGGTGCCATCCGGCATGTGGTTTAAAAATGCCGTGCCGCCGACGTCCGGATAAAGGCCGATGCCGATCTCCGGCATTGCTAGCATGGTGCGCTCGGTGACCACGCGGCAGGACGCGCCGTTCATAATGCCGATGCCGCCGCCCATCGTAATGCCGTCAGCCCAGCAAAGAATCGGTTTAGGATAAGTGTGGATCAAGTAATCGACGAAATATTCGGCGGTGAAGTAGTCGACGCCGATCTGGATGCCGGGGCCGGTTTGCAGCCCGAGCACCAGTGCCTTGACATCGCCGCCGGCGCAGAAGGCTTTCTCCGAGTCGGCGTGCAAGATAAGGCAAGCCATCTCATCGCGCGCTCGCCAATCGAGCAGCTGGCGTTCCATGGCCGCAAACATGGCGAGGTTGAGCGCGTTGAGCGCGCGCGGATTGTCGAGGGTGATGATGCCGATTGACGACTTTCCCGCTCGCCGCTCGGTAAACTGTATGCCCACGTTTTGCTGCTGCAATGGCTCACTCATAGCGCGCATTAGACACTAGCTTTTGCCTGGAAACAACGGCTCGATTCGGAGCCGAAAAGAGGGAGGCTGAACGTACAAATCTGTGAGGGGGCGTCAAATTTTCCGCGTAGGGGCGCGCCAATGGGGTTTTGCTCACTTTCGGGTTGCCGGACGTATCCCTTGTAATAACAGCTACTTGCGCATTCTGCGCGCCGTTGGCACTGCCGTTGCTAGCTATTCGGAAACGAGTAGTTAATTCTCGACAGAGAGGGACAAAATGGAAGCAGAAGTATCCACCAATTTAGAGATGCCGACCAATTTTCAGGTCAGCGACATTCACTTTGACAACGAGATTTTTGCAGCGGCAGTCTGTCATCGGTGCGGCACCAAAATTTACCCGGCTCATTCGCTCGAAGCACATCTGGATCGTCATCAACTGAAGGACTTGTACCTAGAAGGCGAGTTGAAAAGACTGCAATACGCAATGGGTAGAATGCGTTAACGTTTCCGACCGTGTTTCCCCAGCGCAAGCCGGGCTTACCTCCTCTGTCCAGCTTGCGACTTCCCGTGGGTGTCCCTTCCCCGGGGGACACCCCCTCCCCTCAAGCTCGCGGCACCGGACTTCCGTCAAAAGATTAACTAGCGCGTCAATCGCTCGGCGCCGCCCTGTCAAGCGTCACATCGTCGTCTGGCCGGTTTGAATCTGGTGAAAGCAGTGGCGCCAGATGGCACGAAAGTGTTGGTAAAACTCGTCGCGGGAGAAGCGGTTGTCGTGATTGATGTCGAAGAGGCGCACGTAGCCGGTAACTTCTTTTTCGGGTAGACCCCATTCGATCAAGAGCATGCGAATCTCAAACGCCTCCAGGTAGCCGCTGCGATCGATGTCGACCTGATCGAAGACAAAATCGGCTTGCTCGCGCTCCGAGTATTTCTTGCCCGGTTGGAGCGGTTGGGTCAGGCGATCCTGGATCGACTCGATGCGCCAGAGTTTCTTGTAGCAGGTGTTAAAGTCGATGCGCCCGTTGTCGCAGTACTGACGTAAGAAAGCTTGCACCGAGTCGATGGGCATGTCCCAGTCGGCAAGGATGCTCTTGATTTCTTCGCCGCTGAGGACGCCATCGTGGTCTGTGTCGAGCTGGTCGAAAATCTTTCTGACGTAGGTCTCTTCGCACGGGTCAACGCGCGTCGGATCTGCCACGCCCGCGGCGTAAAGCCGCTTCGACATCCAGAGCGATTTGGCTCCGGGATCGATCACCGTCGCGCGGCCGTATTCGCGCGCAAGATTGCGGTATTGTTCTGAGCTGGGGCGAAACAGCCAACGTGCCAGCACTGTGAATAACAAAACGAAACCTATATGCAGCAGCGGGCCGATGGGACCCATGATCGCCGGGTAGGTCACGAAGGGAGCGAGCGTGATCGCCGCGGTGTAGAGTGAATCGCGAAACAAGCCAAGATGGCGCAGCGCGACGAAAAACACTCGGCACCACACATAGGTGTTGAGCGCGAGGTATGTGTTCATCAGCCAATAGGTTGAGCTCGGACTTTGGAGCAGATGAAACGCGCAGTAGGCATGCAGCGCCGTGACGAAAATATAGCTCGGTGTCATCACTGCTTTGGAACCGAAGACGATCGGCGTCTGGTAAATAGCGGTCGGCGTGTGCAACAACAACGCGGCCAACGCGGCAATCAACCCGAGCACATGGCTGCCGGTGGCGTAGGCAGCGATGGCGGCGACCAGCTCTACGCTGCCACCGATGAGGTGCAACACCAGCGAGAGACGCCGTCGCGGCAGCATCAAGAATTTCGGATGGGCGGGACGGGTGTAGTGGTAGAAAACGACGAAAAAATTAAAAAAGGTTGAAAGCAGCGCAACCAACAAAACCTGGGTGCTGGGCGAGTAGTCAGGAACCGGAACCGTTGTCCAGACAAAGGCCGCAATCAGGTAGGCGGTCAGGCAGGCGACGAAAACGATCGACTTGGCGGCTCCGGCTTTTTTCATCCATTCGAAAATCATCGACGGATTGTAAGTTCAACGACTTCTGGTATCAAGAAGCATAGACCCAGCCGTAGGGCGGCCGAATGATTTTCCAACCTTTCACGATCAAGAACGTCACGTTCAAAAATCGTATCTTACGTTCCTCCATTGGCGGTCGCACCAGCTACTATGATGGCACGGTGAACCCGGCATGGAAGCGTTTCGAGACCCGTTTCGCTGAAGGCGGTGTCGGCGGCATTATTTCTGCAACCGTTACGGTCGATGACAAACGCTGGTCGCCGTTGGAGTATCCCAAGCTTTCGCACGACCGTTTTATCAAGCCGATCGGCGAAGTCGTGCGCGCTGTGCAGGCGCTCGACTGCCGCTATATCCTGCAATTGGGCGATGCCGGTTACCATACGCAGACGAGCCTGTTTCCGCAGGCGGAAGATTGCCAGTCCGCATCGAGCGGCTTTGATTTTCTTTTCGGCTACGGCAATCGCAGTATCGCCATGACGACCGAAGAGATCGAACGGACGGTGCGGAACTTTGCCGATGCGGCGCGGCGCGTGCGCGAGGCCGGCTGCGACGGCGTCGAGATCACCGCGTCCAAAGGCTACATCATTCACCAGTTCTTGAATCCAGCGACCAATCGCCGCACCGATAGATATGGTGGTTCGGTGGCCAGGCGATTTCAGTTTTTGCGGGAGATCGTGCACGCCGTGCGGCGCACGGTGGGCAACGATTTTCTCTTCGGTGTGCGTTTGTCGGCGCTGGACTACAACTATTTGCCGGTGAATATCCGGCTGCCGGTGGTTTGGCCGCTGCGTGACTACTGGATGGGCAACACCCTCGACGAGACGCTTTACTACGGTGAAGAGTTGGCGCAGCTTGGCGTCGACTACTTGCACATCAGCAACGGTTTCGGGTTCATCAATCCCAAAGAAAGCCCTGGAGGTTGGCCCATCGACGAGATGCGCCACTATGTCAACTCGACGCGGCACTTGAGCACCAAGGCAAATCTCCGCGCGATCATGGCGAATGTTCTGCCGCGCTGGTTGTTGCAACGGATCTTCAGCATCGGTTGGGACTACGTGCCGGCTGTGAACGCCGAGCATGCGCGGATCTTTAAGCACACGCTCAAATTGCCGGTGATCGGCAATGGCGGCTTTCAAGACAAGGCAACCATCGAGCATGCACTGGCCAATGGCCAGTGCGATCTCGTCGCGATGGCGCGCCCGCTGCTCGCCAACCCAAATCTGCTGCGGCTCTTTGAACAGAATTTCGACAAGCCCGAGCGACCCTGCACTCACTGCAACCGCTGCTCTATTGCCACCGCCGTCCATCCGCTGGGCTGCTACGATGCTTCGCGTTTCTCCTCACAAGATGAGATGGAAGCACAGATTCTTTGGTGGACCGGCGGGCCAAACACAGAGTGCGATTGATGGCAGCCGGAGCAAAGCCGGCGAACCTATCGACCCATACGAACTTCCATCCGTGCGCGAGCGGTGGCGCCGGTTGACAAGCGCAGCTCGGGTTCTTTATGTAGAAGCAGTCTCTTATCGAAAGGAAATGTTTGGGCGACCTGGGGCTCCGGCAAGCCGGTGATTGCGATCGGGACGGAAATGGACGCGCTGCCGGAAGGCTCGCAAACGCCCGGGTCGATTCCGCGCAAGCCGCTCGTTGACGGCGCGCCGGGTCACATGGAAGGGCACAACTTGATGGCGGCTGCCGCTGTCGGCGCGGCTCTAGCGGCAGCACTTTGGCCGACAGGCCCACTTCTTTTTGGATCATCGACTTCTGCAGATCCTTGGCAAACTTCTGTTCGTCATCGGTCCACTTCGGCATGCCGACAACGTCGATGTTTTTTGCCCCAGCGCCGGAATACGGTGCCTGGGAGCTTGAACTGCTCCATCGCTTTTTTCACCGCGTGAGTGGCGGGCCGGCAGAACTCTTCGTCCAACGACATCGGCGACATCACCTGGGTGGTGCCCTCTGCGACGGTGCGCTTCCCCTCAGTGGTGCCAGGCATCCAGGCGCATCATTGGTCGGCGGGCGTCACGCCTGCCATGTCCATCGGCCACAAAGACGCGGTTGTCGGCGCGAAAGTGATCGCCGCGTCGGTGCTCGATTTGCTGACGTCTAGCGAGCTGTTGGCCTCCGCCAAAAAACAGTTCGAACAGGATACCGGCGACACGAAATATTTTTCACTGCTGCCAGAAGATGCCAAAGCGCCGGTCAACCTTTACAAGGACATCACGGACAAGTATCGCGCCGCGATGACCAAGTTTTATTTAAACAAGCAGGCGGTGTTTAAATAGGCGCGAGGCTCGAGTAGGATGCGAAGTATGTTGCATGGAGTTTTATCTGTCGCCCCTTTGAAAAAGGGGGGAAGGGGGGATTTCCCCCTGTGCGCAGAGTTCAAATCCCCCTCAATCCCCCTTTTTCAAAGGGGGAAGCGGATCGCGGTGGTTTGCCTGATCATTGTTTCTGCCCTTTGTGGCGGACATTCGTCGGCCCAGACGCAATCCAACTGGCAGCAGGAATGGGACAAAACCATCGCTGCGGCTAAGAAAGAAGGCAAAGTCGTCGTTGGCTTGCCGCCGAGCGCAGAACTGAGAAGAGAACTAGAGCCGGCGTTTAAGAATCGCTTCGGCTTCGAGATGGAAATCTTCCAGGCAACCGGGCCGCAGATCGCTAATCGTATCGTGACGGAAGCGAAGGCTGGGGTGCGCTACTTCGATTCTTTTATCTTCGGCTCGTGCACAGGTGTGCCGCTGATCAAGTCGGGCCACTTCGATCCGATCGAGCCTTACATGATTCTACCCGAGGTGAAGGACGCGAAGAATTGGTGGGGCGGGCATGTGTGGATGGACAATGTGACGAATTCGAAATTGTTCTACTCGTTCATCGCGACGAAAAGCACGGAGGGCTATTGGATCAACACGACCCTGGCGAAGCCGGAGGAGTTCCGTTCACTGGAAGACCTTTTGAATCCCAAATGGAAGGGCAAGATTGGTTTGAGTGATCCGCGCGTGGCAGGGTCAGGTTTATCTGTTTGGTCTTATCTCTGGGAGAGCAAAGGTGAAGAGTTTTTGAAGAAGCTCGTGGCGCAGGAGTTGTTCGTCACTCAGAACTTGCGCCAGCTCGCTGAGTCGCTCGCGAAAGGAAAGCTCGCCATTACACTTGGCATTGGCTTGGCGCAAGTCGAACCGTTCGTGAAATCGGGTTTGCCCCTGAAAGATTTGCCTGATCCCGTGGAAGGCAACCCGTCGAGCAATGGCTATGGCACGCTCGCCATTGTTAAGAATCCGCCCCACCCAAACGCGACAAAAGTTTTCGTCAATTGGCTGCTCAGCAAAGAAGGTCAGGAAATCTATAGCCGAGTGCTCTTGCACGGCACGCGGCGTTTAGACGTCGACACCAAATGGATGGCCAAACAGGGGGTCGAGGCCTCGAAGGACTATCTGAGCGTCGCGGATAATGAGCGGAAACGGAATTATCTCGAAGACAAGTGTGTCGACGTGCGGATGAAAGCGCAGAAATTTGCGGCGAGTGTTTTGCAATAATGTGCTATTGCCTCCTTCCCCCGCCTCGGGGAAAGGTTGGGATGGGGGCCGTCAATGCAACGCCGCCACGTTGCCCCCAACTTAGTCCTCCGCCAAGGCGGGGGTGGAGATAAGAATTAGCCCCATGAAGTAGGACCACTGCCATGGAAACTCTTCCCTACCCCGACTTTCGCAGCTTCATCGAAGAAGCCAAGAAAGTCGCTGAATGGCGCCTGATCGAAAACGCCGACTGGGGCAACGAGATCGGCGCGCTGATCGAGGCGACCGCGGAACTCGACGAGCGCCCGATGCTGATCTTTGACAAGATCAAAGATTATCCCGCGGGGTTCAGATTGGTCAGCCTTGCCTTCGCCAACTACAAGCGTACGGCGCTGGCCTTCGGGATCCCTCCAGACAAGACCAAGCTTGAAGTGGTGCGTTTGTTGGCGCGCAAAATGAAATCGGGCAAAGCCATCGCGCCCAAAGAAATCAAGTCCGCGCCGCTGATGGAAAACGTCATGCAAGGTGACAAGGTTAACCTTCTAAAATTCCCAGCCCCGCATTTCCACCACGGCGACGGCGGGCGCTACATCGGCACCGGCGATTGCGTGATCAACGCCGATCCCGACAGTGGATTTATCAATGCCGGCACCTACCGGATTCAACTGCACAGCAAAAATCTTCTCGGGCTTTGGATGAGCCCGGGTCAAGATGGGCGGCTGATTTGCGCCAAGTATTGGTCCCAGGGCAAGAGCTGCCCTGTCGTTGTCACGTTTAGCACCGATCCGATGTTGTTCACGCTGGCGCACACGAAAGTTCCCTTCGGCAAATCCGAGCTGGAACTTGCTGGCGGGCTCATAGGCAGGCCGCTGGAATATGTTCGCGGGCCGCTGACGGGCTTACCGATTCCCGCTGGCGCGGAGATCGCGCTTGAAGGCGAAATCCCGCCGCCGAGCGAACAGGCGGCGGCAGAAGGGCCCTTTGGCGAGTGGCCTGGCTACTACTCCGGCGGTACCATCGGTACAGGCGAAGCGCAGCCTGTGATCCGCGTTCAAGCGATTTATCACCGCAACGATCCGATCCTTGAAGAGGAGGCGCCGCTGTGGACCGGCGCGATGAAGATCGACGGCAATCCGACGGCGGGGATACTTTGGGATCAGTTGGAAGCCGCCGGCGTTCAAAACGTCGTCGGTGTCTACAATCATTCACCTTACATGACCGTGGTTGCCATCGAACAGAAATATGCCGGCCATGCCAAGCAAGCGGGCCTGTCGGCGGTGAGCTGCGCTGCCGCGGCACGCAACGGCCGCTACGTCGTCATCGTCGACGAAGACATCGACGTCACCAACATGAAAGAAGTGCTCTGGGCGATGATGACCCGGGTCGATCCCAAGACCAATATCGATCTGATCGACGGCGCCTGGAGCACGCCGCTCGACCCGCGCATGCCGCCAAGCAAACGCGAGTCGAAGGATCACACCAACAGCCGGGCGATCGTTTATGCGGTGCGGCCATTTGAGTGGAAAGATAGGTTTCCGAAGGTCAGCCGCTCTAGCCGCGAGCTGCGCGAGCAAGTGATCAAGAAATTTCGCGGCGTGATTCCGTTTCCGGGAGTTTAACCGGTCCATACAAAGAAAATGGTTTTGAAGTTTATACAGAACTTCCGATTCGATTCCCTCGCCCCCTGGGAGAGGGTAAGGGTGAGGGCTGTTCGAAGCGGAAAATTCACAGCCAAAGCGTGCCCTCACCTCAGTCCTCTCCCAGAGGGAGAGGAAGTAAGAAAGTCGGTCGGATCGGATAACCGAAGGAACAAGGTTTTTGTTGTCGTGCTCGCGCTCAGCTTTGTTTTCTTTACACAGCTCACGCTCGCCGCCCAGTCTCCCACCGAATGGGAACAAACTCTCGCCGCCGCACGAAAAGAAGGCATCGTGGTCGTCGGCATTCCCGCCAGCACCGAGCTGCGCACGCTGATCGGCGAAAAGTTCAAAAACAAATTTGGCATCTCGATCGAGCTGCTTGCCGCGCGCGGACCTGAAAACGTCACGCGCATTTTGACCGAGTACAGTGCCGGCGTGCGCTACTACGACGTGCTTGTCGCCGGCGGCGCGACGCCACTGCCAATGATAGCGGCGGGTGCGGCAGAGGATTTCACGCAGTATATGATTCTCCCGGAAGTGAAAGATCCCAAATACTGGTGGGGCGGCCATATCTGGGAAGATAACGTCAGTACCGAACGCTATAGTTATGCCTTCCTCTGCTACACCAGTGAAACCTGGTGGTATAACTCAAGCCAAGCGGACATGAACGAGGCCCGCACCTACGACGATTTGCTCAATCCCAAATGGAAAGGGCGCATCGGTTTGCTCGATCCGCGCAACCCTGGCTCGGGACAGAATACTTGGTCATTTATCTGGAAGGTCAAGGGCGAAGAATATCTCGCCAAGCTGGCGCAGCAGGATTTGCTGATCAATCAAAACCTCAGGCAGCTTGCCGACGGGTTGGCAAAGGGCAAGCTCGCGTTCACGCTGGGCTTGAGCCACTATACCTATGTGCCGTTTATCAAAGCGGGCCTGCCGGTGAAGCCGGTGTCGCGCATTAAAGAAGGCGCACATGCCAACAATGGCAGCGGCGTCGTAACGGTGGTGAAAAATCCGCCCCATCCCAATGCGGCAAAAATTTTCGTCAATTGGTTATTGAGCAAAGAAGGGCAAGAGCTTTACGGCAAGGCCATGACCCAAGGCACGCGCCGCCTCGACGTTAACACAACTTGGTTGAAAGAGGCCGGCATCCAGGGATGCAAGGACGTGATGACCGTCGATGATTATCTCCGTTTGGAAACGCATCTCGAATCGTCGGTGAAAAAAATCAGAGGCCCCGCCGTCGCTCTGGCCAACAAATTATTAAAGTAGTTCGTAGGGCGGGTTTAAAACCTGCCCGCGCATGGGCTAGCTCCAGACCGAGCACAGAGGCACATTATGATCAGTGACGAAGAGAACCAACTGCTAACCCAAACCAACCGCGGCAAACCGGCGGGCCAGCTTTTACGCCGCTATTGGCAGCCGGTGGCTTTGTCAGAGGAATTGCCGCCGGGCGGCGCGCCGATTCCCGTGCGGATCATGGGTGACGAGCTGGCGTTGTTCCGCGATGACAGGGGCAGGATCGGCTTGCTCGGCATTCATTGCGCGCACCGCGGCACCGACTTGAGCTACGGCCGCGTCGAAGACGGCGGGTTGCGCTGCCTCTATCACGGCTGGCTCTACGACATTCACGGCCGCTGTTTGGAACAACCTGGCGAACCTGGCGGCGGCTCCAATCGCGACGCGATCAAACACCTTGCTTATCCTTGCCAGGAAAAGGGCGGAGTCATTTTTACTTACATGGGCCCTGGCGATCCGCCGCTGCTGCCGAACTATGAATTTATCAACCAGCCTGCAGGCCATGCTTGCGTCTACAAGATTTATCACGAGTGCAACTACTTGCAGTCGAATGAAGGCAATATCGATCCGGTGCATCTGTCGTTTTTGCACCGGTTCCTGGAACATAAAGATGAGCCTTACACTGGCGTACGCGGCGCCAATGAATCTCACTACAATTTGATTGGTCGAAGCCTGCTGCCGAAACTCGACGTTGAAATCACCGACTTCGGTGTGCGGATTTATTCTGTCCGTGACATGGGCGAGAACAAGAGCTATCTGCGCGTGTCCAATTTCGTCATGCCCAATCTAAGCACTTTCCCTGGGCAAACCGGCGGGCATGGCTACGGTGTCAACTGGCATGTGCCCATCGATGACACGCACCACTGGAAATTTTGCTTCTTCTTCAATCGCGAAGCGCCGTTATCGCAAGTCGTTATCGACCGCGCCCGCGCTGAGATCGACGAACACTATCGCCCCGTGCGCAACGAGGGCAACAAATTCATGCAGAACCGCGAGCAGATGAAGACGCAGACCTACACTGGCATGGGCAACGGCTTTCAAACCCACGATGTCTTTGCAACGGGCAGCCAAGGGGTGGTGCAAGACCGCACCCAGGAAAATGTCGTGTCGTCGGATATCGCGATTATCGCTGCGCGCAAGCTGATGGAAAAGGGCATCAAAGATATTCAAGAAGGCCGCGAACCGCCGCACGTCATTCGCAACGTGGAACAGAACCGACTCGGGCACTTGCTGGTGATTTCGGATTTGGTCGAGAACGTCGGCGATTGTAAAGAATACACGAGGCAACAGGCTGGGGGACGGCAATAGGCAAGAGGCAGTAGGCAATAGTAAGAACCCGGATTCGGAACTTCCAAACTATTGCCTATTGCCCAGTGCCTATTGCCTGCTTGTTAGGTTTTAAAATCCGGATATCCCGCCTTGGCCGCCTTGGCTTTGTAGTCGGCGACGAGCTCCGGCCTCGGGATTTGATGCACCCAGACGGCTTCAGTGAAGCTCCAGAGCGTGAACGGATGCGCGCCTAGGGCATAGAGCTTGCCGTAGTCTTTGGTCGCCAACGCTTCGCGCTCATCGTCTGTCAATTTTAGTTTCTGGGTTTTCTCCCACTCTTCAACAAACGCGCGTGGGTTGGCGCAATATTTTTCTTCGGCTTTCTCGTCCATGTTGACAAGGTGGATCAGTTTGTTCATCAGGTATTTGCTCATGGGGGCTCCTTGGCTAGGCTTTGAACAGCGTCCAGATGCCAATCGCGATAAATCCTATACCGGCTACATATTGCAATGTCTTCTCGCTGACATATTGCGAAACAACCGAGCCCGCTGCGACGCCGATGGCGGAGGTCAAAATCAGTGCGGCGGCGGCGCCGAGAAAGACGGTTAGCTTGCTGATGTCTTTGTCAGAGGCGAACAGCATGGTTGCCAGCTGGGTCTTGTCGCCGAGCTCGGCGATGAAGACCGAGGTAAAGACAGTTGTCAGTACTTTGAAATCCATACCCACCTACTTGGGATTCTCATAGCTAAAAAACGGTATCGCCGGCCAGCCGGCGTCGAGGCCTTCGGCATAGGAGGGCTTTGTGCTGTTGGCGAGGCCCATCATCATGATGAAATTGAGATAACCGGTGGTCATATTGCCGTACTGGATCACTTTATCTGGAGCGCAAGCATCCGCCGCCGCGTCAATGTTGCCGTTGACGATCCAACCCACGGCGTTGGCGTCGAAATTTGGATCAGTAAATTTTGGCTCGAACATTTTCGGGCCGCCGATTTCCAATGACAGATGGCCGCTCACCAGCACGCCGATTCTCTTGTTGGTCGGCAGGCTGTCGATGGCGGCGCGCAGCGCTTTGCCGACTTCATAGTAGCGCCGCGGGCGCGGCATCGGCGGCGCGATGCAGTTGGTGAGGATCGGCACGATGGGAATGTCCATCTCAGGACGAACAAACATCATTGGGACCACAATGGAATGGTCGATGGTGAGCTCGTTGGAATAGGAAAAGTCGACGCCGCGGTCGAAGGCGCCTTCCATGATCGCGTCGGAGGTGTCCAGATCGCCAATGAGCTTACACTTCGGTATGCCAAACTCGCGCTCTTCGTCGTGGAACGTGCCGTCGTATTGATCCATCTTGCCGATCATGAAGGCCGGCATGTTGTCCATGAAAAACTGATGCAGATGATCGTTGCCAATGCAGACCAGCACGTCGACTTTGGCCTCGGCAAGCTTTTGCCGCATCATCGCGATGCGCTCTTTGACCTTGGCCGCGCCAGGCGGCTGCTGCGGCTGTTGGAAGAGCCGCGGCATGAACGGATTGTGCGTAATGCCGATGATCGAAACGATCTGGGCCATGGGTTACCTCCGCTGTGGCGTTACAGATTTTGTAGCACGCGGGATTTGTGCGTGTAAATGGATGGAAGAGATTGCCTCGCGCAAAGGCGCAAAGGTTAGGATTCATCGAGGCCGTTGACGATTCGCGTAATACCGTGCTTCATCAACGACTCGCCGAAGTTTAGCAACAATCCGAGCTTGAAGCCGTTAGTTTGACGTATGTTTGCAATTGCTTCTTGTGTGCCGGATTGACCTTTTCAATGGACTTGAGTTCCAGGATGACTTTGTTTTCAACCACCATGTCTGCTCTAAACGCTGCGTCAAACTGCAATCCAGGTACTGGATGTGGACAGGCGCTTGCCGCTCCGCGTCAAGGCGTCGCTCTTTTAGCTCACGGGTTAAAACGACTTCGTAGACGCTTTCTAGAAGGCCAGGGCCAAGTTCGCGATGAATCGCGATTGCGCAGCCGATGACAACCTTACTGATCTCGTTCTCAGTCATCAAAATTCTTCTCTTTGCGTCCTTTGCGCCTCTGCGCGAGGCAAAATGAGAATCTCCCTCACGGTTCGAGCACAATTTTCCCGATCACCTGATTCGCTTCGACAAGCCGATGTGCTTCAGAGGCTTCGCGAAGTGGCATTGTCTGGTAGGGAATAGCCCTTATCTTTTCGCTGCGCGCCGCTTCTAACGCCTTCTCGACATCGGGCGGATTGGTTCCTGCCGCGCCGTGGATGCTTTGGCGGCGCAGGTACATGCGTTTGACGTCGAGGGTCACGTTGCCGCCGCCGTGGGCGCCGGCGGTGACCATGCGGGCGCCGATCGCCATGCTGTTGAAGGCGCCGGGCCAGAGCGTTGGGTCGGCGATGTTTTCGCAGACGATGTCGACACCGTCGCCATCGGTGATCTTCATCACCTCGGCGGCGAGATCCTGCGTACGATAATTGATGCCGTAGTCGGCGCCGTTTTGCTTGGCTAGCTCAACGCGCCCGTCCGCTCCAGCGCCAGCGATCACTTTGGCGCCGAACATCTTCGCCACTTGCACGCAGCAGGTCCCTAGCGCCCCGGTGGCGCCCATGACTAAAACCCATTCGCCGGGTCTGACCTGAGTCTTCCTCGTGAGCAGGTTGAATGCCATTGGGTAATGGCGTGTGATCACCGTGCCTTCGGCGTAGGACAAATTATCAGCGATGTGAAAAGCGTTGTATTCCGGTACGGCGACGTACTCGGCGTAGCCGCCCCAGCGGTGCAGGCCGATATGTTGGCTGGCGAGGCAATTGGCTTCGAGCCCGCGGGCGCATTGCTTGCACTTACCGCAGCGGATGATCGAAATCGTCGCGGCGCGGTCGCCGACTTTAAATTTATTCACGCCGCTGCCGACCGCGACGACTTCGCCAGCCGGATCGACGCCCAGCACATGCGGCATTTGAATCTTCACCGGATATTCGCCAGCGCGCACGGCGCAGTCGAGGGTGCGGTTGACCGAGACGGAGTGGACTTTGATGACGATCTCGCCGGGAGCGGCTTTAGGTTCGGGGACGTTTTCGAGTTTAAGAACGTCGGGGTCGCCGTGTTGGCGTAAAACGATAGCTTTCATTCGAGGTTTTCGGAATCGGAAAATGTCTCGCGCAGAGGCGCAGGGGGCGCAGAGTTCGGAAAACTTATTTCCTCAGCGCGCTCTGCGCCTCTGCGCGAGATAATCCGAGCTATTTTATTCCCAGCTCCTTTTTGGCGTCTTCGGCGATGGTGTAGTCGATGTAGTGGCCGAGCGGCGGGACTTTTTTGCCTTCGTATTTGCCGCCTTTGACTCTCAGCTCCATGGTTTTGTCCATGCCCTGTTTACTGGTGGTGCCGTCGAGGGGCCAGGGTTTGAATTCCTCGACCAGATATTTGTAATCGTTCTCAGCGCCTTCGCGGTTGCCTTTGAGATACTTGATGTGAATGGCCAGCGCCTCTTCTCGATTCTTTGGATCATAGAGCCAGCGCGCCGCTTCGATCATTGCCTTGGTGAATTTCACCAACTCGGCGCGGTTGTTTTTGACGTAGTCGTCGTGGGCAAACGAGACGACGAAATCGATGGGGCCAAGCACGTCGTGAAATTGCACCAGCCGGCGAAAACCATCTTTTTGAGAGCGGAAGGTGAACGGCGGCGCCATGATGGTCGCCGCAACCGAGCCGCCTTTGAGCGCGGCGTAGCGGTCCGGCGAGGTGCCGACGACGAGCACCTGGTAGTCTTTGCGCGTCAGGCCGAAGGCTTTTTCCAAAACTTCTTCGAGCATCGCTGTCGTGCCGCCCGAGAGGGCGCTTACCCCGAGAGTCTTGCCGCGCAGCTCTTGGCCGGTTTTGATATCGGCGCGGGCGTAGAGGTCGTAGGGAATTTTATTCATGTCGCCGGCGATGATTTTGGTTTTGGCGCCCCGGTCGACCGCTTCCATGACGAAATCCGGCGCGATGCGGCCCACGGGCAGCGTGTTGCTGATCACGGCGCGGGTGGTGTTGGCCGCGCCTTGGATGATGATGTCTTCAAGAAAAATTCCGTGTTTCTGATAGAGCCGCTTCTCTTTGGCGATGAACCACGGCCAGTCGGTGGAGGTGCGCCCAGTGACCGCGTAGCGCACGGTGGCCAGGTTGGCTTCACCGGCGGAGAGAAGATTCGGATGGTTAACCGCAAAGAACGCAAAGAGCGCAAAGGCGCGCGCCGCGCGCGCAGTCAAACTAGTTTGATTGCTCCTCATCAGAAGTCTCCTTGTTCTTGTTGAGGTTGCGTCGTGGCTTTTTTGAATGACCCGAAACGCGAAACCCGGAACTCAAAACTTATCTGAGCCCCTTCACCGCTTCCTCGGCGATCGACAGATCGACATAGTTCGTGTAGGGCGGCACTTTGCCGGGCTCGTACTTGTTGGCTTTGACGCGCAGCTCCATGGTTTTCGCGATCGCTTGTTTATTGATCGCGCCGTCTGTTGGCCACGGTTTGAACTCCTCGACCATGTATTTGTAGTCGGCCTCGGCACCTTCGCGGTTCGATTTCAGCGCTTGCATGTGCAGCGCCAGGGCGTCTTCTTTGTTGCGCGGATCGTAGAGCCAGCGCGTGCCTTCGATGATGGCGCGGACAAACCGTACGGCGTCGCCGCGGTTGGCCTTTAGAAAGTCTTCGTGGGCGAAGGTGCCGACGAATTGAATGGGCCCGAGGTAGTCGTGAAAGTTGGTCAGCTTGGTAAAGCCATCTTTGATCGCGCGGATGTTAAATGGCGGCCCCATGAAGGAGGCGTGCACCGAGCCGCCCTTGAGCGCGGCGTAGCGCTCTGGCGATGTGCCGACGACGAGCAGCTTGTAGTCTTTTTCAGAAAGGTTGAACGCTTTTTGCGCCACCTCGGTGAGCATGAACGTCGTGCCGCCAGTGAGGGAGTCGACGCCGATCACTTTGCCTTTCAGCTCTGCGCCGGTTTTGATTTCGCTGCGCGCCATAAAATCGTAGGGCAGCTTTTGCAGATCGCCGGAGATGACTTTGGCCTTGGCGCCTTTTTCGGCGGCTTCGATGATCCGGTCCGGATTAATCCGGCCCAACGGCACAGTGCCGCTAATGACGGCGCGGACAGTGTTCGGCCCTCCGGGAATGATGATCTCCTCTAGGAAAAGCCCGTGTTTGTGGAAAAACTTCTTCTCTTTCGCTGCCTGCACCGGCCAGTCGGCGGCGGTGCGGCCGCTGACGGCGTAGCGAATGGTGGTCAGGCCGGCTTCGCCGGCGTAGAGTGGAGTCGGAGGAGTGGCCGCAAAAGACGCAAAAAACGCAAAAGTAATAGTCAAAATAATTAATCTCACTTCGTACTCCTGTGACCTAAACTTAGCGAGCGATGCTCTTGAAGAAGCCGCTTTTTTCCATTTCGTTGTAAAAAGTCGCGTCGATGAATTCTTCCGGTTTCGCTTCGCGGGCTTTGGGATCCTTTTCGCCGATTTGCGCCAGGATGGTTTCGACGGCTTTGTAGGGCAGGCGCGGCGGGCGTTCGATGAACGTGGTCGCAAACGCGTAGCCGGACTCCAAGCCTTCACGGTCATCGGTCTTGGTGTATTTGCCGATGACTTTCATGGTGAACTCTTTGTCGCGATAGAGCCGCTCGACGCCTTCGCTGTAGGCCATCATGAAGCGGCGCACCGTTTGCGGATCTTTCTTGATGAACGAGCGCGTCGAGACGATGCTGACCGTTGGGTAGTCGAGGCCAACTTTTTTGAAATCCGTTAGCAGGCTAAATCCCGCCTTCGCAGCGCGGTAGTTGGACGGCGATGACAACACGCCGCCTTGCACGCTGCCGCCGATCATGGCGGCGACGATCTGCGGCTGCCCACCCATTTGCAAGACTTTGATATCTCGTTCGGGCTCCATGCCCCATTTCTTGATCAAATAGCGGATTGAGAAATCCGTGGACGAACCGTAGGTGGTGATGCCGATGGCTTTGCCTTTGAGATCTTCAGGGCGTTTGATCGACGGATGAACGTAAACGTAGAACGACGGCACGTTGACCAAGCCGCCGATGATGACGATATCACCGCCCGCTAACGTCGCGTTGACCACGGTGCCGCCGGCCAGAGCGACGGGAAACTCACCGGCGATGACCGCTTGGGCGACCTTGGTGCCGCTGGCGACGTAAACCGGATCGACGTAGAGGCCATGCTTTTCAAACAGGCCAGCCTCTTTGGTGACGAAGAACGAAGATTGTGTCGCGCTGACCGCGCTGTAGGCGACGGCGATGCGCTTGGTTTGGGCCGTCGCGTCTACCGATGAAAGGCACAGAAATAGTAAGCCGATAACAACGAGCTTTAGCATTCCCACACTCCTAACACAGACCAAGAGTCGGAGTTTCTTAGCATACTCATCGAGGCCAAGCCATACACGTTGGCATCGTCCATAACTCCGCTCTAAGGTTCCGCACCGACGGTCAACGGCACATACGTAGACGCGGATGCTGGGCGGCAGTTTGGGGCGGTATAATCGAGCGGGTGACCCGGCGACTGGTCAGC
>Ga0194132_10001784_pt1 | contig 42657 bp, 35 predicted proteins | sample TA2KigOf80mmetaG_FD_148612 | JGI IMG/M metagenome (GOLD analysis project Ga0194132, IMG submission 148612) | Freshwater microbial communities from Lake Tanganyika, Tanzania - TA2015054 Kigoma Offshore 80m | ecosystem: Environmental > Aquatic > Freshwater > Lake | place: Tanzania: Lake... | reverse complement strand
TCCTGGAAACCTCCGTCAAGTCCAAGGGGCGGCATGATAATCAACTCCCCTTGGGCCGTCTGTTCAAACCGCTTGTCTGGATTCTGCTGGCAAAACTCGAAGAACTGCTCCGGCGTCATCGGCACAGCCGGCGCCATACTGGATACGCGTCGGCAAGCCGGTGAGCGCCCCGTCCATTGTCGTCGGTGGCAACGTGGGTGTGCTCATGATCCAAGCTCTCCTGTGGCACGGATATTGTACCAAAGACAATCTCTGGCGCAGAGCAGTCGGCATCGGCCGGTGCAGGTCAAGGCATCAAAATCGGCCGCCGCGCTGAAGCAAAGCGATCCCTTTCAGCGCCATCGAGCCGACCATGCAACTGAGTCGGCGAAGCAGCCAAACACAGGCCTCAATTGGGACTGAATTCCGGCGGAAACTTTCGCTGCGACCCCGATGCGACTGCCTTGGCGGCTTCCAGAAAATCGTGCAGGGTCCGCAGCCGTGCTTCCACGCTCACTTCCTCCAGAAGCGATTGCTTGAACTCGGCGTCCAGCGGAAGCGCGAATGCGAGGATGTCGCAGAGAACGCCGAGCGGCAGGTCGTTGTGCAACAGCTTCGAGAACTGCTCGGCAAGTTCGCCGGGAGCCGTGAACCACGTCGGCGCCTTTTTGTCGAGTGTCGCTCGCCAAACGGCCTCATCGGCGGTGTCCTCGATCGGCACCTCATTGAGTATTTCCGCGTCGGCAATGCGGTAGAGCTTTTTGGACACAACCTCCTTCGTGATGCGGATGCGTGCGTGGCCTCGGAGCAGGATGTTGAATTTCCCATCCTCGAGCCGTTGCTCCGCGACGATCCGGCCCAGGCACGCCACGGTGTGTATGGCCGGCGCCGCCGCGTAATCCGATTCCCAGCCGGGCATCGGCAGCACCATCGCGATGTACCGGTCGCCTTCCAGCGCATCCGACGTGAGCTGCCGATAGCGTGGCTCAAAGATGTGTAACGGCTGCATCACCTGCGGGAAGAACACGAGGTTCGGCAGCGGAAACAGCCTCGCGCGGCCCATGAAATCCGCCAGCGATCCTGATTCGCTCATGTGTCGTCCTCCGGCATGAGACACAAGCCCTGACTTCATGATATGGACCGCATTCTCACTTCGTGTCCTTGGTGTCCTTCGTGGATTTTTTCCGCGGCGCCAGGAACGATAAAATACCGGGATGACCTTGCGCATCGCGAATCTGCGTTTGAGCATCGACGAACCGGAGGCCGCACTACCGGGCCACATTGCGCGCGTGCTTGGCATCGCGCCGGAAGGACTGTCGCGCTGGCGCATTTTGCGAAAGAGCCTGGATGCCCGACAAAAGGGAGCGTTTCATTTCGTCTATGCGGCGGAAGTCGGCACGCACGAAGACGAGACGCTGCTGATGACGCGCGCCCGCCGCAAGCATCGCGAATTGACGATCGATCAACACGAAGAGCCGGCGTTTCGCATGCCGGCGCCGGGGAGCGAATCGCTCGAGCATCCGCCGATCATCGTTGGATCGGGGCCGGCGGGTTTGGTTGCAGGGTATTTCCTCGCCGAGCAAGGTTATCGCCCTATCGTCCTGGAGCGCGGCAAGGCGGTGCGCGAGCGCATCCACGACGTGCAGCGATTCGACGCCGGCGGAGCGTTTGAGCCGGAGAGCAACTATCTCTTCGGCGAAGGCGGCGCCGGCACGTTCAGCGACGGCAAGCTGACGTTTCGCGGCAGCGGGCCCGATGTGCGGCGCGTGCTCGAACTCTTCGCCGAATGCAAAGGAAAGCCGTCGATCCTGTATGACTATCGCCCGCATCTGGGGAGCAATCGGCTGCCGGCCGTGGTCAAGGCGATTCGGCGGCGCATCGAAGCGCTGGGAGGCCAGGTGCGTTTCAATTGCCGCGTCGAGGATTTACATCTCGTCGATGGCACGGTGCGCGGCGTCGCCACGTCGTCGGGATACCTCGCGGCGAGCGTCGTGCTGCTCGCGATCGGCCATAGCGCGCGTGACACCTTTGAAACGTTGCTGCGGCGCGGCGTGCCGATGGCCCCCAAGCCGTTTCAAATGGGCGTGCGCATCGAACAGCCGCAGGAGATCGTCAATCGCGTCAAGTACGGACCGGCGCATCTGGAGGCTCGCCTTGGGTCGGCGGACTACAATCTCGTGGCACGCGGCCCGCACGATTTGTTCACGTTCTGTATGTGCGCCGGCGGGCACATTATTCCGAGCGTGTCCGAGCCAGGCTACTTCTGCACCAACGGCATGAGCCTGTCGCAGCGCAGCTCGCCGTTCGCCAACAGCGGTCTGGTGGTGACGATTCCCGTCGAGCAATTCGGCGCAAGCGATGTGCTCGCCGGCATGCGTTTGCAGCAGATCTACGAGAAGCGAGCGTTCGAGTTGGGCCGCGGCGACTATGCGTGCCCGATCCAGGGTGCGAACGATTTCCTGGCCAATCGGCCGACGCTCGCCACGCCCGTGTGCAGCTACCCGCGCGGTTTGGTGCTGGCCCAGATCGGTGAACTTGTGCCGCCGATCGTTCAGGATGCGCTGCGGCACGGGTTGCCGATCCTTGATCAGCGCTGGCACGGCAAATTCTTGCAAGAAGCGTATCTAGTCGGCCCGGAATCGCGTGGCAGTTCGCCCGTCCGCATCGTCCGCGACGACCGCAGTCGCGAATCGCCCGGCATCACCGGGCTCTATCCGGTCGGCGAAGGAGCGGGATACGCCGGCGGCATCGTCAGCGCCGCCGTCGACGGCCTGCGCTCCGCCCTCGCCATCATCGCCCGCTACGCCCCGTTGGCCGAGCTTTCTTGACGGACTGCGGGAGGGCGAGGCTCCTGCCGAGCCGCGAACCCGCGACCGTTTCCGACACCGGCTCGGCAGGAACCTCGCCCTCCCGACTTGAAAACAGGAGAGATCATGAAATCTCCTCTTCCACTCTTTCCGTCCACCGTCGTTGGCAGCATGCCGCGGCCGCAGTATGTCAAGGACTTGCTTGCCGCCGGCTCGCGCACCGGCGATCATGACGCGGGCTGGCTCAAGCGCATGAACGATGCCGTCCGGTTCGCCATCGGTATGCAGGAGCAGGCTGGCATCGACATCATCTCCGACGGAGAGTGGCGGCGCGAAACGTACGTCGACGTCATCGGCGAAATCGCTACCGGCTTTTCTTGGATCAAACGCGACGTGTTCGCCTATCACCAGGTCGTCACGCAAAAGTTGACGCCGCGCAAGCCCGGCGTCATTGCCGAGGAGGCTCGCTTCCTCAGAGAGAACACGGATCGCCATGTCAAAGTCGCGCTGCCATCGCCGTACTTGATCGGCCAGCGCATGTGGGTTAAGGAACATTCCGCCTCGGCGTACCCGACACGCGAAGCGTTCTGCGAAGCTGTGGTGCCGTACCTTCGGCAAGAGCTGTTGGCAATCCGCGACGTCGGCGTGGACGTGATCCAGCTCGACGAGCCGCATTTATGCGTACTCGTCGACCCGCAGATACGCGCCGGCTTCGCCGACCCGGAAGTAGAGATGCGCAACGCTGTCAATTGGATCAATCAGATTGTCGCCGATGTGAAAGGCGTCACCCTTGCCGTGCATCTTTGTCGCCGCAATTGGGGCCGCCGCGGCTGGGGGGCGGCGGGCGGCTACGAGGCGATCCTGCATCACGTCAAACGGCTCAAGGTCGATCAACTGATGATGGAATTCTCGATCCCCGTCGCCGGCGATGTCGCGATCCTCAAGGAGTTGCCGGGGAACATCAAGATCGGCCTGGGCTGCGTTGATGTGCGCTTTCCCGAGATCGAATCGGCCGAGGTGATCGCGCTGCGGGTCGAGAAGGCGCTCCCCTATGTCGGCGCCAACCGCATCAGCCTCAACCCCGACTGCGGTTTCGCTCCCGGCAAGGACCACGAGATACCCATGGAGGAAGCGTACGCCAAGCTCAAGAGCCTCGGCCAAGCCGCCAAGCTGCTCCGCGAACGACATAAATAACCACAGATGAACACGGATAAACACAGATGGGATTGGTCAGTAACGAGTGGTTTGGAGAAGCACTACCACCACTCCTATCTGTGTTTATCCGTGTCCATCTGTGGTTAAGTTCTCATGGCGGCGAGCTGGGCAGCATCTCTTCGTACTCCGAATTGTCCTCGGCGCCGTTGTATCTTGCGGGCACAATCAGCAAATCGTCGTTCATCTCGTCGCGGGCGAAGATCTTGCGGAACTTCGTGATGAACAGGCTCTCCGTCAAGTGCCCGGCGAGTTGTTGCAGGTTCCTGACATCGTCGGCTGGCGCTTCGCGCACCAGGTAGCCGAACGGGCGGTCCTTGCGCGATTTGTCGAGCCGAGCGCGGATAACCTTGTAGATCGCCTCGGCTCGCTTCGCGTCCTTCAAGTCGGCTTGCGTGAAACCCTCATCGACGTTCGGCACGCGCTCGCTCCACGGCGCTTTGCCGGCGAGAACGGCGATGTCGTCCTTGGTCAGCTTGCGAGCCCACTCCATCGTGGTCGGAATGTGCCCCTTGTTGTTGGGCTGCGGACGCTGGCCGGCGATGAAGCGGAAGTTGAGCAGGCCGGCTCGGTCGAGGAGCGCCTGCGTCTGGGGCTTGAATACGTCGAGCCAGTCTTGTCCTTTTCCGGGGATGCCGCCGGAGCAGCCGATCGCGCCTTGCAGCATGGGAATCCAGGTGTACTGGTAGCTCAGGTCGCCGGGCAGATCGACCTTGAACGGGGCCTGCACGTAGAAGAGGGCCTCGGTCTTTTCGCGCACCGAGATCTGCGTGATCTTGAGCGGATAGACGAGCTTGTCGGTCGTGAACTTGAAGCGCGTGGGCGTAACTTCGCCGTCGAAGGTGCCGTCCTTGTTGCGTTTCATCTGCATGGTGTCGATCTTCATGACGGTGAAGAGCCATTTTTTCTGGATGTAGTGGTTCAAGGTCGCTTCATCGCCGGAGTAGCTGTACTTGTGATCCTTGAGCCATTGGAAGAGATCATCCGCCCGCGACGCTTCGATGATCTTGTAATCGAGCGACCCGACGATGCCGGCCTCGCGGACGATGACGGTGCGCCGAGGATCAGTCCCTGCGAAGTCGACCGGCCGGCCCCCGATAGCCCCGTCCAAATCCCGAAGAACTCCTAGGTTCGAAACTGGCTGAATGGGCAACAATCTGGACACTGGCATCTCCCGCCGCTTCATGATCGTGTACACCGCGAGGTGCTTGAAGAAATCGCGCGGCATCTCGTTGAGCTTCGGTTGCGTCGGCGTGGGGATGACCATGCCGAAGTCGAGGGCGTTGCCTTCGAACTTGGGCTGGACGGTGAACGTCTCGACCTTCTCGGCCGGGTCCCAGGTAATGAACACCTTCTGCGCCGGCTGCAAGATGTCGGCATTCTTGGCCGAGAAGTAACAACACGCCGCATCGGCGCCGGGCGCGATGGCGAGCAGGATCGTCAGCACGAGACAGGGGCAACGCATGATCGTATCCTCACAGGGGATGGGCACGGTTTGATACTACCATGTCTGTGTTCCGCCTGGTAGAGAAATTCTGCCGTCTTCGTAGGGACAAGCTGCCAGCTTGTCCCCTGGAACCCGGTGGGATATTCGTTTTCTTCAGGCGACGAGGGGGACAAGCTGGCAGCTTGTCCCTACGAAGGAGTGGATATGCGCACCGCACTCGTCGGCTGCGGCAAAGTCGGGCAGACCCACGCGATTGCGCTGCGTGAGTTGGCGGAATCGGAGTTCGTCGCGGTGTGTGACGCCGACGGGCAACGCGCCAAGGTGTTTGCCGAGCGGTTCGGGGTGCGTGGCTACACCGATCTCGGCGCAATGTTGGCGGAGACGAAGCCGAACGCGATCTGCGTCTGCACGCCGCATCCGTTGCATGCCGGCGCGGTGATCCGGGCGGCGGAGTTCGGCGTGTCGGCGCTCGTTGAGAAGCCGTTGGCCGCAAGCCTGGCGGACTGCGATGCGATGCTGGCCGCGTCGCGCAAAGCGGGGACGAAGCTTGGCGTCATCAGCCAGCGGCGTTACTACGAAGCGGTTCGCCGGATGAAGGCGGCCATCGACGCCGGCAAGATCGGCACACCCATCCTCGGCGTCTTCCAGATGTTCAGCTGGCGCGATCAGGCCTACTATCAATCCGACGCCTGGCGAGGCAAGTGGGACAGCGAAGGCGGCGGCGTCCTCGTCAATCAGTCGCCGCACCATCTCGACCTCCTGCAATGGTTCATGGGCGACATCGACGAGATCACCGGCGTCTGGGCCAACCTCAATCACCCGTACATCGAAGTCGAGGACACCGCCCTGGCGATGATCCGCTTCAAATCGGGCGCGCTCGGCTCCATCGTCGCAACGCTCACGACCAAGCCCGGAATCTACGCCAAGGTCCACGTGCATGGTTCCAACGCGGCATCGGTCGGCGTCGAGACCGATCGCGGCGCTACCTTCGTCGCAGGCGTCTCCGAGCCGACCGACCCGCCGCTCAATGACCTGTGGACCATCCCCGGCGAAGAGGCGCTGCTGCCTCAGTTCCAGGCCGACGATCGCGCCGTGTTCAAGCAAGTGAAAGCTGCGACGCACTATCACGCCCTGCAGATCAAGGACTTCCTGCAAGCGGTACGCGACGATCGGCCTCCCGAAGTAACGGGCGAAACCGGCCGCCGCGTCGTCGAGATGTTCACCGCCATCTACCGCTCCAACCGCGAACGCCGATCGATCAAGTTCCCGCTTGAAGCCTGAAAATCTCACGCAAAGGCGCAAAGGAAGAACCAGGATTCCTTTTGTCCATCCTTGTGCCTTGGCGTGAGGCATTTTTTCACAAACTCCACGGAACAGTCGCGCCGGCGCTCCGTATGTGGAAACGACTCGCACGCCGTGTTATGGCTCGGCGTATATCTTTCGATCAACCCTGAACGACCACCCGAAAAGCGGCTTCGCGGCGGAGGCACAAGCAAAAATCAAGGACTTCGACGACGCGGACGCTCGCGCCGCCAAAGCCGCCGAGGATGCACGAAGAGCGCGAGAATTTGAAGAATTGCTCGACCGTCTGAGCGGCAACAGCGTTACCGTGACGATTCAGAATACGACATCGCACCGAATCTCGGTCAGCTATTCCGGCGCCACCTACAGGACCATCTCCGTCGCCCCGTTCGGCTCCGGATCAGTCAACCTGCCGCCGGGAACCTACACCGTGTCCGCATCGGCGGATTCGTTCGGCAGCAACGTGCGGTCCTTCAGCGCCACGCGAACCTTCGTGCGCGGCATGGACTACTCGGAATCGTTCAGCACCACCAAGACCTTCGGATATTCTCCTTACGGCGGTTATCGCTTCCCGTGATGCGACAATGCATGAGTGCCATTACGAGCCGGAAGCGAAAGCGACGGGACTTTGCCCGACCGTCGCTTTCGCTTCCGGCTCGTAATGTTATCGATCGATCCGCAGACTCGGTAATGCTTGCTGCAGCACGCCTGCGTCATTGACGGCCGTGCCGCGAACGTTGATATGGCGAAGGTTTTTCAGGCGGACCAGTTCGTTGAGCCCTCGGGTACTGATAGCGGTGCGGCCCAGGTCGAGCGTTTGCAATTGCCGCAGCCAGGCGATCTCTTTCATGCCGGCGTCGGTCCACTTGGTGCGATCCAGATACAGCGCCTTTAGGTTTTTGAGGCGTCCGAGCTCTTTGGCTCCCTTGCCTGTCACGGCCGTTCCGCTCAGGCGGAGCGTGTGAAGCTGCTCGATCTCCGTGATCGCCGTCAGCTCGGCGTCGGTCACCGGCGTGTAGTAAAAGTTGAGCGTACGAAGCGATTCGATCCCCGCGAGTTGCCTCAAGCCCACGGCGTTCGGCATTGCGAACGTGACGTTGATCGTGCGAAGTTCCTTGCACGCGGCCAGCTGCTTGAAGCCGACGCCAGCGGCCATTTTGCAACCGCACAAGCTGAGGGAATGCAACCTTGGAAGGCTGGCGACGCTTTGGTAGTCTGCGTCCTTGACTTGCAGCAACAGCAAATGCAGCGAGGCAAGCGCCTTGAGCGACGCCAGTTCTTTCAGTCCCTCCACCGTGACGCGCGAGCGCAGGGCGAGAACGGGCAACGCCCCGGCGGCGTTGAGGTCGTCGATCTCAGTTGCCGACGCGTTGGTGGCGTCGACATAAAGCGTCCGCAGGTTGCCGCATCGGGCCAAGTGCTTGAGCCCGGCGTCCATGATGCTAGGGACCATGCGCAGGTCGAGGCTTGTCAAGTTCGGAATGGATGCCAGATCTCGCAGTGCCGAGTCGGTGGCCTCACTGAGGACTAAGTCGAGGGCCGTCAGATTTTCAAGTCCCGCCAGCTCTTTCAGCCCGGCATCGGAAACGCTGCTGCGAAGGGACAACGCAAATGGCTGATCGGGCATGCGCAGCTTTTCAAGCGCTCCGCTATGCCAAAGACGCGAGCGAAACGCCAGGAGATCGCCTGGCTTCGGGCCGTCGTTGCGGGTGCGGAAAGGGATGCCGGCGCCCCCCTCGTCGGGCGCCATCCACCCGACCTCGAATCCCGCCTTCTCCCAATCGGCTCGTAGGCCGGCTGCCAGCGGTTTCGGAGTTTGGGCTGGCAAGGTCGGCGGAAAGAGAAAGCCCGCCACGATCGCCAAAGCCATTGTGCGGGAGGCGCGCCACATGATTGCGACCCGTTGGAAAAATGGGCGAATCCCATACGAAGGTAGCATGAACGCCATCCGTTGACAATGGAGCAACCGCATGAATTCCGTTCGCGTTGGCCAAGGCGCCTTTCGCTACCTCGTCGATGAAAACTGGGCCAAGTTCCCGGCGACAGGCCCTTCCGGCGAGGCGGTCGGCGTGGCGTGTGATTCGAAGGATCGCGTCTACGTTTTCTTGCGAGGCCCCAAGCCGGTGCTCGTTTTCGAACGCGACGGAACGCCGATCGGGTCATGGGGAGAAAACGACTTTACTCGCCCGCACGGCATCTTCATCGGAAAAGACGACACCGTCTACTGCAGCGACGACTTCGGACACTGCATCCGCATCTTTTCAACGGATGGGAAACTGCAAAAGACGCTGGGCACTCCGGGCAAGCCGTCCGACACCGGCGCGACCAGCATCGATTACCGCACAATCAAGCGATCCGGCCCGCCGTTCAATTATCCATGCAATCTTGCCATCGGGCCGACGGGCGATCTGTTCGTCGCCGACGGCTACGGCAACGCGCGGGTGCATCGCTTCACGCCGGACGGGCGATTGATCAAGTCGTGGGGCGAGCCCGGCAGCGGACCGGGGCAATTTCACGTCGTGCACGGGATCGCCGTCGATGCGGCCGGAACGGTGTACATTGCCGACCGTGAGAATTGCCGCATTCAGCTTTTCACGAGCGACGGCAATTTCGTCGGCGAATGGACCGACCTGGCCAGGCCGTGCCAGCTCACCATCGATCGCGCAGGCTGGATCTACATCGCCGAACTCGGCTTTCGTGCCGGACGCTGGCCCGGCACCGGCGCCGCGCAACCAGGCCAAACTGGCGGCCGCGTCAGCATCTTTGATCGCCAGGGCAAGCTCCATTGCCGATTCGGCGGCGGCGACAACCCCACCGCTCCCGGCGACTTCTTCGCCCCGCACGGCATCTGGGTCGACTCACGCGGCGACCTGTATGTCTCGGAAGTCGCCCTCGCCGGCGGCGCCCGCGCAGGGATCGTCGATGGATCGTGTCACACGCTGCAGAAACTAGTGCGCAACTCCATGATCGGCTAAACCTCGGCTACGACTCTCCGCACCAACACGCGCAGCTTTTTTTCCGCCGTGTTCGCCGTAGCGATGATGTCCGCCAAACTCGCCGGCGCCAGAGCGTCGGGCAGACATTGATCGGTGATCACCGACAGACCCAGAATGCGCATTCCCGCGTGCACGCCAACGATCACCTCCGGCACCGTCGACATGCCCACGACATCGGCGCCGATGCCTCGCAAGAATCGATACTCCGCCCGCGTTTCCAAGTTCGGCCCAGGTACGGCGACGAATACGCCTTTCTGCAGGGCGATCTTTTCCTCGAGCGCGATGCGCTGGGCCAGCGCGATCAGCTTCAGATCATAGGGCCAGCACATGTCCGGAAAGCGCTGCCCAAGGCGTTCGTCATTCGGGCCAATCAGCGGATTGTCGGAGAGGAGATTGATGTGGTCCTCGATGAGCATGATGTCCCCCTTGGCCCATTGCGGGTTCATGCCGCCGCAAGCGTTGGAGACGATAAGGACATCGCAGCCTAGCGCCTTCATGACGCGAACGGGGAAGGTAATCTGCTTGAGCGTGTAGCCTTCGTAGAAGTGGAAGCGCCCCTCCATGGCCAAGACATTCTTGCCGCCGAGCGAGCCGCACACGAGCCGGCCGGCGTGCGATTCGACGGTGGAAACGGGGAAGTGCGGTAGCTCTTGATACGGGATCCTGACGGCGTCCGCGATCTCTTCCGCGAGCCCGCCGAGCCCGGTGCCGAGGATGATGCCGACGCGAGGCGATTTTTTCCAGCGCGATTGAATGACGCGTGTCGCTTCCTGGATTTGATCGAAGAGTTCCACGGATTTCCTCGCGTTAGCCGATCCCGATGCCAGCGTCATCCCTTCCAGTTGTACCCCAATATACAATACACACACCGTCGTAGACAGGGAGGCCCGATCATGTCGCCGCTGCGCTGGATCATGTTCGCGTTCGTGATAATCGGCATCGCGGCCCCGGCCGATGCTTGCCCCGGATTGCTGTGCCGCCTGTTCGGTCTGCCGCCGCGCGTCGCCTGCGCACCGGCGCCAACCGTGCCGCCGGTTGCGAAGGCGGAAGTCAAGACGCCGGAAAGCGTAGCCACGCTCAGGGGTCGCGTCACCTTTCCGAACGCGCCGCTGCCAAAGTACTACTCGCCGCTGCAACTTGCTCGCAACGATCGCCTCCTCGGCGACATGTTGATCGCCGCCAAGGAGAAGGATCTTCTCGATCAAGGGCCGATTGTCAACCCGCGAAACTTCGGCCTCAAGAACGCTGTGGTGTTCTTGCGCCGACCCGACGGGATCATCTGGCCGATCGACGACGCCGACAAGATTCGCAAGGACCCGCTAGTTATCGACGCTCCGCTCGCCGCGTTCGATCCTCACGTCGCTGCGCTGTATGCGGAATGGTTTGACGGCAAAAACCGCGGCAAGACCGGCCAGCGTTGCCTGATGCGGAACACGTCGCCTTACCTCCAGAACTACCGCGCGTTCGGCAACCCGAAATTCAACGACGGCTTCAATATCAACCTGCCCCCCAAACGGAACAAGAGGTCGCCGTCCAACCGCAGCTGCTGCCGATCCTTTTGGTTGACGACTTTTATTTTTTGGAAGAAAGCTTATGTCTTTGTCTTCGATCATCCTTATTTCGCGATTACGAATGCCGACGGCGAATTCTCCATCCCGCGCGTACCGGCCGGCATGCAACTGAAAGTCATGGCCTGGCACGAGGAAGTCGGCTGGCTGCTCGGCAAAGAAGGTAGATCGGTGACGTTTCACGCTGGGAAGAACGTTCTCGATATTGCGACGACGGTGAGGTAGGAGTAGCCGCGAAAAAACGCAGAGACGCGAAAAGCGCAGGAAGATTTGGGCAACGATTCCCCGTCTCTTTTTTTTGCGACATTTGTGTTTTTTGCGGCAAATTCTGAACTGGAGGCATGTTGCAATGGCTGCGAATCTGACGCCGCAATACATGGAAGCGGAGGAAGAGTACAAGAAAGCCCAGACGCCGGAGGACAAGCTGGCGGCCCTGAAGAAGATGTTTCAACTCGTGCCCAAGCACAAGGCGAGCGAGAAGCTGCAGGCCGATCTCAAGACGAAGATGAGCGAGCTCAAGAAGGATATTGAGCACGCCAAGGCACATCCCAAGAAGGTCGGCGCTCCAAGTTACAAGTTCCCCAAGCAAGGGGCAGGGCAGTACATCATCCTCGGCGGCCCGAACGTGGGCAAGAGTCGGCTCCTGACGCGATTGACGCGGGCGACGCCGGAGGTCGCGCCGTATCCGTTCACGACGCGTGAGCCGTACGCCGGCATGATGGAGTGGAACGACGTTAAGGTGCAGCTCATCGACACGCCGCCGATCACGGCCGACTACATGGAGAGCTACGTCAGCAGCCTGGTCCGCGCCGCCGACGCTGCGATTCTGATGCTCGACTTAAGCGATGACGACGGGCCCTTCGCCGCCCAGACCGTGATCGAAAGGCTCAAGGAGGTCAAAACAATCCTCGTCGGCGAAAAGCCTGCCGTTCAGGACGATCAATCGATTCAACACGTCAAGACGCTGCTCGTGTGCAACAAGATCGACACCGAAGGCGCAAACGATCGTTTGGAGATCGTTCGTGAGATGCTCGGCTCAACCTTCCCTATTCACGTCATCAGTGCTGAGCACGGGACCGGCTTGGAGGATTTGCGCAATGCGATCTACGACTTCCTCAAGGTGATTCGCGTGTACACAAAGCACCCGGGCAAGCCGCCGGACATGACGTCGCCGTTCACGTGTCCGATCGGCAGCACGCTCGTGGAGCTGGCGGCGCTGGTGCATCGCGATTTTGCCGAGCAGCTCAAATCCGCCCGCATCTGGGGCAGCGGCGTGCACGACGGCCAAACCGTGGGCCGCGAGCATGTGCTGCACGACAAGGACGTGGTCGAGTTGCACGTGTGATGCCGCTTGGCGTTTGCGCGGCGCCATGCGAGCGTTAAACGAATGCCGGACTCACTGCTTTTTCGGCGGAAATTCGCACAGCGGAAAACTCTCTGTCGGCTCGTCGATCACCTCTTGCAGCGTCGTCGATTGAAATGCCTCTTCCACTAGCCCAAGCGCCTTATCCACGCGGTGATGCAATGGGCACAAGCGAACGCCGTGGGACGCAAGCTCAAGAGGGCACGATCTGATGCGGCGAATCGGATCGACGGCGTTGACGACTTCCAGTATGGTCAGGTCGCTGGGCGGTTTGGCGAGTGCCATGCCGCCGCCGATGCCTCGCTGCGACTTGACGATGCCTGCCGCCACCAGGCTTTGCAAGACCTTCGAAAGATACGCTTGAGGCACCTTCGTCACCTTGGCGATTTCCTCCGTCGTCTGCGGTCGCTTCATGTTGCTCGCCAGATGCACCACCGCTCGCAATGCGTATTCCACGGTTTGTGAGAACATTCGGCATCTCCGGCAAAATCGGAATCGAATCGGCGACGAAACCAACGCTCCCTCTTCATTCTACCTGGCAACCGCCGTCCTGAATTGAGTATCGTGTCCGGATAGTTTTTTCGCCGCTTTCGGCTCGGCGCTCGGGCCGCGCGATGCCGCCGGCTGCAAACATGGAGACTCCCTCGTGACACCGAAAGAAGTTCTTGCGCTGATCCGCGAAAGAGATGTCAAGGCCGTCGATCTGCGATTCATGGATTTCCCCGGCCTTTGGCAACATTTCACCATCCCCGCCGAGGCCTTAACCGAGAACACGTTTGAGGAAGGCCTCGGTTTCGACGGGTCGTCCATCCGCGGCTGGAAGGCGATAAACGAGTCCGACATGCTCGTTCTGCCCCAGGCCGATACCGCGTTCCTCGATCCGTTTTGCGCCGATACGACGCTCACCATCATCTGCAACATTCAGGACCCGCTGACCAAGGAAGATTACTCGCGCGATCCGCGCAACGTGGCACGCAAATCGGTCAATTACATGAAATCGACCGGCATTGCCGAGATCGCGTACTTTGGCCCCGAGCTCGAGTTCTTCGTCTTCGACAACGTGCGCTTCGATCAGAATCAGTATTCCGGGTACTACCACCTCGACAGCATCGAAGGCGCATGGAACTCCGGCAAAGACGAGAATCCCAACCTTGGGCACAAGATTCGTTACAAGGAGGGTTACTTTCCGACGCCGCCGACCGACACGCTCCAAGACATTCGAACGCAGATGATGATGACCATGATCGCCTGCGGCATTCCGATCGAAGCGCAGCATCATGAAGTTGCCACCGGCGGACAGTGCGAGATCGACATGCGCTTCTCGCCGCTCGTCGAGATGGCCGACAAAGTGCTGAAGTACAAGTACATCGTCAAGAACGTCGCCAAGAAGCACGGCAAGACGGCGACCTTCATGCCCAAGCCGATCTTCCAGGACAACGGCTCCGGCATGCACGTGCACAGCTCGCTGTGGAAGAACGGCGTCAACCTTTTCGCCGGCTCGGGCTATGCGGGCCTGTCCGACATGGGCCTGTACGCGATCGGCGGCCTGCTCAAGCACGCCCCGGCCCTGTGCGCCTTCACCAATCCGACCACCAACAGCTACAAGCGTCTCGTGCCCGGCTACGAAGCGCCGGTCAATCTCGCCTACAGCCGACGCAATCGCTCTGCGTCGATCCGCATCCCCGTCTACTCGCCGAGCCCCAAGGCCAAACGCATTGAGTATCGCTGCCCGGACGGGTCGAGCAACCCGTACCTCGTGTTCTCGGCGATGCTCATGGCCATGATCGACGGCATCAAGAACAAGATTCGGCCCGGCGATCCGCTCGACAAGGATATCTACGATCTGACGCCGGAGGAACTGAAGGACGTGCCGAAGACACCGGGCTCGCTGGAGGCCGCCCTCGATTGCCTGCAGAACGATCACGACTTTCTGCTGCAAGGCGACGTGTTCACCGACGACGTGATCAGCACGTGGATTTGGTATAAGCGCGAGAAGGAAGTCGACGCCATTCGTCTCCGGCCGCATCCTTGGGAGTTCTACTTGTATTACGACATGTAGCGCATCTGCCATTCTTCGTGTTCTTCGTGCCCTTCGTGGATGTTTCCTTTTTCGGTGGCGGGGTTCGGCGAGAAGTGTCAGAATTGCCGATTGCGACATGGACTTCACTCCCTGGCCGTCGCCTTGGAAGGCACGTCACTCATCCCGGCGGGGCCAGATGGTGGTTCAGATGCTGCTGCTGCGGCGCCCACGGAAAGCTGGTCGAGTTGCCAGCGGATCGCGGCTAGCAGTTCTTCGTCCTCCATCTCCCAAATCGCTCCCGCAACCGCTCCGCGCGCTATGGTCGCCATGTTGGCAATGAGTTGCCCCAACCGCATGGACGGCAAAGCTTGCCGAAGTTCGGCCAACGAGTCGATCAATTCATCGTGCTCTTTGTTGTTCATGGTAATTTCTCCTTGACCGTCGGGAGATGGCCGACTGGGTGCGCCAGAGTGCCGAGCAGTTCCGCGGGGATGAGCGAGCCCGGACAGAGTTTTGCAGCGCGCGTTGCTCGCGTTACTCCGTCGCTCAGCATCAGTTCTCCATCCGAGCCACGGTAGATCAAGACGGGCGGCATTCCTGCCAGGGATTTTCCATGTTTGGCGATCTGTCGCTGAAGTTTGGCCGGATCAGCCCCGTCAATCCGCTCATTCGGCAGCCGGAGCGTCGCGGGATCAACGTCGAGGAACACGCGCTCGCTCATGATTGGATTCTACCAGGCAACCGAGCGGAGTTCAATTCGTATGATGGAGCGGCCGCTCGTGGAGTATTTCGGGCCCGAAACGGGGATGCGGACCGGACTTGGACAGAATTTACGGAGCCACTGGATGCCGCAAGCAAGACTCTGGCGTGCGCCGCCGCAGCCGTGGGCGATAGGAGGCGCGAAAGTCCATTGCGGTAAACGTAGCCGATTGGGTCTGTAGATTTTTCGTGGGGGTCTAGCGTAAATGCCCGCTCGGGAATAACTCCGCAATTCCAAGAGACTCATACCAGTCGCGGTACATGAACGTAAGTCGCTTGAGAAACGCATTGAGAATATCTTGAGCCTGCGCCTTATCCTTAGGGTTGTCTCCCAAATCAAGCCAGAGCTGACTTTCGGCGGGGTCAATGGCAGAACGTCGGAAAAGATCCTCCCGCGCTTGTATCCCGTGGGACTGGAGCGATTCCTTGTTGTTCAGATAGTCGAATTTGTAGCTGGGCAATTGATTCGAATCGCTTCGGTTGAGTTCGAGGGGCCATAGTCGCATATTTGCAACGGTGGATTGCCAATCCTTAACGCGATAAAGGCTCTCCGTCTCGGATTTGCCTCTGGCTCTCTTGCTCTTCGTTAGTTCCATCGGGTAGATGTGGTCTCGGTCCCAAGGGCGGTCAGTGTCCTCGAGCGATATTCTGAAGTAGTCATCAAACCAATCGCAGATTGCCGCTCGGCAGGCGTATGCAAGGAGCCCGTCCGAGTTGCGCAGCTGGTCGACGAATCCCACCATCGCGAGTTTCGGAATGGTCGCGGGTGTGATGTCGTCATCCTCGCCGTCGCCTTCGAAGTCCGTACCGTCGTCAAAGTACTGTCCGTAAAAACGGTGAAAACGCTGCGATTTGAAGAATTCCCTTACGGTTGCACCGTCCCATTGATCGCCCCAGTTCAGACGGTCATTTCGGAGTTTGCTAAGGAGCTTTTCAAGATCGCTCGGAGGACATGGCGGCATCAGGAGAAATGCCTGATCATGCAGCTCATATTTGACGGCGGACTTGAGTGTTTCACCAGACCAAAAGGACTCCTGCGGGTCAGAGCGGTGTTGCCAAATTCTTTCGCACGCCTTCGCCGTGCCTCTGCCCGACCGTTCGACGAACCAGCAGAGGGATGTAACGAACCCGAGCGCTTTCCTCTGCAAACTAGCGGACTCAAAGCGGTCGCCCTTTCTTAATCGGAAAAGCAGGAGGAAAAACGGATCTGGGGACTCGTTGGCAATAGCGGAAGTCTGATAAAACGAGAGCTGCCAGGGCTGCCGAGCGCCCGGTTCGCCCGTCAAGATGTTTCGCGCGAGGCGGAACGGACTATCGGGCTTATCGAGGCTGCCGATAAGCTGGGCCACCTCGTTTTGGTTGTCGTCCTTCTCAAGCCACTCCTTGAATTCGCGGATCTTCACGCGCTTCGGGAAGACCGAGGAACTCCGCCGATTACTCGCCATTACCAAGCGAACGGCATAATTCATTACTTTAGCTGGTTTTATGTAGTCGCACTTCTCTTCGATTTCGCTTGCGGCGGGAAGAAGAGACTTGAATATCGAATACACAAGCTCCTCTGGCCCCAGGACGACCCCGCCCGAGTTGATCCTTTCAAAGATCAATTCGAGCCCTTCCTTCTCCTCGAGCGATTCATCCGGCGTATCGTCACCCCAATTTGTGGTTAACCCCGTTGATGATAGCGTATCTTCAGAGATAACAATGGCCGGCACGGCAGATCTCTTTAGGCGGCACAAGTGCTCAATGAGCTGGCTGCTTGCGACGTTGTCCTTTGTCCAAAAAAGGTTCACGGCCTTTCTGTAGTCGTTTGCGCTCTTACGGCTTGCCAACCCGCTAATGTGTTTCAGGCGCTCTACGCACTTCTTGAGCATCGCCTCCTTGGCGCAGGCGGGGTCGGACAGGTCTACATCGGGCTCAAAAAAGAATGAAAACGGGAACGGTGCGCTTGCTACCCACGGCCAGCCCTCACTGAGGGGAAGTTCGTAGTACTTCTTCGAAAAGCCCTTCGCGATCTGCGGCTGGAAGATGGCGTCATATGCCCGCTTCCGCTCGGTGGCATTTAGTCTTTCCGACTGCTTATCGTAGCCCCAAGGGTGCGCAGCAGACGTAATCTTGAACCGGTGTTCGCGGCTTTCGCTGTTGATGTCGAGCCAGAGCACTGGACAGTTTTGGATGCGCCAAAAATGCGTCTCTGGATTCCGCCACGGATTGTACATTCCGATTGCGATCGCCGTAGACCGCTGCTGGCCATCCAGAAGTTGATACTTTCGCGACCTGTTCGATGCCAATAGGAACGAGCCGATCGGAAAACCTCTTAACAGCGAGTCCCAGAGACTCTCGATCCGCCCTGCGTTCCACACAAACCCTCGCTGGAGAGCGGGAAGACTTACCTCGTTTTCGCTCGCAGCCAACTGCCAGTTTCCGATGTCAGGAATGAAATAGTGGCGGATGTTGTCTGGTGCAGACATAGCGTGGACTCGTGGGCTGATAGATACTGAACCGCGTATCCCACAGCCAGCGACTATGGAGTTGGACTGCCGCGTTGGCTGTAACTTAACCGCCGGATGGAGGACTGTCAACGATTTTCTCGGTCGATCCCCCGAGGTTCGGCGTACCTCACTCCGGGGCTTCCATTTGCGGTTTTTGTGCTTTTTCGCGGCGAGTCTCTACGCCTTCTGCTGCATCCAGGTGCGTTCGATGAAGGTGGTGTCGACGTGGCCTTCGATGAAGGCGGTGTGGTTCATGATTTCGCGGTGGATCGGGATCGTCGTCTTGATCCCCTCAACGACGAACTCGTTCAGCGCTCGCCGCATGCAGGCGATGGCGTCCAGCCGCGTCGGCTGATAGACGAGCAGCTTGGCCACCATCGAATCGTAGTTGGGCGGGACCCGGTAGCCCTGGCAGGCGTGGGTGTCGAGCCTCACGCCCGGACCGCCCGGAGGCTGCCAGCGCGTGATCACGCCCGGCGTCGCCCGGAAGTTGTTCGCCGGGTCTTCGGCGTTGATGCGGCACTCGATGGCGTGGCCTCGGTGCTGCACGTCTTTTTGCTTGAAAGGCAGCTTCTCGCCGGCGGCGATGCGGATTTGTTGTTTGATCAGGTCGACGCCGGTGACCAACTCGGTGACGGGATGCTCGACCTGGATGCGAGCATTGACTTCGATGAAATAAAAGTTGTTGTCGCGGTCAAGCAGGAACTCACACGTCCCGGCGTTATAGTAGCCGGCTTCCTTGGCTAATCGCACGGCCGATTCGCAGATCTTGCTGCGGACTTCTTCGGGCAGGTTCGGCGCCGCCGATTCCTCGACGAGCTTTTGGTGGCGACGTTGCAGCGAACAATCGCGCTCGAAGAGGTGGATCATGTTGCCATGCCGATCGCCGAGGAGTTGGATTTCGATGTGGCGAGGCTGTTCGATGTATTTTTCGATGTAGACGCTGCCGTCTTTGAAAGCGCTCTCGGCTTCTTGCTGCGCGGCGTGAAGGCCGGACTTGAGGGAGATATCGTTGCGAGCGACGCGCATGCCGCGTCCGCCGCCCCCTGCCGCCGCCTTGATCAGGACGGGGTAGCCCATTTCGTGGGCGACGCGGATGGCCTGATTTTCGTCGGTGATCAGGCCTTCGCTGCCGGGAACGACGGGGACGTTGGCCTTCTTGGCGAGTTTGCGAGCTTCGTTCTTGTTGCCGAGCCGACGCATCGCCTCCTCCGGCGGGCCGATGAACTCGATGCGGCACGCCCGGCACACTTCGGCGAAGTGGGCGTTCTCGGAAAGGAAGCCGTAGCCTGGGTGGATCGCCTGCACGTTGGCCACCTCGGCGGCGCTAATGATGCGAGCGATCTTCAAGTAGCTCTCGACGCCGGCCGCCGGGCCGATGCATATCGCTTGATCGGCCAGCTTCAAATACGGTGCATCGCGGTCGGCTTCGCTGAACACCGCCACGACCTCGATGCCGAGGTCCCGGCAGGCGCGAATGACACGCAGAGCAATTTCGCCACGATTGGCAACGAGAATGCGTTGAAACATAGTGTGGTGAGTGGTGAGTGGTGAGTAGTGAGTGGTGACGCACCACTCGCCACTCACCACTCGCCACTTAGGATGGATCGACGCGGAATAACACCTGGCCGAACTCGACCGACTGGCTGTCTTGCACCAGGACTTCGACGATCGTTCCCGAGCAGCCGGCTTGCAGTTCGTTGTACGTTTTCATGACTTCGACCAGCCCGACGACTTTCGTCGGAGTGACGCGATCACCCAGCTTGACGTACGGCGGCTCGTCCGGCTTCGGCTGCGCATAGTACGTGCCGACGGTTTCGCTCTTGATCTCGACGAGATTTTTCTTGGCGGCCGGCGGTGAAGCTGCGGGCGCATCTTGCTTCACGGCAGCGGACGCCGGCGCTGCCATCGGAACTGCCTGCGCCAACGGAACAGCGGCCGGCACAGCCACCGGCGCCGTGCTGCCTCGTCGCAATCGCAAATGCTGATCGCCGTCACGCAGGTAGATTTCGCTCAGTTCATTCTCAGCCATCAGAGCGACCAGGGCTTCGACCGTTTTCACGTCGAACGGACCGCCCGATCCGGTCTTCTTGGCGTTGTTGGACACGACAGAACTCCTATGGCTCACTCCGTTGGGAAGCCCCGGGGTGAGGTACTTCGAATCCCGGAGTTCGGCTTACCTCACCCCGGGGGCTTCATCTCAAAACTCCACAACACATTCCGCAAGCTGACGCGGGCATCGCGTCAATACTTCAGCACCATCAGGCGTAATCAGCACGTCATCCTCTATGCGCACTCCAAACTCACCCGGTAAATAGACGCCCGGCTCACACGTTACCACCATGCCTGCTTCCAGCGGCACGTCGATGTTCGGACGGAAAAACGGCGCCTCGTGGATTTGCAAGCCGAACCCATGCCCCAGGCCGTGACTGAAGTACTCGCCATATCCTTGGTCGGCGATGTAGCCGCGCCCTGCGGTATCAATCGCCTTGCTCGACGCGCCCGGCCTCATGGCGGCGATAGCGCGGCGTTGCGCCTCCGCTACAACCGCATAGACCGCTTCAAGTTTGGCCGACACTGGGCGTCCGCCTGGGAATGTCCCTTTGTTATAGGTCCACAGAACGCGCGTCAAGTCGCTCTTGTACAGGCACGACTCGGCGCCCCAGTCGATCAACACCACTGGATCGTCTGACACTTTGGCCAGGCTCGGCGGCGCGTGAGGCAAGGCCGCCCGCGGTCCGACGGCGACAATCGGATCAAACGCGGTGTCGCTGCCGCCGGCGCGACGTATGTAATGCTCGATGGCGGCGGTCAAATCCTCCTCTGTATCGTCGGGCCGCAGCATTGCCCGAAACATCGCAAACGCCCGCTCGGCAATGCGGATCGACTCGCGAATCGCGGTGATTTCGCCTTGGTCCTTCACCTGCCGAAGCTTCTCAACGCGATTCGTGCTGGGTTTCCAGTCGACGGTCTTCGTGCCTTCCTTGAATGTCTCGAAGTCCGCCATGACGACATGGCTGCTTTCAAAACCGACACCGCGCGGAGCGTACTTGCCGAGCTGTTCGATGGTGGCGTCTTGCGTCGTCTGCGCGGGCGAGCGAATGAACGCGTCGAGGCCCGGGCATTCCTCCTTGATCTGTTCCTTGAAACGTCCGTCGCTGACGAGGAGCGCCTTGTTCTTCGTGAGGATCAGGTTGCTGGCGTCGCCGGTGAATCCTGTGAGATAGGTGACGTTGAACGGATTGGTGATGAGCAGGGCATCGAGCCCTTCATCACGCGTGTTCTGCCACAGACGTTCACGCCGCTGTTCGACGTTGGCCATATTTTTTTCCCGTCCTCGTTTAGCGATCGCCTGGCGCCCTTTGAATACCCCGTTCACGTTTAGCGCTCGCCAGGCGCCATGCGAGCGCTAAACGAATTGCTTACTCCCGAGCAATCGCCTATCGAACGGCATTGGCAGTAGCTGCGCCAGCCGATACATCGCCTTGACCTCGACCAAGCTCGCCATCACGATTTCCAGGTCGCCGCCGAACTCCCAGAGGATTTGCCGACACGCGCCGCACGGCGGCGTCGGGGCGTCGGTGTCGGCCACGATGGCGATGCGGACGAACTCGCGTTCTCCCTCCGAGATTGCTTTGACGATGGCGACGCGCTCGGCACAAACAGTCAATCCATAGGTCGCGTTCTCGACGTTGCAGCCGGTGATGATGCGTCCGCCGGGCGTCTCGATGGCCGCGCCGACTAAGAACCCGGAGTACGGAGCATGCGCGTTGAGGCGCACCGCCCGGGCCGCGTCCACAAGTTGGTCGATGGAAGGCATTGATCTCCCCTGAAGCCCAGGGGTTCGGAGTACCTCACCTCTGGGCTTGCCGTCACAACAACACCCCGGCGACCGACGCGTTGAGTAGCGTCGCCACGAAGCCGACGAAGAGCGCCCGCGCGCCGAGCCGAGCCAGATCGCCGCGACGCTCGGGCGCCATCGCGCCGATGCCGCCGAGTTGAATGCCGACCGACGCGAAGTTGGCGAACCCGGTAAGGGCGAACGCGGCCAGCTGGTACGAGCGCTCGGTCATGAAGTTCGGCTGTGCCAGCATCGCCTTCATTTGAAGATAGGCATAATGCTCGTTGATCGCCAGCTTCGATCCGAGCAGCGTACCGACGTTCTCGATATCGCGCATGTCGACGCCCATGAGGAATGCGGCCGGCGCGAATAGCCAGCCGAAGACGATCCGCAGCGACAGGTTATCGGGCCAATCACTCAGGGCCTTTGCGTCGACGCCGAACCAGACCAAGGTCGGCTTGATGGCAGCCAAAAGCGCGTCAAACATGGCGACGAACGCGATGAAGACGATGAGCATGGCCGCGACGTTCAATGCGAGCCGCAAGCCATCCGACGTGCCCGCCGTGGCCGCATCGGTCGCGTTGGCAAATGGCGATTTCTCCTCCTGCGTGTCGACCGAGCCCGCCGTCTCGGGGATTGCCGTCTCCGGCATGAATAACTTCGCCAAATACAGACTGCACGGGCACGCCATCACGCACGTTGTCAGGACGGCGACCGGATCGGCGCCGTAGTTGATGTATACCACCATCATGCCGCCTGAGATGTGCGCGAAGCCGCTTACCATCAATGTGAACAATTCCGAACTCGTCATGCGTGGCACATACGGTTTGACGATGAGCGGCGCCTCGGTTTGGCCCATGAAGACGTTCGCCGACACCGACAGTGTCTCCGCCCCGCTGGTGCCGAGCAGATAAACCATGCCGCGAGCCATGAGGCGAACGCACCATTGCAAAACGCCGAAATGATAAAGCACAGTGAAGAACGCCGAGACGAATAGAATCGGCGGCAGCGCCTTGAACGCAAAGATGAAGATGAAGTCCGCGCCGGGCCGCAGCGCCAAATCTCCGGGTCGAGCGAGGTTGCCGAAGACGAACTCGGCCCCCTTGTCGGAAAAGCCGATGAACGCCTTCACGCCATAGCCCAGGGTTTCGAAGATCATGTAGATGGGCCGTACCGTCACCGTCTCGGGCGGGTGAACATTCGCGACGGGCAGCACGGGCAGCACGCCCAGCGCCCCGGCGCCGACGAGCAAAGCCGCTCGCTGCGTTTCATGCCGGTTCTTCTCCTCAACCGTGGCGTCGCGCGTGTATTCAACCTTGAGAACGAGCACGGCAAGGACGAGTTGTAGAACAATGCCCCAGCCGATGGTGCTCCAATTCACTGCGCGAAGATTGTCCGAGAACATGGCGACGAGGCCGAAGAAGAACAGGCAGCCCGCCGCCGCCTGTCCGGTGAGGCCGATTGTTTCGCATGACTGATACGCTGCCAACCCCAGCGCGACGATGAAGACGCCGATGGCGAGGCGCCATGTCAGCGGCGTCGTTTCGCCCGGCGTCGGCGTGTCGGCTTGGGCCATGTTCGTGTCCCATGATATGTGCGAAGGCAACCCCGATATTCTATGTGCCTGCTCATCGTAGTGCAGGCGTCTCGCCTGCGCCGCCGCGCTGCGGTCGAGATAGAGCGGGCGACCTTTGCACTACAGCGATCACCGTTTTCAGAATTTGCAATTTTCCGGATAGCATTCTGCTCGGCGATTTGGTAAACTCTCCCCGCTCACATCTTTCAGCCGGGAGGATTCACCTGTGATCAGCGAATTTGAAGAAGCTTATGACGACATCGAACGGGTCCGGGACGCGGTACTGGAGACGCCGGTGAGCGATCTGATGGCCGGCGATCCGCTCGTCATCGACGCCGAGGCGACCGTGGTTTCCGCAGTGAACGCCATGAACGAACGGCGCACCGGATGCGTTCTGGTGCAGTCGGGCGGAAAGCTCGTCGGCATCTTCACTGAACGGGACGTCTTGCGCAAAGTGATCTTCCGCGAGGGAGACCGCGGCATGAAGGTCTCGGCGGTGATGACACACGGCCCTGAGACTCTCCCGCCGACCGCCAGCGTCGCCTACGCGCTCAACAAAATGAGCGTTGACGGCTATCGGCATATCCCTATTGTCGACAACGCTGGGAAAGCGATCGGGGTCCTTTCCGTGAAGGACATCGTTAATTTCGTCGTTGAGTTCTTCCCAGACGGTGTCCTGAACCTCCCGCCCGATCCGTCGAAGGCCATACCGAAATCCGCCGACGGCGGTTGATTTCTCTGCGCCTGAGTGCCAGCGAAGGGGCATATTTTGCCCTTCGCTGGCACTCAGGCTCGGCTTGCTGACGGCGCGCTTGCTTGTGCGACGCCTCGTGCATCCATACCCTTTCCCTAGGTCGATCTGTCCGCCGCGCGCGTTGCACGGCGGAACCGTCTAGGAAAGGGGGCACTCATGTTGGCACGATCTCTCCTCGCATTCACCGCAATCGCTTTGCTCTTCAGCGGCATCACGCATGCCGACCAGAAGGACAAGAAGAAACGCACCGGAACGCTCGTCGGCGAAATCAAGTCTTCGAAAGTCTCGCCTAACGGCAAAAACCAGATCATCGAAGTGTTGGCGAGCGGCGAAGAAAAAGCCCGCACCTATCGCGTGCAGTACGATCCGTCCGTCAAAGGCCCAATTCCGAAGGTGCTCGAAGCCGTCAAGGCGGCCAAAGTCGGCGATCGCGCCCGGCTCGAATGGATCGACACGGGCGAAGGCCTCGCGATCACGGCATTTCAGCTGCTCAAGAAAATGGAAGACGGCGAAAAAAAGGACAAGTAACGTGCCCTGACCGATCGTCGACAGCACGCTCCGCGTGATGCCCCCAATCATCACGCGAAGCGTGACATTTACGATCCAGAAGCGTCTTGAGCTGAGCTATTGCCGATTGATCATCGGGTCGATGTTCGTCGCTTGCATCGGGAACAGGGCGGCGGCGCGGCCGGATGGCGAACGGGCCATGTTCGGCATGATCTCAAATGCCACACCGAACGTGTTGAGCGTCGAATTGTAGTTGAGCCCAAAGTTGACCATCACATCCGTACCCATGCGCGACACGAAGAGCGAATACGTGCGAACGTGCGTGCCGAAATCCCACACCGTGCTCGCCTGCATGGCATATTTGGCGCTAAAGGGATAGATGATCGACGCCACCACGGCGCGCGTCTGGAGCGGATCGATCTGCCGATAGCCGAAATAGAGCGACGTCGCGTCGGGGCGATTGATGACGCCGCCGACATCAAAGGCGCGCGGGCCGCCTTCAAACGGCTCGAACCAGCCGGAACTCACTAGCGCCGTTCGATCACCGATGTTCCATACCCAGTCATATTCGAGGATGCCGAACACTCGGCCGAAATTATCGCGCTGCGAACGCGGGAAAAGCGACACGTCGACATTGAGCGTCATCCAGTCGACAACATGTTCTCTGCCGGGGAACCCGCGCTGAGTTTGCAGGCGTTGATGAACGCCGAGTTGAACGACCTCGATGCGGTCGATCGTGTCGACGCTGTAATCGAGCAAACGCCGTATGGCGTAGTACTGCGGATTGAACAGATTCGAGGTGGTCAGAAACGCGGCATTGGTCGGGACGAACAGCGGCTGCCAGGGGCGAATCGTGCGCAGGGCCTGATCCGAGACATCGTCGTTTAGCCGATCGAGCTGCGGGAAGTTATCCACCCCGGAACTGCTGAAGGTGTTGCGGTAGTGGCCGACGAGATTGATCTTGTGGTCGAGCCCATTGAGATTGAAGAGTTCACTCTGGACGTCGGGGAAGGAGCGTGACAGCGGCATGTCCCATCGCACGCCGCCGCCGCCCACGAGCCGTCCGCGTGAATCGCCGTTCACGTCTTGCGTGTAGAAGGCAGCGTCAAGCATGGCGTATGGAGCGACTTTGACCGGACCGAGGTAAAACGGCAAGCTGAGCGACTGCATCCAGTCGACGCGGCCCGTGTCGGTGCGAACATCGGTCGGCAGATAAGCGAACGGAACCACATTGGTGGGCCTTAGGCGCCCGAACCCGGCGCTGGCGTGCGTATTGTAAACCAGGAGGTCGTCGAGGAAGGTCTGGCCGAGCAGATAGCCGTCGGCTTTGGGCAACCAGTCGGTTTCCGTGACCCAGCTCCGCGTGCTGACGGCGCCGAGTATGGACCAGGCCCAGTTGTTTTGCTGCTGCTTGACGTACAGATAAGTGTCCTGATTCATTCCATTCAGGTGCGTGTCGAACATGTACTGCTCAAGGAAGTTGCGGTCGCGCAAGAACGAGAACTGACCCAGCGCGCTGAAGCCATCGGGCAACTCCTGCACGTTGATTTGGCCGAAAGCGTGGCCTCGAAAGTTCGGGTGGTCGATCGGATTGGGGCTGAATTGGTCGGGCCAGTAGATGACGTTGCCGCGATCGCCGCCCAGTATGTCCGCCTTGTTGTCGAAGACGCCGTAGAGACGCACGACACCGCTGTACTTGGACGGAACGCCGAAGATGTCCTTGCCGTTGAAGTCGTACTCGGTGCCGAAGCCCGGTCCACGTGCCGTCAGGCCATCGAGCATCAGCCGCCAGCGTGCTCCATCGGGGCGAGAGAGATTCAGCAGGTCGAACATGTCCCAGGTCGTGTAGATGTGGAAACCAAAGATGCGGTTATAGCTGAGGTTTACGTTCTGCAACGGACCGAGCGGTTTTTCGACGTTTCCGTGCAAGTACGGAAAGTACAAAAACGGAACGCCTTCAAGATTCGCGACGAAATTGCTCCCGGTGAAATCGCGGCGAGTTTCCGTGATGCGTTTGCCTTCCTTGTCATACGCGGGAATTCCCCAGAGGTAGGTGCGTTCCTTCTGGTACTCCTCGATGGTCAAGTCCTGAACGTTGACAACGAGGCCAGGATCCGACGGCAGCTTGGATGCCGAGATCTGCGCGCTCTTGGCCTTGTAGAGCTTCGGATTGACCTGCAAGAACTCGTCGCACACCAGATGTAAGGGAGCGGCAAGCTTGGCGGATTGAATCTCCAGATCGGCCTTGCGCGCCACGGCAACGCCGCGGCGAACGTCATAGTAGACTTCGTCGGCACGCAGCGTCTCGACCTCGGCCTTGGTGCGGGAGCGGATTTCGACGTTGCCGGCCAGGTACACTTCATGGGCGCCGCTGCCGAGATCCTGCTCGGTGCGCGTGCCGGTGAAGAGTTGTTGCGCGTTGCCGCGCGTCCAGATGATGGCGCGATCGGCCTCCATGTCAATGGTGGTGGCTTTCTTGCCCGGCGCGTCGGGCGGTTGCGTGACAATCAAGGTAACGCCGCCCGTCACGACGACGCTCGTCCAACCGTCGGCTTGCGGCTTGTATTGGACCTGAAGGTCGCCGAAGTATCGGCCGCGAATGCTGATCTGCGGCGCCGGTTTCGCCGGGGCCAATGTGGGCCGTGCCGCATCGGGAATGATCGTGGTGGGTGGCGGAGTGCTGCCGAAGTTAGGCGGCGGGGGCACGTCGTTGAAGTTCGGCGGCGGGGGGGGCATCGGGCCGCCGCCCGGGCTCGCCATGGGCGGCGACTTCGGCTGCAAGGGGAACCGAGGCTCCTGCCCGCCCGTCAGGAGCAACGGTGAATCGATTCGCGGGGGAGTCGAGCGCCCCGCAAGCACAAGGTCCGCCGGCGCGCTGGCCAGGGCTCGCCGATGGACGGCATCGTCGCTGCGATCGACTTTCTGCACTTCGCTCTTGAACGAGTTAATTCCGATCGATTTCCGCGTGGCCAGGCGAACGTACCCATAGTCGCCTTTCGTCGATAGCTGACTGCGATCGAGTGCGATCGGGTTCTCGCCGTACACCGTCACTAAGAGGATTTTTTCGGTTGGATAGCGCGAACGGTCGACCCAGACTACGCCATCGGTTGAGCGGATGGTGTTGGCGCCCTGGCGAATCGCGACGTTGCCTTGCATCAAAAAGATTTGTTGCTCACCGACTGCCCAGGTGGCAATTCGATCGGCGTCAAGTTGCACGGCCTCTGAATAGCCGTCACTGGTCAAAGTCTCGTTGAGTACATTCTGAGCGAAGGCGTGCGACACCGGGGCCAGGAACGCCATGGCCACGCCCACGAGGATGATCCCGTGTGTCAGCACGGTTCGAACTCGACGAGGACAACCCACCGTGGTTCCCGCCTTTCCCGGTTTGCCGAGACGACGCCGTTACCGCGCACTGCGTTTCCCTGAGAACGCCCGTGCAACGGGGCAAACGGCGCAATACACTCCGGCAAAGTGCGGCGAAGTATAGCGCCGCACGAGCGGATGTCAAGGCCAAGCTTTTTTGCCAGAAGTCGTAGGGTGCACGACATGGTTTGCAAACGGCACGGGAGGGCGAGGCTCCTGCCGAGCCGCGAGCCCGCGAAATACTCGATTTCGGACGAGTATCCTGTCGCTTCCGGCTCGGCAGGAGCTTCGCCCTCCCGAAGCAGGCCACGCAGACCATGTCGTGCACCCGAAGTCGTAACGAACGACGCGGATACGGGGAACTCAGGGAAAGACAGGCAGGGAGATGTGCCTGCCCGTGCGATGGCATCAGCCGGCTTTTTCGTCGCCGGGGTGCGACGTCTGAATCCATTGCAATGCCTTGCGAAAAACGAGCGGCGCGATCCCTAGAAGCGCGAGCGAGATGATGATTCCCGGCGACAACACATCGCGCGGTGATTCGATCTTGCCCAATTCGCTTCCAGCGTTGGCGTACAAAAACGCCCCAGGCAACATGCCGATCAGCGTTACCCAAACAAATGTAAACGCGGAAATGGGAGTCAAACCCATGCCAAGGTTGATGAGGAAAAATGGAACGATGGGCACAAGCCGAAGCGAGAAAAGATAGCAGGCGCCGTCTTTCTCGAAGCCGCGGTTGAACGCCTCGGCTGATTCGCCGAAACGGGCGTTGACCCAATCGCGCAGCAGAAATCGGCTGCTCCAGAAGGCGAAGGTCGCTCCAATCGTGGCGGCAGTCACGGCGATCGCTGCGCCCAGAAAGCGCCCAAAGAGCGCGCCGGCAACGACGGACAGCATCCACGCCGCCGGCACCGATAGTGCCGCCAAGATCACGTAGATGCCAAAACACACCGCTGCGGCAAGAACCAAGTTCTCGTCGGCTCGGGCCTGGAGATCATCCACATGAGCGCGTACATTCACCCACGACAGGTACTCATACCAGCCGAGCAAATAGAAACCAGCGATCGCCGCCACCAACACAAAAAGCACGAAGCCGCGCAACCACCAGTTTGTCGGCATATCCTCGGCCATGTAACGCTCCGGGAGCCTTACCGTCGGCAGCTTTCTGGCTGAAAGCTCACGGCTGAACGCTGACAGCTTCTAGCTCTTGTACAAGTCCAATCCTGCTTTGCCCGTGATCAGCGTGAAAACGTCGCGCACTTGCTCGAAGCCGATGCGCAGGAGGAAGTGCGAATCGCGGCCATAGCTTTTCGAGCCGAGGATGTAGAAGTTCGGCTCGGGGTTGCGAAGCGTTTCAGAGCCGTGGCTGACTTGCGTCAAGCAATCGCTCGACGCCGAACCGGACAGCGCCGCTGCCAGCTTCATGGGGCCAAACGATGCGTAACATTCGTGGACTTGCAACTCGCGATAGATTGCGCGGTCCGGTGTGTAGCCAACATTGGCGACGATCTTGTCGACTTCGATCGTTCGCCTCTGGCCTCCCGTGCGCAAGACGATTTTGAAGCTCTGGTTTCCCGCCTGTGGCTCAATCGCCTCGACAATGGTGTTGCCACGGAATTCGACATTGGCGTCGGCGCGCGTGGCCAGGTTATTGGCGGCGACGGCCAATCGATCGCGCTCGCGCAACGGATCGTTGGCAATGCGCTTGAGCGGCTGCGTTCGGCTCGACCGTGTGACCCAGGTGATCCAGGTCGTGTCGTGTTCTTGCGCAAGCTTGGCGAATCCACTCACCGTGGTCGCGGCCGAGTAGCCGGCCCCGACGACGAGCACCGATTTGTTGATGTAATCTCTCTTGCCGTCGCCGAGCACATCGACGAGATTATAGGCGATATGGGGCTCGACCTGCGTTTCGCCGAGCGCTGGAATCCCGCTGGGGCCCATCCAGCGGTGATGGGAGTACGTCCCGGTGCAATCGAGAACGATATCGGCTTCCTCGTAGCGATCTTGATTGCGTTCGCGCACAAGCAGCAGGAACGGTTGCTTGCCGCGAGCTACATCGCCGACCCCTTCCTGCTTGTACAAGCCGGCGCGTGCAACGTTGATGACTCGCGTTTCCGTCTTGATCTCGCCATCGAGAATGTCGGCAAGCGGCTTGAGGTAGCGCTCGACCTGTTCGCGCCCGCTGATGCACGCGTCATCGCCCGGAAATTCGTGCTCGGAATCGGCGGCCAGGATCGCCTTGCGTCCGAGCGGCGTCGCGTTCATGCCGAACGGGCTGAACAACTTGACATGGCCCCAGCGCCACACGTGCTCGCCGACTCGGCCCTGTTCATAGATCGTGAACGGCAGCTTCAGATGTTGGGCGTACAGCGCCGCCTCCAGCCCGATCGGACCGGCGCCGAGTATGGCGATGCGCGGCGTGGTGGCTGCCATCGTGTCGCTCCATCACGTGGGACTGGGCGCTCGTTGACTTGGAAACCGGGGAACGCCCCGTTATTGTAATATGCATCGCAAGCGGTTTCGAGGACTCACAAGGGAACACATGTCCCTCATCGATGTCAAGATTCCGATCGACGAAACGCCGATACCAATCGACGTCGCAGTGTTCCTGCGTGAGGCCGATCGGCGCATCGACGATTATCTGCAACAAGGCCGGACGCCCGGTTTCGTCGCCAGCGATTATCCGCGCGTCTATCAGGCCCTGCGAAGCCTCGAATCCGCCAATCTGATGCACGGCAAGCTTTTTTGCGAATGGGGCAGCGGATTCGGCGCCGTCGCGTGCTTGGCCACCATGCTCGGCTACGACGCCGTCGGCGTCGAAATCGAATCGGACCTCGTCGAGCACTCCCGAAAGCTCGCGGACGATTTCGATATCCCGGCCCGGTTCGTGCATGGCAGCTACATTCCAAAAGGGGCGGAGGCGCTCGCCGACATTCGCGGCACTCTCGCCTGGCTTGTAGCCGAGAAGACCGGTACGAACCTCGGTCTCGACATGGACGACTTCGACCTCATCTTCGCCTGCCCCTGGCCCGACGAACGCGGCGTCACCGAACGCCTCTTCGAACGGTACGCGGGCGACCACACGCTGCTGATGACGCACCACATCGACGGCCCCATCCGCGTACGCCGCAAGCGCCCGGCGAAAGGCCGGCGTTAGCCCAAATAATGCTGCATTTACACGGGGCCGATGATAAAATGATTGACAATTAACGAACAGCGAGGCAGACATGCCGGTAACATTGACACGCAAAGCGGCTCAAGATGCCGTGACGTTCGATGAGTTTTGCTTCCTTGTGAAAGAGGGCCAAAAAGCAGACCTGATCGATGGAGTCATCTACATGGCATCTCCCGACAATACGGACGCGTATCGCCTCAATCGTTGGCTTATTCGCTTGCTGGAGGATTTCGCTCTCGAGCGCGATCTCGGTGAGCTATTTGGCTTTCGCATCGCTTTTCGTCTTGATGACACGAATTCGCCTGAGCCGGACGTTGCGTTCGCAAAAAAGGCCAGGCTACGGTTGGTCAAGCGAGGCTTCATCGACGGCTTCCCCGACGCCGCCTTCGAAATCGTTAGTCCGGAAAGCGTCGATCGCGATTACAAAAAGAAACGGCGTCAATATGAAAAACATGGCGTCGGTGAATACTGGATCATCGATCCATTACAAGAAACCGTGACGCTCTTGCGGCTCGACAGCAAGGGAAAATACCGAGAGATTCGTCCGAAGCACGCCTTCTTTCACAGCGAAGTCATCGACGGTTTCTGGCTCGATCCAGCCTGGCTCTGGCAGACGCCACGCCCGCGAACGTCGGTCGTGCTAAAGCAGATTCTGGCGTCAGAGCCTGATGCGTAAGCGAAAGAGAGCTACCCCACCCTTCGCTAACGCTTCATTCTGACGTGCATACCGGAGGCAACCATGCAACCCCGTATCACACGCCGACATTTCCTCGCCGATATGGGCATGGGCTTCACCGGCATCGTCTTGGGCGCGATGCTCTATCAGGACGGCGTCGCCCAAAGCAGTCCCCTCACACCCGGCTCCGCCGAGGGGCGGGGGGACAGCCGCGGGCCGCATTTCCCGGCCAAGGCCAAGTCGGTCATCTGGCTTTTCTTCTGCGGCGGCGTCAGCCATGTCGAGAGCTTCGATGTCAAACCCGAACTCAATCGCTTCGCCGGCATGACCATCGCCAACACGCCGTACCGCCACGTCCTGCAGACCGAAGGACGCGACGTTATCGCCGGCAATCCGTCGCATGGCAATCGTCACACGCTCATGGCCCTGAACACCGGTTATCGACGCCATGGCCAATCCGGCCTCATGGTCGGCGACTGGTGGCGCCACGTCGGCGAATGTGCAGACGACATCGCCGTCGTGCGTTCGCTGTGGACCAACCACAACGATCACGGCGCCCAGCTCACCTGGCATACCGGTCGCCATCCGCGCGAAGGCGCTTTCCCGACCATCGGTTCGTGGATCAACTACGGCCTGGGTACGCTCAACCAAAACCTGCCGCAGTATGTCGTCCTCGGCACGCCCACCGGCGATTGCTGTGGCGGATCGTGGACCTACGGCTCGTCGTACCTCGGCGCCGAGTACAGCGGCATTCGCCTTAACGTCGGCGCCCGCGATCCGCTCCCGTTCGTCACCCCCGGCATGTCGCGCGAAGAACAACAGGCGGAACTCGATCTTATCGGCCGGCTCAATCGCCTCTCCGGCATCGAGTATCCGGACGATCCGGCCATCCGCGCTCGCATTCGCTCCTACGAACTGGCCGCCGGGATGCAGACCGCAGTGCCCGAAGCATTGCTCTTCAGCCAGGAAACCGACGCGACGCGCCGGCTCTACGGCATGCATCAACCGACCACACAGAACTTCGGCCAACTCTGCCTCTCCGCTCGACGCCTGGTCGAGCGCGGCGTGCGCTACGTGCAGATCTTCCACGGCGGCGGAGGCGGCGGCGCCTGGGACGCCCACTCCGGCATTCGCGCCAACCACGGCAACCTCTCGGCTCAAGTCGATCAGCCGATTGCCGGGCTGCTCAAGGACCTGAAACAACGCGGTATGCTCGACGACACCCTCGTCGTCTGGGGCACCGAGTTCGGCCGATCTCCGGGCGCTCAAGGCGATGGCCGCGACCATCATCCGCAAGGCTTTTGCGCCTGGCTCGCGGGCGGCGGCATCAAGCCGGGCGTCGTCCACGGCGCCACCGACGAGCTCGGCTTCCACGCCGTCGAGCATCGCCATTACATCACCGACATCCATGCGACGGTGATGCATCAGTTAGGCATCGACGCCCGCCGCCTCGAAGTCCCCGGTCGACGCCGCCTCGACATCGACTACGGCCAACCGATCCGCGAGATCATTGCCTGACAAACACCGGCGCCGGCGCTGTTTCGGTCATTCAAAGGCCCGTGCGCCGAATTAGAAAACACCAATCGACGTGGCTTTGCCACGCAGAAGCGTACTGCTGGACATAGGTCGTGCGACCTTCCGATCGATGCGTCACAAAACGAGCCTGTCATTCTTGATAAAGCCGGGGATCCGAGGAGGTACTGACTCGTGAAAGACAAGAAGAACGGCAGCCCGGTCGCCTTGTCGGGCAAGCGCGCCGCCGACACCCGCGCCGCCCTCGAAGCCCGCGATCCGTCGCCGCTCGCACGTCGATAACGGCTCAAGTCCGGAAGCTCAGGGGTGAGCGCAGCGAACCCCTGGGCTTTTCCTTTCCTTTGCAAACTACTTCTTCATCCGCTCCAGCGCTTCCCGGGCGGCGATCGTCGGCAAGGCTTCGCTTTCGCCGGCCGCCAGGGCTTGCAAGAGCTGGCGAGCTTCCGGTGTCGCCAGATGCTCGAGCAGAGTGACAGCGCGGACGGCGCGAATCCAGCCGGGCGGAGGTCCGGGCGGCGGAGGCGGAGGCGCCTTGCTGAGATCGAGCGGCACCCCATCCACGATAATCGTGATCTGCCCGTTCATGTTCATCACCGAAATACTCTTGCCCCCGCCAAGGTTGGGCATCGGCGCCTCGGCCTTTTTGGCCTTGGGCATCTTGTCCAAGAGTTGCTCGATGCGCTGCTTGGTTTCAATATCGAGCTTCGTCTTCAAAGCCGCTTCGAGGTCGGCCTTGATGAACTTGCCGAGGTACTCCAATTCGGCCGTTGCCTGGACGCGAACCGGAAAACTCGTGCTCTCCAGTTGCTTCAAGAGCTGCGCCACGCGTTTCGAATCGACTTTGACCGGTTTCAAGCGGTCCTGCAAGAGCGTGATCGTTTCTTTCGGCGTCATGGCCAACGCCAGCAGCGCTCGCGTCGCCTTGGCTTCGTCAGGACTGGTGAGATCCGACCAGCGCGCATCGAGCGATGCTTGTTGCGCCGATGCGGTCGCGCCGAATACGGTGAGCGCGATCATGCCAACGATTCGTCGTGCGTTCATGGACTGCGCCTCCTGAACAAAGTGCATCCGCCGCGCGCCATTGCGCTGGCTCGGCGGTTTCGCGATAATTGTCGCACACGCCACTATTATCCTATTTTGCCGACGCCGGGGGCAACATCAAACCCTTGAGCGTCTCTTGTTTGCCTTGGCGCAGGACCACCACGTCGACGCTAGTCCCGGCGGGAACGGCGGCGAGCAGTTTGCGAAACGCTGCCACATCACTAGGCGCCGGTTTGCCGTCAAATTGGACGACGATATCGTGCGGTTTCAGCCCGGCCTTGCTGGCCAGGGATTTGTCGGCAACCTTGTCAATGACCAGGCCGACGTCCTTGGCCAAGCCGAGTTGTTGACGCAATGTCATGGACGGGCTAGTGAGGTAAAGCCCGATCTGCGTGTCGAGGGGCAAGGCTGACGTCTTGAACGAGGCGCCGCCGACGTGGACTCCGTGCTCGACCTGGAAACGGAAGCTCTTGAGCCGCATTTTCTCGCCCGTCAGTTGCGCCGACCGCTGAAACGCCGTCCGATCGCCCTTTTTCTGTTCGACTTGAGCCACCTTGATTGCCGCCTCGACTTTGGCAATCTCGGCATCGATTTCGCTGAGCATGAGCAGGCGAATCTTGGCGATGTCTTGCTCGTGTTTTTTCAAGCGGTCCTTTAATGGTTGCAAACCGTCAGGCGGTGCGGGCGGATCGGCTTTGGGGGTCTTTTTTTCCAGCTTGGGATCGACAGTCTTTGGGGCGCTGCCGTCGGTTTTCTTTGGCGGGTCGGTGGTGTTCTTGGGTTCGTCTTTCTTGACATCCGTGGCGTGGACGGTCGATGAAAAGTCGACCAATGAAATGAGTCCGCCAGTAAACAAAGCAAACGCCAGCAGGAAGGCGAACATCGCTTTGAGCTTGGAAATCAACATGGTTTTCAGGACTCCTTCGGTAAGTGTAAGAACATCCGCGGATACGACCTCGGCGCCGCTGCCCGAGGCCGTCGCGACCCCGGCGCGAACGGTTGATCGGTGGAGAGGCGCGGGCACTTCCACCGCGGCAAGATCCTGGCCGATCAGCGTCGCCAGCGCCCCCGCGGAGAGTGCGATGCCGCGGCGTGTCAATCGCTCCGCAAGCATCCGCCGAGCGGTGGCCAATCGGCTCGACACTGTTCCCTCGGGCATCGCCAGGTTTCGAGCAGCCTCGCGCCGCGAATTGCCTTCCAGGTCACACAAGATCAGCACGATGCGATACTTCTCGGGCAATTGCTCGAGTTTCTTCGTCTAGTACCGCCTGAACATCACTCCACGTGTCCGTGGAATCACATGATTGCCGATCCATTGGATCCCCCAACGGTTGGGGAGTGGGCCGCCGGCTTGCCATCGCTTTGGCCTTCATGGCGGTTCGGCAAGCGACCCCGTAAAGCCAGTTGCCAACCATGTCGAAAGGATGCACGCAGGACGCCTTGCGCACGAGGACCAGAAACGTGGCCTGGAACGCGTCTTCCGCGTCCTGCGTTTGGCCCAGGATGCGCCGGCACACGCCCAGCACCATGGGTCCGTGCCGCCGGACGATCAATTCGAAGGCGTATTCATCCTGATTACGAACAAAATGGTCCATCAACTCGGCATCGGAGCAGGCATCGAGGGAGTGCCGATCCGCCATGCGATGCAACTTTCGGATGACGCCGTTGAGTTGTCCGGACGGCATGCTCATGCTCCCTTGGACCAATTCCTACACTATATTGCCCGTATTCGCCTTGCGCGTCGATGATTTTCTGTTTTTTTCAGGGCTGAGTGAAAGCCGGCGCCGCGGCATCGCCTGCTGCGTTCTCTTTTCGCGGCTACCTTCTATAATCCCAACAGTATTCGAAAAATCCTCAAGTACAAAGGTGCATACGTGTCTTCAACGAAGAAATACCTCTTCACCAGCGAGTCGGTCTCGATGGGCCATCCGGACAAGGTGGCGGACCAGATCTCGGACGCCATCTTGGACCACTGCCTGGCAGCCGACGATCGCAGCCGCGTGGCGTGCGAGACGATGGTGACGACCGATCTGGCGATCGTTTCGGGAGAGATCACGACCAAGGCCGACCTGTCGCGTGAAACTGTCGATCGCATCGTTCGTGATATGATCCGAGAGATCGGCTACACCGATCCGGGCATCGGTTTCGCCGCCAAGACGTGCCAGGTGCATATCAATCTGCACGCACAATCGCTCGATATTTCGATGGGCGTCGACGTCGGCGGCGCCGGCGATCAGGGCATGATGTTCGGCTTCGCGTGCAGGGAGACGAGCACGCTGATGCCGTTGCCGATCTACCTGTCGCATCGTCTGATGGAAAATCACGCAAGGTTGCGCGAGCGCGGCGAAGTCAAGTTCTTCCGCCCCGATGCCAAGAGCCAGGTGACGGTCGAGTACAACGGCGATGGCACGCCGAACCGCATTCACACCGTCGTGCTCTCGACGCAGCACGATCGCACGGCCATGGATTCGAGCGGATTGTTCTCCAACGACGCGCGCAAAGAGATCATCGCCAAGCTGATTCTGCCGACGCTGAAGGCCGAGCGGCCCGACCTGATCAAGGGGGACTTGGTCTCGGTGCAGCCCGGCCAGGCGACCGGGGGCATTCCGGAGAGCGCTATTCGTTGCCATATCAATCCGACGGGCAACTTCGAAATGGGCGGCCCACACGGCGACTGCGGACTCACCGGCCGTAAGATTATCGTCGATTCCTACGGCGGCCGCGGCCGGCATGGCGGCGGCGCTTTCAGCGGCAAGGATCCCACCAAGGTCGATCGCTCCGCCGCCTACATGGCTCGGTACATCGCCAAAAACATCGTCGCCGCCGGCTTGGCCAACGAGTGTGAAGTCCAGCTCTCCTACGCCATCGGCTATCCCGATCCGCTCAACATCTGGGTCGACACCAACAACACGACGGCCAAAGGGGTCAACGACGACACGCTCGTTGATCTGATCCGCAAGCACTTCCAACTCACGCCCAAGGGAATCATCGAATCGCTGAATTTGCGTCGCCCGATCTACAAGGAAACCGCTCGGCACGGACATTTTGGCCGCGAGTTGCCCAACTTCACCTGGGAAAAAACGGACAAGGCTGCCGCCCTCAAGCGAGACGCGGGGCTTTAGTATCAAGGAAGCCCAGAGGTGAGCGCAGCGAACCTCTGGGTTTTGGGGGCATCCTTGAACCCCAGGGTTCGCTGCGCTCACTCTGGGGTCTTTTGCAAGGGTCCATGACGATGTACAAACGCGTGATCTGCCTCGTTGTTTTCGTGATCGGCCTCGCCATCTTTATCGGCGACTTCACCGCCAGCGCCGGCAAGGATAAGGCCAAAACGACGGACAAATCCAAGGACGAGAAGTTCAAGCCAAAATACGACGACACCACCTACGTCCCAACGTCCGATGAGGTCATCGAGAAAATGTTCGAGATGGCCAAAGTCAACCAGAAAGACGTGATCTTCGACCTCGGCTGCGGCGACAATCGCATCCTTTACATGGCCGCAAAGAAGTTCGGTTGCCGCGGCGTCGGCGTTGAAATCAATCCCGATCGCATTCGCGAGGGCATGGACCAGTACGAGAAGTACAACGGCGGCAAGGACTTCGGCAAGCTCCTGTCCCTCGTCGAGCTGCGCCACGGCGACGCCTTCAAGGTCAAGGACATCGGCGACGCAACGGTCGTGGTCATGTACATGTTCCCACGCTTCATGAACCTGTGGTTCCCCATCGCCAAGGAAAAGCTCAAACCCGGCACGCGCATCGTCTCCCACGACTATAGCTGGGAAAAGGACGTCGTGCCGGACGCCTGGGAACCTGTTGCTGAAGCAACGGTCAAGAGCAGCATGCGCGAGAACCACAAGGTCATCATGTGGGTCGTGCCGGAGAAGAAAGCGAAAAAGAACTGATCGCGCACCATTCGATGGCGAGCCGAGGCCCGTTACGGGCCGGATCATGGACGGCCACATCATCACCCGGCCCCTTACGGGGCTCGGCTCGCCGTTGCTTCCACCGCACGCGGAGTCCGCCATGAAACTCGCGCTCGCTTCCTTCGTCGTCGCCGTCGCATTCGTCCTGCCCTTCGCGACGACAGCGCTGCCAGGCGACCTGAAGAGCACCAAAGGCGGATGCAAGCTCCTCTACGTCCCCAGCGAGCAGGTCGTCGTCGAGAAGATGCTCGAAATGGCCAAGATCAAAAAGACCGACGTCGTCTTCGACCTCGGCTGCGGCGACGGACGCATCGTCGTCACCGCCGCCAAGAAGTTCGGCTGCAAAGGCATCGGCATCGACTACGATCCGGACCGCGTCAAGGATTCGCTCAAGACGATGGAGAAATTCGGCGTCACCAAAGATCTTGTCGAAATCCGCGAAGGCGACGCGCTTGAAGTGAAGGACCTCGAACGGGCCACCGTCATCATGCTCTACATGTTGCCCGAGTTCATGGAAAAGCTGGAGCCGCAGATGAAGAAACGCCTGAAGCCCGGCACGCGCATCGTGGCCCACGACTATCCGTTCCCAAACATGGACCCCGATCAGACGGTTGAATTCGACACCGGCGGCGTGCGGCCCAAATACCTCTACATGTGGACGATTCGCGAACCAAAGAAGAAGTGACACACTAGTGCACCGTCTTCGATCCATTGATGGATCGACTTAGGGTGCGTGAAACGCACCGCCAAGCGGAGCGGTGCGTTTCACGCACCCTATATCCATCAATCCATGGAAGCCAGAATACTAGCCCGCAGCTGGGACTCACGCATTCGGCGTCTAACGCACGGACGTTGCGGAACGACCAACAAAGCAATAGCTACCCTCAATCCAGCACCGGCAAGCCGCCGAGTTTGTCGAGGCGGGTCTTGCGCTGGCGCCACTCGTCGGCGGAGAGGGCACGGGCGTTGCCGAAGTCGTCCGCTTCGATGCCGGTGATGACCTGGGCCCAGAGGGCGATGCGCTCGGGGTCTTCAGCGAAACGATGGAGCCGCCAATAACTCGCCTTTTCCTTGGTCAACGTGAGTCCGGTCATGCCGTCAGCGCTGAGGGCCACGTGCCAAATGGGTTCTTCATGCAGGAGGGGCGGTCCGATCGGCTTACCGGACGCGGTGTCCCACAGCCGCGCCATTTTTTTTTCCACATTTCCCGTGAGAGCAATCTTGCCATTAGCGCTGAGGGCCACGGCCGAAACACCTTTTTCATGCTGGAGTGGCGGGCCAATCGGCTTGCCAGTAGCGGTGTCCCGCAACCGTGTCCTCGTGCCGTTCCCGACCATGAGGGTAGTCTTGCCGTCGGCACTGAGGGCAACGGCAAGGCCCATGCTTTGATGCTGGAGCGGCGGTCCAATCTGCTTGCTGGTGGCGGCGTCCCACAACCGTACCGTATTGTCTGAGTTCTGCGTAAGTGCGATCCTGGCATCAGCACTCAAAGCTACGGTAAAAGCCGAGCCCTCAGTTGCCAGGGGTGGTCCGATCGGTTTGCCGGTGGCGCTATTCCATAGCCGGGCCGTGTTGTCATGGCTCCCTGTGAGGGCAATCTTGCCGTCGGCGCTCAGGGCCACGGCCCAAACCGACATTTCATGCTGGAGCGGCAGGCCAATCGGGTTGCCAGTGGCGGCGTCCCATAGCCGGGCCGTGTTGTCATCGCTCCCTGTGAGGGCAATCTTGCCGTCAGCGCTCAGGACCACCGCGAGAACCGTTTTCTCATGCTGGAGCGGCGGGCCAATCGGCTTGCCGGTGGCGGCATCCCATAGTCGGGCCGTCTTGCTGGCCGTGAGAGCAATCTTGCCGTCAGCGCTGAGCGCAATGAGCCCAACCCCTTCTTCATGCTGCAGCGGTGGGCCAATCGGCTTCCCATTGGTGGTGTCCCATAGCCGCGCCGTCTTGTCCCAACTCCCTGTGAGAGCAATCTTGCCGTCGGCGCTAAGGACCGCACGCGTGAGCGCTAGTTGATGCTGGAGCGGCGAGCCTATTGGCTTGCCAGTGCTTTCCCATAGCCGGGCCGTACTGTCAAACCCTCCGGTGAGAGCAATCTTGCCGTCGGCGCTGAGGGCCACATGCCAAACCCCTCCTTCATGCGGGATGGGCGGGCCAATCGATTTCCCAGTAGCGGCATCCCATAGCCGGGCCGTGTTGTCATCGCTCCCTGTGAGAGCAGTCTTGCCGTCGGCGCTCAGGGCCACGGCCCGGACCACTTCTTCATGCTGAAGCGGTAAGCCAATCGATTTCCCAGTAGCGGTGTCCCAAAGCCGCGCCGTCTCGTCCCAACTCCCTGTGAGAGCAATCTTACCGTCGGCGCTCAGGGCCACGGCCGTAACCTCTTTTTCATGCTTCAGCGGTGGGCCAATTGGCTTGCCAGTGGCGGCATTCCATAGCCTCGCCGTATTGTCATTGCTCCCCGTGAGAGCAATCTTACCGTCGGCGCTAAGGGCCACGGCCGTAACCTCTTTTTCATGCTTCAGCGGTGGGCCAATTGGCTTGCCGGTGGAGACGTCCCATAGCCGGGCCGTATTGTCATTGCTCCCCGTGAAAGCAATCTTACCGTCGGCGCTAAGCGCCATGGCCCGAACGCCTTTTTCATGCTGGAGCGGCGGGCCAATCGGCTTGCCGGTGGAGACGTCCCATAGCCGGGTCGTATTGTCATTGCTCCCCGTGAGTGCAATCTTGCCGTCGGCACTGAGGGCCACACGCCAAACCTCTCGTTCATGCTGGAGCAGTTTCAGCTTGCCCGTGGCAATGTCCCACAGCCGCGCCGATTTGTCGCCGTTCCCGGTGAGTGCGGTCTTGCCGTCGGCGCTGAGGGCCACAGAGTTACCGCGAGCGTCCATCCAGCGCAAGAGGCTCTTTGTCACTTCCGGTGTCCATCCGGCAAGATGCAGGCGAATCGACTCGAACAAGCGTCGGTCTTTGAGCCGGGCTGCGCCTGGCAACAACTGAGCCATGCCGACCACGGCAAGGGCGCTGTTCTTCTGGGCCTGCGAGTGGAAATGGTTGAAGCGGACCTGCAGCGCTAGCTCTTCGGCCTTCTCCCGCTTTTCGTCGGCTTCCGCTCGAAGCCTGGTTTGCTCGTCGGCGGCTTCCTTGAGTTTCTTGCCGGTGTTCTTTTCATTCTGGAGCGCCGTTTTCTCATTATCCAGCGAGTTGCTGACAACGAAGAACGCCCCTGCGAAGATTGTCAGCGCGAGGATCACCGCGGCATTCGCGAGCGCCAACGCCGGATTGCGCTGGCACCAGCGCCAGGTGCGTTCGACCGTACCGACCGGTCGGGCCAGGATCGGCTCGCCGGCTAGCCAGCGGCGTAGATCGTCGGCCATCTCCTTGGCGCTGGCGTACCTTCGCCCGGGGTCCTTCGCCATTGCTTTGAGGGCGATCGTCTCCAGGTCGAGCGGGATCTTGTCATTCATTGAGCGCGGCGCCGTCGGCTCGTCGTAAATCACCTGATGCAACAGCATGCGCATGTTGCCGCGGAACGGCAATTCGCCCGTGAGCAACTGGTAGAGCATGACGCCGAGGCTGTAGACGTCGCTGCGGCCATCGACGTGATGGCTTTCCCCGCGGGCCTGTTCGGGGCTCATGTAGGCGGGGGTGCCGAGGATGTGGCCGTCCATCGTCATGGTGATCTCGCCGGCTTCGCGCTTGGCGAGGCCGAAATCCATGACGCATGGGCTTCCGTTTGGGCGGATCATGACGTTGGACGGCTTGATGTCGCGGTGGATGACGCCCATGGAGTGAGCATATTGCAAGGCGTCGGCGACCTCGGCGATCAGCTTGGCCGATTCGTCAAACGTAAGCCGGCGGGAATTGAGCAGATCGGCGAGCGTGACGCCGTCGACGAAATCGCAGACGAGATAAGGGACCTTTACGCTTGGCCCGTCTCCTGTTGGCGAAGGGAGTTCGTTGATGCCGACTTCGTGAATCGCAATGATCGACGGGAACCGGAGCTGGGCGACGGCACGGGCTTCGCGCAGGAAGCGGTCGAGGTCTTCGGGCCCGGAACCGATGTTGCCCCGGCGCGGAACCTTGATGGCGACGATGCGGTCGAGCTCGGTGTCGCGCGCTTTGAAGACGGTGCCGAAGGCGCCTTCGCCGAGGACCGTGAGGATCTCGAATTTGCCGATCCGCTGCGCGGACGGGGCAAGCGATAGGGTGGCGTACGGATCGAAATTGAAGCTCGACCCGCAACCGGCGCAAGTGATCTCGCCGGAGATTGGGATGTCAACGAGCTCGATGGGGTTCTTGCAGTGAGGGCATTGTAGGTGCATGAAGGACATCC
>Ga0194132_10001783_pt1:0-40000 | contig 42666 bp, 42 predicted proteins | sample TA2KigOf80mmetaG_FD_148612 | JGI IMG/M metagenome (GOLD analysis project Ga0194132, IMG submission 148612) | Freshwater microbial communities from Lake Tanganyika, Tanzania - TA2015054 Kigoma Offshore 80m | ecosystem: Environmental > Aquatic > Freshwater > Lake | place: Tanzania: Lake... | reverse complement strand
GGGCACTCGCGCAACCTCCGGGATTTTCTTGCAAGGATGCGAGAGCGCGGAAGCCGGATCGCGCTACGGCTACGGCCTGTTGGAGGCATGTGGATTGCTCCGCGGATGTGTCGTCCATTCGATCCGAGCGGTCGGAGCCTGTGGGGGGAGCCGGCCGGGTTGCTCGGAACGCGCGGTGCGAGCCGTCGGGGGAATGCTGGGAGGGGCACATGACGATGCGAGAGCAGAGGGTCCTCGTGGTCGACGACGACCGTGAGATCCGTGGCCTCGTCGCTGGTGCGCTGCGGCGTGGGGGGTATACCGTGTGCGAGGCCGGTGACGGCCCGGAGGCCCTCGACGTCGCTTCGCGCCTCGTTCCTGACCTGGTTCTTCTCGACATGACTCTTCCCGGCATGGACGGCGTCGAGGTCGCGCGTCAGCTGAAGGCGACCCCGATCCTCGCGACAGTCCCCGTCGTGGCGCTGAGCGCTCTGACGCAGGAGGCGGTCCAGCAGCGGGCTCTGGCTGCCGGTTGTGCTCGCTATCTGACGAAGCCGTGCCCGCCGGCGGCGCTGTGCGACGTCGTCGCGCAGACGCTGGCCGCGGTGTCGCGCCGCCCGCCGCCGGATCGTTGACACCGCGCGGTTGCCGCGGGCGTCGCTGAGCACTATCTCTCCCCCGATGCCCGTCGCGCGACTGCGGCCCATCAGTCGGCACATCGCCGCGATCGATCTGCACGGCCGGTTTCAGGTCGCGGCCTTCCTCGTTCGCCACGACGGGGGTCTACTGCTGGTGGACGCCGGGTTCCCTGGCTGGCACTACGCGATCCTCACGGCGGCGGAGTCATTGCCGCAGCCGAACCGGATCACGCACATCGTGCTGACGCATGCACATGTCGATCACATCGGTGGCGCCGCGTTCCTGGCACGACACTCTGGGGCGCAGGTTCTCGCGTCCGCCGTGGAGAAGCCCTTCATCGAGGGCCGTTCGCTGGCGCACGCTGCGTGCGGAATTCTCCCGCGGCTCGTGCTGTCGCTCAATCACTGGACCCAGGCGCGGCGTGTGGAGCCGGTGCGCGTCGATCGCACGGTCGATGCCGAGGACGTCGTTTGCGGACTGCGAGTCGTCGGAGTTTCGGGTCATACGCCCGGCCAGATCGCGTTGTGGCACGAAGCCGACGCGGTGCTGCTGTGCGCCGACGCGCTGTTCAACGTGAACGGCTCCATCGGTTTCGACCCCGTTCCGGGCATGACGTCGAATCGCTCCGGCGCAGCCGCGTCGCTCGCGCGCCTGGCCGAGCTCGGCTGCAGGGACGTTGCACCGAGCCATGGCCCGGCGATCCTGGGCGACGCGCCGGACCGGATTCGGCGATTCTTGGGACTTGCCGTCGGGGGACCGGCCGGCACGATCGGGGAGAGATGAAGATGAGCGTTCGTTCGCATGACCAGACGACCTCGAATCCGGCGCGCGCCGCGGCGTGGACGCGAACCCTCGCTCTAGCCACGCTCTGCGTGGTCCTCGCATCGACGCTCGGTGCGTTCGAGGTCCGCGCCCAGGAGAACCAGGCCGGCAGCTCTGCGGCGGAGCGACCGCGGGTGCCCAAGGTCTCCATCGACGGTCCGCCGAAGCGCATCGAGGGCAAGATCATGCGCTCGTCGCGCGGCAAGAAGGGCCCGGTGCGGCTCCTGGTGGAGCGCAAGGACGCGGAGCCGGTGACGGTCCTGGTGGCGCCCGAGGACGTCTGCGATCGTCTCGGGTTGTCTCTCAAGGCGGACGAGCACGTGGTGGTCGAGGGGGCGATGCTCAAGAGCGACCGGCCGATCCTCGTCGCCAGCTCCTTCGTCGTGGACGGCAAGACGATCCGCGTCCGAGACGAGCAGGGCAAGATCCTCGACCCGGCGGGCCTCGCGAAGCCTGCGGAGGGCACCGGCGCCGCGGTGACGGGGAGAAGCAAGCAGCCCGAGCCATCGCCGGCGCCCTGAGCAGGCACGGCGAGATCGACGGCGCAGATCTCGAATCGGATCAGTCGTCGTCCTCGCCGAGATCACGAGGGTGGCGCAGCTTTGCGGGCCAGATCGCATTCTCGAGGGCATGCCCCACCCGCAGTACGAGCGCTTCGTCGGCTGCGGGGCCGGTGATCTGCACGGAGGTCGGCAGTCCGTCGGGGGCGAGGCCGGTCGGGATGGCGACGGCGGGCATGCGCGTGAGATCCGCGAGCAGCGTGAACGACGCCATCGCCAGGCCCACGGGAACGGAGGCTTCGCCTGCGCTCACGGTGGTGGCACCGATCCGTGGCGCCGTCACCGCCATCGTCGGCGTCAGAAATCCGTCGATGCCGGCTTCGAACAGCCGCTCGACCTCGCGCGTCACGCGCTCGCGCGTGTGGAGCGCGTGCACGAGGCTTCGCGCGTCGACGGCGGCGCTAGCGTCGAGCTGGGCGCGGACATCGGCACCGTACTCCGCACGGTGCGCAGCGATCTGGTCGCGATGCTGCGCGTGTGACTCCGCGAGCAGGATGACGCTCGCCGCGAGCGTGATCTCGCCTGCATCGGGTAGCGATACCTCGACGACCTCGGCTCCCAGATCGCACGCGGCCGTCAGCGCGCGGTCGAGGGCCGCGAGCGCATCGTTCGCGACCGGCACCGGCCGATGGGAACGGTCGACTCCGAGCCGCACGCCGCGCAGCGGCACCTCGAGCCCGCCGAGGAAGTCGCTTCCGGGAAAACGTCGGGACCACGGGTCGGCGGGATCGAAGCCGGCGAGCTCTTGCAGCACGAGGGCGCAATCGGCCGTGCTCTTCCCGAGCGGTCCGACATGGTCGAGACTCGGGGCGAGCGGGTAGGTGCCGCGGAGGCTCACTCGGCCGTGTGTCGGTTTGAGGCCGACGCAGCCGCACGCCGCGGCGGGAATGCGAATCGATCCGCCCGTGTCCGATCCGGTCGAGAGAGGTACCAGGCCGGCGGCGACGGCCGCACCCGCGCCGCCGCTCGATCCACCCGGGACGTGATCCGTCCGCCAGGGGTTGCGGGTCGGGCCGAAGTGCGGGTTGCTGGTGGTGGTCCCGAAGGCGAACTCGTGCGTGGCGGTCTTGCCGACGACGACGGCTCCGGCGGCGCGCAGGCGCGACACCGGCTCGGCGTCGGTCGCCGGAACGTGGCTGGCGAAGAGTCTGGATCCGTACGTGGTCCGGATTCCCGCGGTGTCGGTGATGTCCTTGATCCCGACGGGGATGCCGTGCAGTGGGCCGCGCCATCTGCCTCGTGCGAGCTCGTCGGTGAGGGATCGTGCGGTGGCAAGTGCCTGTTCCCGCGCGACGGTGGTGAACGCGTTGAGATGTGGGTCGAGGCGCTCGATGCGCCGGAGGAAATGCTCCACCAGCTCGGTGGGGGACACCTGCCGCGAGGAGACGAGCCTTGCGAGATCGGCGACTCCCATACGGTGAAGCTGCGACATGGCTGCGAGCTAAGGCCCGACGGCTGCTCGGCGCAAGCGGGCGCGGGGGGTCGCGCGGAGCGAGTGGAGTTGCCGGCCTCCCCGTGAGGTGCCGGGTTGTCTCGGGGCGAAGAAAGGGCGAATATCGTGGCCCGTGTCCCATCGTGTCCCCTACGTCGAGCTTCGCTGCCGAAGCGCGTTCTCCTTTCTCGAGGGCGCTTCCTCCCCGGAAGATCTGATGGAGATCGCGGTGCGGTCCGGCCACGAAGCCCTTGCGCTCGCAGACCGAGACGGTGTCTACGGTGCGCCGCGATTCTGGAAGGCAGGCAAGGCCGCCGGCGTACGGACGATCGTCGGAGCCGACGTGTCCATTGCGCACGAGCGCGACCTGTCGCCCGCCGGGCGCGTGCTCCTGCTCGCCGCCTCGAGGACCGGCTATCGGAATCTGTGCAAGCTGATCACGCGTGGGCGTGCGCGCGCAGCGAAAGGGCAGAGCGTGACGCTGCTCGACGAGCTCGAGGAGCACGCGCGCGGGCTGCTCTGCCTCGCGGGTGGAGAGCAGAGCCTGTTGCTCGAGGCGTTGCGCTCTCGTGACGATCTCGCCGTGCTGCGCACGGGAAGACGGCTGCAGGGGATCTTCGGGCGCGACCTCTGGATCGATCTGCAGCGCGGCAACGATCCTCACGTCGAGCGGAGAATGCGTGCCTTGCAGGAGGTCGCGGCGCGCCTGCGTCTGCCCGTCGTGGCGAGCGGTGACGTTCGCATGGCGCGAGCTTGCGAGCAGCCGGTGCTCGACGTGCTCGGCTGTCTCGCGCGGCGAACGAAGCTCGATGTCGCCGGACGTGTCCTGCTGCGGAACGCGGAACGGCACGTGGTGTCTCCTCGCGAGATGGCGGCCCGATTTCGCGATGTACCACGGGCCGTCTCGGCAACGCTCGAGGTTGCCGAGCGCTGCGAGTTCTCACTCGGGGATCTGGGCTACCGATTCCCTGAAGTCGCCTTGCCGCCAGGCGAGACGTCGCTCGGCCGCCTGCACGCGCTCGCCTACGAGGGCGCCCGCGGACGGTACGGCGCTGTGCTTTCCGGGCGAGTGTCGGCGCAGCTCGAGCACGAGCTGCGGATCATCGAGAAGCTCGACCTCGCGGGCTACTTCCTCATCGTCTGGGACATCGTCCGCTTCTGCCGCGAGCGTGGCATCCTCGTGCAGGGCAGGGGGTCCGCTGCCAACAGCGCAGTTTGCTACGCGCTGGGCATCACCGCCGTCGACCCGGTGGGGATGGAGCTGCTGTTCGAGCGCTTCCTCTCCGAGGAGCGTGGTGAATGGCCGGACATCGACCTCGACCTTCCATCGGGCGACCGTCGCGAGGAGGTCATCCAGTACGTCTACCGTCGCTACGGGCCAAGCGGCGCTGCATCGCCGGAGCACGCGCGCACGGTCGGCTCCGGCGTCGCGATGACGGCGAACGTGATCACCTATCGCGTTCGCAGCGCTCTTCGCGAAGCGGGCAAGGTTCTGGGCTTCGCCGAGCCCGAGATCGAGCGGCTGAGCAAGCTGCTGGCCCATCATGGCTTCCATGACCAGAGCGACGCGCTCCAGGCACAACTCGCCTCGGCTGGTGTCGACGTCACTGCTGACCGCGTACGACATCTGCTGGACTGCGTGGAGAGGATGCAGGGGCTGCCGCGTCACCTGGGGCAGCATTCGGGCGGGATGATCGTCGCCGCCGGGCGGCTCGACGAGATCGTTCCGCTCGAGCCCGCTGCGATGCCGGGTCGATCCGTCGTGCAGTGGGACAAGGACGACTGCGCGGACATGGGTCTCATCAAGATCGATCTGCTCGGACTCGGCATGATGGCGGTGCTCGAGGATGCGATCCCGCTCGTGCGCGAGGCCGACGGCGTCGAGATCGACCTCGCAAGGTTGCCCCCGGACGATGCGCGAACCTACGCCATGATCCAGCGAGCCGATACCGTCGGCGTGTTTCAGATCGAGTCGCGTGCGCAGATGGCGACCCTGCCGCGCCTGAAGCCGAGGACGTTCTACGACCTCGTGGTCGAGGTGGCGATCATCCGGCCTGGGCCGATCGTCGGGCAGATGGTGCACCCGTATCTGAACCGCCGCGCCGGTCGCGAGCCGGTCCGCTATCCGCACCCGCTGCTCGAGCCGATCCTGCGTCGTACGCTGGGCGTGCCGCTGTTCCAGGAGCAGCTGCTGCGAGTCGCGATGACGGTCGCGGGCTTCACGGGCGGCGAAGCCGAGGAGCTGCGCAGGGCGATGGGCTTCAAGCGCTCCGTACAGCGCATGCGGGCGATCGAGCAGAAGCTGCGCGATGGTCTCGCCGCGCATGGGATCGACGATGGCGCAGCGGACGAGATCGTGCGCAGCATCACCTCGTTCGCGTTGTACGGCTTTCCGGAGTCGCACGCGGCGAGCTTCGCACTGATCGCGTACGCGTCGGCGTACCTGAAGGCGCACCATCCGGAGGCGTTCCTGTGCGCGCTGCTCAACGCCTGGCCGATGGGCTTTTATCATCCGGCGACACTGGTGAAGGATGCCGAGCGTCACGGCGTGACGGTCCGGCCCATCGACGTGGCGTGTTCGGATTGGCGCTGCACGATCGAGCGGCGCGATTCCGCGCAGCCGCTCCCGCAGCGCAGCAGGCGAGGAGCGGTGCGGCTGGGGCTGCGTTTCGTGCGTGGCCTCCGGGGGGAGGCCGGGTACGCACTCGTTCAGGCGCGGAAGGCCCGCCCCTTCACCGGTCCTCGCGACCTCGCCGCGCGTGCCGGGCTTCTCGAGCGAGAGCTCGCAGCCCTGGCGGAGCTCGGCGCGCTCGGCGCGATCTCCGGATCCAGACGGGCTGCTGCCTGGCAGGTCCGTGGCCTGGCGCCGAGCCGTGAGCCGCTGTTTGCCGGGGTCGATGCACGCCCCGGCACGTTGCCGGGTGGGCCCATGTCGGCGCTCGAGGAGACGTTGGCCGACTATCGGGCGAGCGGCATGACGACTGGACCGCACCTGATGGCGCACTTCCGCACCATGCTGCGTCAGCGCGGCGTGGTGACGCTCGCCCGGCTGCGAGAGGCCGCCAACGGGCTCCGGTTGCGTACGGCCGGTCTCGTCATCGTCCGGCAGCGTCCCGGCACCGCGAAGGGCATCTGCTTTCTCACGCTCGAGGACGAGACCGGGACGGGCAATGCGGTCGTCATGCCCGACCGGTTCGCCGAGTTTCGCCTCCTGCTGCACACTGCGGCGCTGCTCGTGCTCGAGGGGGTGGTACAGCGCAAAGATGGCGTCGTTCATCTGAACGTCGCGAAAATCTGGGGATTCTCGCCCGGTCCGACCCCCACCTCACACGATTTTCACTGACCGGCACGAAATCCTCTTGAAATTGACTTTCATTTCCGACATTGGATGGATCATGGTCGTTTGCCTGTGTCAGGGAGTCTCGGACAGGAGTGTGCGGGCGAGTATCGAGGCCGGCGCACGGACCCGGCAGCAGGTCACCAACGCCTGCGGGGCCGGTGACGGCTGCGGCACCTGTCATCGCACCATCAAGTCCCTCATCGCGGAATGTCGCGGCGCAGGCGCCGCGATCCCACGCAGGTCAGTGTCGCTGGTCTTCGGCGAGACCGCCCCGTCCGCATCGATCTGACCCGCCCCGCCGCCTGACCGGACGCCGTTCGGTCGATCCCCTGGGTCCGCGCTGTGCACTACCGTAGGCTTCGATCTTGCTTCTCTCGCAGCGTACGCAAAGTCTCACGGGGTGATCTCGATGCCGAACATTCGACGCGTTGCCTCCGTTTCCATCGACCTGAGTGCTCGCCGCAGCGCTGTTCGCGAGCACTGGATCCCTACCGGACCCGGTCAGGGCGACCTGCACGCCCGAGCCTATCCGCTCGTCTCTACAGCACTTTCCGACGACGGTCTGCTGCGGGATCGCGATGATGTCGGAGGCGAGGTCAGGGTTGTGCGGCACTTACGGTGAGCGGCTGCACCTGGCCGCCGAGTCTCCGGTCCGGCGATCGGCCGCTTCCCGCACCTGAGAACCTGGATTGCCACTGTTTCTCTTTATTCGCTTAGTGGCTCGTTGAGTTTTCGCGTACCCGCGCTGTCGTCCTGCCGCGAACCGTGCTAGCGCGTTCCGTCGGACCGGACGGCGATGTCTGAGAATCCGGAAGAACAGGCAGCAGCTCGGAATCTCGAGGTGCTCGTCACCAGCGGACCGGTGGCCCGCATCACGCTGAACCGGCCGGGCCAGCGCAACGCGCTGTCTCGCGCGGTGCTGGACGAGTTGCTGGTCGCCCTCGACACCTGTGCGCGCCGACCGGACCTGCGGGTCGTGGTTCTCGCCGCCAACGGGCCGGCGTTCAGCGCCGGACACGATCTGCGCGAGATTCGTGAGGCGTCCGCCGAGCAGATCGAGGACCTCTTCGCCCGCTGCGCCCAGGTGATGCTTCGCATCCAGGAGCTTCCGCAGCCGGTCATCGCGCGCGTGCACGGCATCGCAACGGCGGCCGGCTGCCAGCTGGTCGCAGCATGCGATCTGGCGGTGGCTGCCGACACGGCGACCTTCGCGACGCCCGGCATCAACATCGGCTTCTTCTGCTCGACGCCCGCGGTGCCCGTCGTACGGTCGGTCGGGCGCAAGCGCGCGATGGAGATGCTGCTCACGGGGGAGCCGATCGATGCGCGCACGGCGTGTGCGTGGGGGCTCGTGAATCGTGTCGCGCCCGTGTCCGAGATCGATTCCGTCATCCAGATCCTCGTCGACAGGATCGTGGCATCGAGCGGCACCTCGATCGCCCTCGGCAAACGGGCCTTCTATCGACAGATCGGACAAGCCGAGCGCGAGGCGTACGAGATCGCATCCGCCGTGATGTGCGAGAACGCCCTGACGCCGGACGCGCGCGAAGGCATCGCCGCGTTCCTCGAGAAGCGCCGCCCTGCCTGGCCGACGGCCTGACCCCCGGCCCGGCTACGCCGAGCGATGCGGGGCATTCCCCTGCCGATCCGGCTCGATCCGTCGTGCCGTTGATCGTGCGGTTGACACGGGTCCTCATCCGGCGGGAGAACGACCTCTTCACGGAGACGAGGAGACACCATGACGTCCGCAGGAAAGCCGCGCGCCGCGAAGCAGTTTGCATGGGATCGCATGCTCATCGGAGGGCGATGGGTCGAGGCGACCGGTGGCCGCACGTACGAGATCCCCAATCCAGCGACCGAGGAGATCATCGGCCACGCTCCCGACGCGAGTCGCGAGGACATGCGGGTGGCGATCGAGGCGGCACGTCGCGCCTTCGAGGAGGGTGCCTGGCGCCGCAGCACGCCGCGCGATCGCGCGCGCGTGCTGCATGCGATCGCCGACGCGATGGAGGCGCGCAAGGAGGAGATGCGTGAGCTCCTCATCGCGGAAGCAGGCGCCTGCTGGGTCTCGCACGATACGCAGGTCGAATGGCCGATCCGGCACTTCCGCACCTACGCGGACCTCGCCATCCGGTTCCCCTTCGAGCAGATGCTGCCCGCGCCCACCATTCAGTCGCCGATGGGCAGCTGGAACAACACCAGCATGGTGCACAACGCCCCCGTCGGCGTGTGCGGCCTGATTCCAACCTGGAACTTCCCGGTATTCGTGCTCGCCCAGAAGATCGGGCCCGCCCTCGCAACCGGCAACACGATGATCGTGAAGCCCTCGCCCTACGGGCCGCTGGTGAACCTCTGGGTCGCCAAGCTGATCGAGGAGGTCGCGGACCTGCCGCCGGGCGTCATCAACTGGGTGACCGGGCAGGGCGCCGAGATCGGACAGGAGCTGGTCTCCAATCCCGCGGTGGACAAGATCAGCTTCACGGGCTCGATCGTCGTCGGACGGCAGATCCTCGCTGCGGCGGTCGACCGTCTGCGCCGCGTCCATCTCGAGCTCGGCGGCAAGTCGGCGCACATCCTCCTCGACGGAGACAACCTCGACATGGCGGCCCCGGCTCTCGCGGCCCCGACGTTCTTCCACTCGGGCCAGGGCTGCGCGATGGGTACGCGGGTGCTCGTACCGAAGGCGATCGCCGACGAGGCCGTCGAGAAGATGGCGGCCTTCGTCGGGAATCGCGACATCGTCAAGATCGGAAACCCGTCCGATCCCTCCTGTCTCATGGGGCCGGTCGTGCGTGAGGAGCGTCGCCTTGCGATCGAAGCCCACATCGAGAGCGGCATTCGCCAGGGGGCGAAGCTGGTGACGGGCGGCAAGCGTCCGGCAGGGCTCGGCGCCGGCTACTTCCTCGAGCCGACGATCTTCGCGGACGTCGACAATCGCCTCAAGATCGCCCAGGAGGAGATCTTCGGTCCGGTGGTGACGGTGACGCCGTACTCCGACGTCGACGAGGCGATCCGGATCGCGAACGACTCGGACTACGGGCTGGCGGCCATGATCACCGGCACGGACCAGGTGAAGGCCGTCGAGATCGCCCGCCAGCTGCGGACGGGGAACGTCTGGATCAACGCCGGCGGAAACCTCGCCAACGCGCCCTTCGGCGGCTTCAAGCTCTCGGGAATCGGCCGCGAGGGCGGCGTGTGGGGAATGCAGGAGTTCACCGAGGTGCAGCACATCGTCTGGCGCAGCTGAGGCGCCAGGCGATCACGGAGCGCCGGCGGAGGTGTCGCCGGAGGAGACCTTGCCGTCGTTCGGCAGGATGCTCTGCCCGGCGGCATTCTTCTCGCGCAGCATCCGCAGCATCTCGTCTGCGCCCTTGTTGGCGACGACGTCCTGGAGCTGAGAGCGGAAGTTCGCGACGAGGCTCACGCGCTCGATCGTCACGTCGATGATCTTCCACTGGCCGTCGCCCTTGCGCAGGCGATAGTCGACGAGGATGTCGTCGCCGGAGCGCTCGATCTCGGTCTTGACGGTCCAGTCTCCGCGCGCTTCCTCGCGGTCGGCGGTTATCGTGATGGTCTCGTTGCGGTAATTCTCGATGTTCTTGCCGTACGTGACCGAAAGGTGGCGGCGAAATTCCTGCACGAACTCCTTCTGCTGCTCCGGGGAGAGCTTGCTCCAGTTGCGCGCCAGGACGAGGCGCGCCATCGTGTCGAAGTCGAAGCGCGCGTAGGCGATGTCCTCGATCCGGCCGACCTTCTGGGCGGACGACAGGCCCTGGTTCTTGAGCACGACCAGCACTTCGTCGGCGGTCTGCTGCACGAACGCGCGTGCGTCCTGCGCCGTGGCCTGCGCTGGCGCGGGGACGAGCCAGCAGAGCAAGAGTGCGACCGTCAGCGGCGCCCAGGTCTTCACGGCAGAACCTCCTGGTCGGAATAGTCGGGGAAGTAGAGCTCGTCGTCGCCGCGCTCGCTGTCCGACATCCCGCGGATCAGACGCTGGCGGCGCTCGATGTAGGCGGTACGGACGGCGACGTAGAAGTCGAACGATGCGTCGCGCGCGGCGTCGACCTCGTCGAGCAGCAGCGAGCGGGTGTTGACGGTCTGGACGACCCGAGCGGTGGCGAGCGTCGCGAGGTCGCCGAACAGTGCGGAGATGTCGAGATACGAATCGGCCGCGATGCCCACCGTGTCGCGCGGGTTCGATGAGCCGAACACGGGCCACACGAGGTAGGGGCCGGGCGGCACGCCCCAGCGTCCGAGGGTCTGCCCGAAATCGGCACTGTGCCTTGGGAGTCCCATGCCGGAGCCCCAGTCGATGAACCCGCCGAGCCCCGCAGTGGTGTTGACCACGAAGCGGCACAGAGTCACCGCGGCCGGATCGAGCTCGCCCTGCAGCAAGTCGTTGACGAAGCGGGCGGGGAACCTGAGGTTGTCGAAGAAGTTGTCGATCGAGACCTGAACCGGCCGGGGCATCACGGTGTCCCAGCCTTGGGCTACGGGCTTGATCAACCAGCGGTCGAGACCCTCGTTGAACGCGAAGATCGGCCGGTTGAACGGCTCCCACGGATCGTCGCCGACCGTCTCCGGCGCGGCGCTCTCGCCAGTGGCTGCATCGGCCGCTTCGGGGATGGTGGCCTGCGCCGCCGCCGGCGCCGGCAGAGCGAAGCCCGCGACCATCGCTGGTGCGAGCCAGGCGAGCGCGGCCAGCCAAGGTGCCGTGATGCGGTACCGCAGGCGCGGGGTCACTGGCCGCCTCCGCTCACGCCCGAGTTGTGGACCAGCTTGCCGATCAGACGCTCGAGGATGACGGCCGACTCGGTGAACGAGATCTCCTCGCCCGAGGCCAGCACGCGGTCGTCGCCGCCCAGCTGAAGCGACACGTAGCGGTCGCCGAGAACACCGGCGGTGACGATCGAGGCGCTGCTGTCGGTGGGAAGCTCGAGGCCCTCGCGCAGGTCCAGAGCGACGCGGGCGCGGAAGTCCCGGCTGAGGCTGATCTCGGCCACCTGTCCGACCTTGACGCCGGCGATCTCGACCGGGGCCCGCGGCTTGAGGCCGCCGGTCTCGTCGAAGACCGCGTAGATGCGCAGCCCGCCCTGGTCGAGCAGAGGACTTGCTCCGACCCGGAAGGCCAGCACGGCGATGGCGGCGATGCCGGCAAGCACAAAGATGCCCGCCACGAGGTCCCGCATGGGCGATCGGCTCATCAAATGTCGAACCCCCAGAGCGCAGTCACGAAGTAGTCGCAGATCAGGACAGCCACCGAGCTGATGACGACGGTTGATGTCGTCGCGGCGCTCACTCCGGCTGCCGTCGGGGCCGAGGTGTAGCCGCGGAACGTGGCGATCAAGCCGGCGAGAGATCCGAAGATCAACGCTTTCAGCATGCTCCCGACGATATCGTCACGGAAGCGGATGGAAGAAGAAAGGCTCGAGAGGAACGTGCCCGAATCGAGCCCCATCAGCGTGACGCCGACGAAGTAGGCGCCGGCGATGCCGAAAAGGATGAACATCGCACAGAGCATCGGCATCACCACGACCATCGACGTCGCCTTCGGGGAGACGACGATCCCGACCGGGTCGATCGACATCATGCGCAGCCCGTCGAGCTGTTCGGTGGTGACCATCGAGGCGATCTCGGCGGCGGTCGCCGAGCCGGCACGGCCGATGACGAGCAGCGCCGTGAGGACGGGGCCGAGCTCGCGGATCAGCGACAGGCCCACCACGGCGCCGAGCGAGCCAGCGGCGCCGAAGCGAACCAGCGTGTTGTAGCCCTGCAGGCCGAGAACCATGCCGACTGCCAGCCCGGAGATGCAGACGATCACGAGAGACAGCACGCCGAGGTTGTGGATCTCCTCGAGGTAGCGCCGCAGCCGATAGGGTGGCAGCAGCGTCGCGCGTCCGATCGCCAGGGCGAACAGCAGCATGCGGCCGAGCTGCGCGAGGATGCCGAGAGAGCGAAATCCGACCTCGCGTACGAAGGTCGTCATGTCAGGGCCCCACTCGTGCGGCTTCGTGCAGGCCGCGACGGTACTCCAGGGGCGAGCCTTCGTCGAAGAAGCCGGAGACCTCCCGATCGGCGCTCGCTGCCAGCTCGCCGGGAGGTCCCGAGACGCTCCGTCCGGGCAGCAGCAAGACCACCTGGTCGGCCAGCCGGAAGGTGGACGCGATGTGGTGCGACACGACGAGCAGCGTGGTGCCGAAGCGCTCGTTGATGCCGGCCAGGAGCGCCTCGATGCGTCGCAGCGAGATCGGGTCGAGGCCGGAGAAGGGCTCGTCGCACAGCAGAATCTCGGGACGCAGGATCATCGCGCGCGCCAGGGCGGCGCGCCGCAGCATGCCACCCGAGAGCTGGCCCGGTAGCAGCGCCTCGACATCGTCGAGGCCCACGGAGGCGAGCTGCTCCCGCACTCGCGAGGCGATGTCGATCTCGCTGCCGAGGCCGCGCTCGCGCAGCGGCAGGGCGAGGTTGTCGAACACCGTCATCGAGTCCAGGAGCGCCCCGTGCTGGAACAGCATGCCGATGCGCGAGCGGACCTCGAACAGGCGCTCGTCGGAAAGCTGCGTCACGTCGCTGCCGCCGACGAGGATGCGACCCGCGTCCGGCCGGACGAGCCCGCCGATCAGCCGCAGGAGCGTGCTCTTGCCCGAGCCGCTACCGCCGAGGATCACGGAGATGCGACCGCGCTCGAACGAGCATCGGAGCGAGCGATGCACGACGCGGTCGTCGAACGCCATGTGCACGTCCTCGAAGAGGATGTGTGGCGGAGCTGCGGGGCATCCGGAGTCCATGCGAAAGATCTGTATCGATCTAGCAGAGGTACCAGGCGGCTACCAAGCTCGGGGGCACCGCGCCGCCGTCAAGTAACCCGGCCGGGACGGCCGTCTTCCGCGTGTCGCCGGCCAGGGATCGTCGCGCAGGGTCCTCGCGCAGGGGAGGAGATGCGCCCGCCCAGAATCGAACTGGGACTTAGGGTTCCGGAGACCCTCGTGATATCCGTTTCACCACGGGCGCATGCGGGTTCGTCCTACTACACGGCGGTTCGGGTCGCCACGAGCGGGATGAGATTCGTCACGGGCGTGCCGGTCGACCGCCGAACACCTCGAGTAGCGCCGCGTGGATGTGGCCGTTCGACGCGAGCGTCTGGTTCGCGTCGACCCCCGGGTCGCCGCCCGAGAAATCCGTCACGCGCCCCCCCGCGCAGCGGACGAGCAGATTCCCCGCCGCGACGTCCCATGGCTTGAGGCGCCATTCCCAGAACCCGTCCACCCGGCCGCACGCCACCCAGGCCAGGTCGAGCGCGGCCGCACCGATGCGCCGCACGTCCCGCGCACCGACCATGAGCGTGCGCAGGAACGAGAGGTAGAACTCGGCGTTCTCGCGACGGTCGTAGGGGAATCCGGTCGCGAGCAGGCTCGACCCGAGGTCGGCCTCCTCGGACACGGCAACCGCTCGACCGTTGAGGGTGGTCACGCCCCCGTCGTGGGCGACGAACAGCTCGTCGCGCATGGGGTCGAAGACCGCACCGGCCAGCGGGCGCGCCGCCCGGGCATCGAATGACGACGCCCGAGCCGCGCCCGGCACCACTTCGACCGCGGCCACCGAGACCGCGAAGTGGGGCAGCCCGTGGGCAAAGTTGGTCGTGCCATCGAGCGGGTCGATGACCCAGCAGATACCGGGCCCGTCGTCGCGGCCGTCGACGGCACCGGTCTCTTCGGCGAGGATCGCGTGGTCGGGGTAGGCAGCGCGCAGGCCGTCGAGGATCCGTCGCTCGGCCGCGCGGTCCGTGTCGGTGACGAGATCGACCGAGGCGGACTTCGTCGCGATCGACCTGGGCGCGTCGTAGCGATCGCGGATGAGATTCCCGGCGTCCCTGGCGACGGAAGCGGCGACGCGGGCGAGATCCTCGGGCTTCGGAGACGTCACGCAGGTGCTTATCCGGGGACTCCCCGGGTTTTCAACGGCGAATCGACCCCTTCTTGCACGGCGCGTGCGGGTTTCGTATCCCGACGGTTCCCGGCGGGCCTCTGGCAGGCTCTCCGGGAGACCGCTAGAAGCCCGGGGCAATCGACCTGCGTGGGCGGTCGCCAAGTTGGTAAGGCACCGGACTTTGGATCCGGCATTCGAAGGTTCGAATCCTTCCCGCCCAGCTCGAGATGGCGAGGGAGAACGGGAAGCCGGCGCGTTGATGATGGACGAAAATCGGCGGGGCGACATCGCCAAGGACGCCATCAAAATCTTCGCCGGCAGCTCGAACCCGGCACTCTCCCGCGACATCTGCGCCTACCTCGGCGTTCCGGTCGCAGCGGTGGAGACGCGTCGCTTCAGCGACGGCGAGATCAACGTCGACATCCAGGAGAACGTGCGTGGTGGCGACGTCTTCGTGATCCAGTCGACATCCACGCCGGGCAACGATCACGTGATGGAGCTGCTGCTCATGCTCGACGCGCTGAAGCGCGCCTCGGCCGGGCGCATCACCGCGGTGGTCCCGTACTACGGCTACGCGCGGCAGGACCGCAAGGTCGCGCCGCGCACGCCGATCAGCGCGAAGCTGGTGGCCGACCTGATCGAGACGGCCGGCGCCTCGCGCGTTCTCACGATGGACCTGCACGCCGGGCAGATTCAGGGCTTCTTCAACATTCCGGTCGACAACCTCTACGCGACGCCGGTCCTGCTGCGGCACCTGCGCGACCGCATCGGCCGCGAGGCGTGCACGGTCATCTCGCCCGACGCCGGTGGCGTCGAGCGTGCGCGCGCCTTCGCCAAGCGGCTCGACGGTGCCCTCGCGGTCATCGACAAGCGGCGCTCGGGTCCCAACGAGGTTGCCGAGATGCACATCATCGGCGAGGTGCGCTCGCGTCTCGCGATCCTGGTCGACGACATGGTCGACACCGCGGGGACCCTGTGCAACGCGGCCACGGCCGCCCGCGAAGCGGGCGCGCACGAGGTCATCGCCGCGTGCACGCACGCGGTGCTGTCCGGACCGGCCATCGAGCGCCTGGAGCGGTCGCACATCAAGGAGCTCATCGTGACCGACACGATCGCCCTGGGCGAGAAGGCCCGTGCGTGTCCGAAGGTCAAGGTTCTCTCGGTGGCACAGCTCATTGGCGAGGCGATTCGGCGAACGCACAACGAGGAATCGATCAGCTCGCTGTTCATCTGACGTCCGTACCGGCTCCGCCGACCACAAGGGACGGAGCCGGCACGGCGTTCCATCAGACGCGCGGGTCGAGCGCGCACACGACGGAAGCAACAAGGCGGAGAGAGACATGGAAACGCTGACACTCGAAGTCGAACTGCGCGAGGGGACGGGCAAGGGGCCCGCACGCCGCGCGCGTGCTCAGGGCCGCATGCCGGCGGTGTTCTATGGCCGCCAGAGCGAGGGCCAGAACCTGATCGTCGACACACACGACTTCCGGCGCCGCATCGCGAACCTCGAGGGCACGCATCTCATCGAGCTGCGCTCGAGCGCCGCGCACATCGACAAGCGCGTGGTCCTGCTGCGCGAGGTGCAGCACCATCCGGTGACGGGCACCCCGGTGCACGCGGATTTCTACGAGGTGGCACTCGACCAGGCGATCGTGGTGCGCGTTCCGCTGCGCTTCGCGGGCAAGGGCCCCGGCGTTGCGCTGGGCGGTATCCTGCAGCCGATCATTCGCGAGATGGAGGTCCGCTGCCTGCCGACGGCGATTCCGGACCACATCATGGTGGACGTCTCGGCGCTGGCGATTCACGACGCGGTGCACATCGGCGATCTGAAGCTCCCTGCCGGCGTCGAGTCGATCCAGGACGAGACGGATACCGTCGTCAGCGTCCTGCCACCGACCGCCGAGGTGAAGGCCGAGGGCGCCGAAGGAGCCGGCGAGGGCGCGGTCGCAGCGGCCGATGGCGATGCGAAGAAGGGCGAGGCCAAGAAGGCCGAGCCCGCCAAGAAGGCCGAGCCCGCCAAGAAGGCCGACGCGAAGAAGTAGCTCGTGCCGCGGGCGGTGGTCGGTCTCGGCAATCCGGGCAGCCGGTATGCCGGGACCCGGCACAATGCGGGATTCCTGCTGGTCGATCTGCTCGCCCGTCGGCACGGGGTCACGCTGTCCGCCCGCCGGTATGGGGCCGCCTGGGCCGAGATCGAGCTCGCCGGGCACCGGACGGCGCTGATCGAGCCCCTGGGGTTCATGAACCTCAGTGGCCCGCCGGTCGCGGCGTTCGCCACCGATCTGGGCATCGATCCGGAAGCGATCCTGGTGCTCCACGACGATCTCGATCTGGCGCCGGCCCGCGTGCGGATGAAGCGGGGCGGGGGAACCGCCGGGCATCGGGGCCTCGACTCGATCGTCGAGTCGCTGGGGACGCGGGACTTTCCTCGGCTTCGCATCGGCATCGGGCGTCCGCCAGCCGGGCTGCCGGTGGTCGACTTCGTGCTGGCCCCGTTCGACGAAGAGGCGCGCGTAGCGCTCGATGGCGCGCTCGAACAGGCCCTTTCGGGCATCGAGATCTGGGCACGGGATGGAATCGAGGCGGCCATGGCGGTCGTGCACGCACCCGCGCTACCCCGGCCGCCCGGGGCCGGCGACGGGGACCTGTCTGCATCGTGAGGCCGGGAAGGCGCTTGAGGAGCGCTGAACCCGCTGTTAGAGGAAACTTTTTTCGGGAGGTCGCATGCGTTCCTACGAAGCTCTGATCGCATATCACCCTGAGATCGGCGAGGCCGCGATCAAGGACCAGATCGAGCGGGTGAAGCAGATCATCGAGGGCCACGGTGGCGAGGTCACCCAGGTCGTCGAGTGGGGCATGCGCGACCTCTCGTACCGCATCAAGAAGCAGCGCCGGGCGTTCTACACCGTGCTCGTGTTCAAGGGGGATGGCGCCACCGTTGCCGAGCTCGAGCGCAACCTGCGCATCTTCGAGCAGGTGCTGCGCTACATGACGACGCAGATCGACCCGGATCGTCCCCCGATCGAGCTGAATCGTCCTCGCCGCGAGGCCGAGGACGGCGACGTGGGCGACGGTGACTACGAGCGGCGGGAGCCGCGCCGTCGCCACGACGACCTCGGGCTCGACGATGCGGGCGACGTCGAAGTTCCGGATCTGTCCTGAGCGTTCGCGCACCCAGCCGTACGGAAAGGTTGAGAGCCAGTCATGATGCCAAGCAAGTCAGCCGGTGAGGGCCGCAAGTCGAGCGGCCGTGGGCGCTCCGAGGACAAGGGCCTGTTCCGCCGTCGTGGCGGGCGCCGCAAGGTGTGTCGTTTCTGCGCCGAGAAGACGCTACCGCTCGACTACAAGGAAGTGCGCGTCCTCTCGAACTTCATCACCGAGCGCGGGAAGATCATCCCGAGCCGAATCACCGGCAACTGCGCCAAGCACCAGCGGCGTTTGACCGCCGCGATCAAGCAGGCGCGCGCGACCGCGCTGCTGCCGTTCAACCTGGTCCGGATCTGACCACCCGGCGCGACCTAGAGAAGCAGGGATCATCGCGATGGAAGTCATTCTCCGTGAGGACGTCCAGCACCTCGGTGCGATGGGCGAGGTCGTCAAGGTCAAGCCGGGTTACGCGCGCAACTTCCTCTTGCCGCGCGGCATGGCGGTCGAAGCGAGCCGGAAGAACCTCGCCGCCCTCGACCACCAGAAGGCGCTCATCTCCGTCAAGCGCGAACGAGAGCGCAAGGCCGCGCGCACCGAGGCCGACAGGCTCGATGGCATGGTGGTCGAGATCCTGGCCCGCTCGGGCGAGGAGGACCGCCTCTACGGCTCGGTCACGAATCTCGACATCGCGCAGCATCTCGCCGAGCGCGGCGTCAAGGTGGATCGGCGCCGGATCGACCTCGACGATCCGATCAAGCGGCTCGGAACGTACCGCATCCTCGTCGGCATCGCGCACGACGTGAAGGCGACGATCACGGTGAAGGTGCTGCCGGAGGCGGTGAGCGAGTAGACGGATCGAGCCGCGTCGCCCGCGGCGACCGGTCGGGTCAGTAGACGCCGCCGAGCTTCCCGTGGTCCCAGCTGCGGGTCTTGGTCGCGCGGAACACCAGCGTGACGCGCTTGCGGGCCTGCCCACGCATTCCCTCCATCGCCTCGCGCGGGGGAGGCACATCGGAGCCTGCGGCGCGCGCTCCTACCTTGCCGAGCGTCGCCAGCGTGGTCTCCTCGTCCTCGATGATCTCGCACTCGCCGCGCAGGAAGACGCCCTTCAGCTTCTCGTACGTCGCCCCTTCCTCGAGGAGCAGTGCGCAGCGCGGGTCGCGACGCAGGTTCTTGACCTTCTGCGATTTGCGGAAGGTCGTCATCAGGATCGTCTCGCCCTCGAGGGCGTACCACATCGCGATCAGGTGCGGGTATCCGTCCTCGCCGTTCGATGCGAGGTAGATCGTGTGCCCGCGGCACAGGAACTCTGCCTGCTCCTCGGGCGTGAGCTTGATCAGCGCGCGCTTCAGGGCCATCGGGAACCTCCGCTCCTGCGCTAGTACGCAACGCCCGCACGCGCAACGACGTTGTCGCGACGAGGTGGGACCCCTATGGTGTGCCGGATGGTGCGCGCGGTCGTTCTGTCCCGCAGGCCGGTCCACAAGGGGCGGGTCCTCGACATCGGCGTGGAGCGCGTACGCCTGCCGAGCGGTGTCGAGACGGATCTCGAGATGATTCGCCACCCCGGCGCGGCCGCCATCGTTCCGCTCACCGCCGGTGGCGAGATCCTGCTCGTGCACCAGTACCGGCACGCGGCCGACGGCATGCTTTGGGAGGTCCCGGCGGGCACGCTGTCGCCGGGCGAAGAGCCCCTCGCATGCGCGCATCGCGAGCTCGAGGAGGAGGCCGGAATGCGGGCCGCGGACATGATCGAGCTCGGCCCGATCTTTCCTGCACCAGGCTACACGAACGAGCGCATCCACCTCTTCCTCGCGCGCGGGCTCACGCCCGCGGCGCAGCACCTCGACACGGACGAGGTGATCACCGAGGTTCGCGCGGTTCCGGTCGCAGAGGTACTGCGGCAGATCGCGGCGGCCGAGTTGATCGACGCCAAGTCCGTGGTGGCGATCTGCCGCGCCCAGGCGCGCGGCCTGCTCGCGGGCGGCGCGGGCTGAAAGGCGACACGACGTGCGCATGGGCATCGCCGGGTTCCCCGGCTCGGGCAAGACCACCATCTTCAACGCGCTGACCGGCCTGCACGCCGACGTCGGCCTCGGTGCGTCGTCCGCCGCACTGAAGCCGAATCTCGGAGTGCTGAAGGTGCCGGACGCGCGCGTCGACGCCCTCGCCGACATCTTCTCGCCGAAGAAGATCACCTACGCCGAGATGACGTTCATCGACTTTCCCGACCCCCCGACCACGGGTGGTCGGCTCGACGAACGCGTGCTCACGCAGATGCGCGAGGCGGACGCGCTGGCGCACGTCGTGCGCGCGTTCGACGATCCCGCACAGTCGGCGCCCGACGCGCGCCGCGACCTCGAGAGCTTCAAGACGGAGCTGGTCGTCTCCGACCTGGCGATCGTCGAGCGTCGCCTCGAGCGCCTGAAGCGGGAGAAGGGCAAGGAGCGCGAGCGCGAGCTGCTCGACAAGATCCGCGAGGCGCTCGAGGCGGAGTGCGAGATCCGGCACCTGGGGCTGTCGCGGGAGGAAGAGACGGCGCTCGCCGGGTTTCAGTTCCTGACGTCGAAGCCGCGCCTCACCGTGGTCAACGTGGACGAGGCGGCCGTCGCGGAGCCGGCGCCGGAGGCGGTTCGCGAGTTCGCCGGGGCCGAGAAGCTCAGCCTGGTCGTGATCTCCGGCAAGGTCGAGATGGAGCTCTCCGATCTCGACCCGGACGACCGGCGCAACTTCGAGAAGGACCTGGGCCTCGAGGAGTCGGCGCGCGACCGCTTCATCCAGGCGTCCTACGGCCTGCTGAACCTGATGAGCTTTCTCACCGCCGGCGAGGACGAGGTCCGGGCCTGGACGATCCGCCGTGGCGAGGTCGCCCAGGGGGCCGCGGGCAAGATCCACAGCGACATCGCGCGCGGATTCATCCGGGCCGAGGTGATCCCCTACGAGGCGATGATCCAGTACCGGACCGAGGCGAAGTGTCGCGAGGCCGGGAAGCTTCGTCTCGAGGGCAAGGAGTACGTCGTCGCCGACGGCGACGTGATCCACTTCCGATTCAACGTCTGAAGGCTCGCGCGGCCGTTTCCGACGCTCGTTCGGGCGCCGCTGGTTGACAGCCCGAGGGGCCGTTGGTACGCGAAACGGTTGTCCCAACTACCGGCAGGCGCGTAGCTCAGTGGGAGAGCACTTCCTTGACACGGAAGGGGTCGGCGGTTCAATCCCGCCCGCGCCTATCACCCAGGTCGATCGATGTCGGACATCACCGTACGTATCCCGGGCCATGAGCCCGTTCGCGCCCAGGCCGGTGAGTCGGCCGCCGCGGTCCTGAAGAAGGCCGGCGCGATCAAGGGTGCGATCGCCGCCCGCCGCGGCGACCAGGTGATCGACCTGTCGCGGCCGATCGACGCGGACTGCGAGCTGGCCCCGATCGCTCCGTCGACCCCCGAGGGGCTCGACGTCATCCGGCACTCGACCGCACACCTCCTGGCGCAAGCCGTGAAACGTCTCTTCCCGCAGGCGCAGGTCACGATCGGGCCGGTGATCGAGGACGGGTTCTACTACGACTTCGCATTCGAGCGCGGTTTCACGCCCGAGGACCTCGAGCGCATCGAGGCCGAGATGCGCAAGATCGTGTCGGCCGACCACCAGGTCGTGCGCAGCGAATCTCCTCGTGACGAAGCGGTCGAGCGCTTCCGGTCCATGGGGGAGGAGTTCAAGGCCGAGATCATCGCCGGGATCCCGTCGAACGAGCCCATCGGGCTCTACACGCAGGGCGACTTCACCGATCTCTGCCGCGGCCCGCACGTGCAGTCGACCGGGCGTCTCGGGGCCTTCAAGCTCACGCACGTGGCCGGCGCCTACTGGCGCGGCGACGAGCGCAACCCGATGCTGCAGCGGATCTACGGCACGGCGTTCGCCGACAAGGCGGCGCTCGAGGAGCACCTGGCGCTGCTCGAGGAGGCGAAGAAGCGCGATCACCGCCGGCTCGGTCCGGCGCTCGACCTCTTCTCGCTGCACCCCGTCGCACCCGGCATCCCCTTCTTCCACGCGCAGGGTACGGTGGTCTACAACGCGCTCGTCGCGTACGTCCGCGAGCTCTACCAGCGCTACGGGTACACCGAGGTGATCACCCCGCAGCTGTACAAGACCGACCTCTTCAAGACCTCGGGGCACTACGAGAACTACCGCGACGACATGTTTCTCGTCGCGGTCGACGAGGAGGAGTACGGGATCAAGCCGATGAACTGCCCGGGGCACGTGTACCTCTTCGGGCAGGGCAAGAAGTCGTATCGCGACCTGCCGATCCGCATGGCGGACTTCTCCCGGCTGCACCGCTTCGAGCGCTCCGGCGTGCTCAACGGGCTGACCCGGGTCCGCGGATTCGCCCAGGACGACGCCCACATCTTCTGCACGCCCGAGCAGCTCGACGACGAGTTCGCGAGCTTTCTCGCGATGACGCGCGAGGTCTACGACGCGTTCGGCTTCACCGACATCTCGCTCGCCGTCGAGACGCGCCCGGAGAAGTTCCTCGGCTCGCCGGAGCTCTGGGACCAGGCCGAGCGCGCCCTGCAGGACGGGCTCAGGCGGGGGGGCTTCGAGTTCACCGTCAGCGCCGGCGACGGCGCCTTCTACGGGCCGAAGATCGCCTTCAACGTCCGGGACGCCCTCAAGCGCTCGTGGACGCTCGCCACGATCCAGATCGATTGCGCCATGCCCGACCGGTTCGGCATCAGCTATGTACGACCCGATGGCACCGAGGGGCGGCCGATGATGCTCCACCGGGCCGTTCTCGGGTCCATCGAGCGCTTCATCGCGATCCTGATCGAGCACACGGGGGGGGCGTTTCCGTTGTGGCTGGCACCGGTTCAGGTCCGGGTGCTAAGCGTCACCGACCGGGCCGTGGAGCACGCTGTCCGGGTGGGACGAGATCTAGCAGCAGCAGGAATTCGCGTGGAAGTCGATCAGCGCAACGAGAAGCTCGGATTCAAGATCCGCGCCGCCGAGGTCCTCAAGACGCCGGTCATCGCCGTCGTCGGGGACAAGGAGGCTGCCGCCGGGGCGGTCGCACCGCGCTGGCGGGGCGTGGCGAGCCAGGGCGTGACGACGCAGTCCAGCGATGCCTTCGTCGCCGAGGTCGTCGAACGCGCCCGCGTCCCGATCACGGCTGGCGCCGAGGCGCTCGCCCGCCCTCAGGTCCACTGAACAGCCCGACGCACGGGGAGATCATGCCGAAGATTCGCACCAATCGTTCAGCCGCGAAGCGCTTCAAGGCCACGGGAAGTGGCAAGGTGAAGCGCTCGCACGCCTTCGCGCGCCACCAGATGTCTGCCAAGACGCGCAAGCAGAAGAGGAAGCTCCGCCACTCGGCGATCGTCGCCGCGGTCGATACTCCGGGCGTGAAGCGTCTGCTGCCGTATCTCTGAGGAGGGACGCCCATGCCACGAGTCAAGCGCGGTACCAAGGCGCGCAAGCGCCACAAGAAGATCCTCAAGCTCGCCAAGGGCAACGTCGGCGGTCGGCGCAAGCTGTACCGTCAGGCGCGCGAGACCGTCGAGCGCGGCCTGGTCTACGCGTACCGCGACCGCAAGGTTCGCAAGCGCGAGTTCCGCTCGCTCTGGATCGTCCGCATCAATGCGGCCGTCCGCACATGCGGGATGTCCTACAGCCGGTTCATCGAGGGCCTGAAGAAGGCCGGTATCGAGATGGACCGAAAGGTTCTTGCGGATCTCGCGGCGCGGGACGCCGCGGCGTTCGGCGTGATCGCGGAGCGTGCAAAAGCGGCTCTGGCGGCCTGACGGGGCCGCACGGTCTGGTGTTGCAAGCGCGATGCGCTTCGACGTAGAAGGCGTCGGAGTCGAGAGATGACGAAGGCAGACATCGTCGAGCGAATCTACGAGCGGGCGAAGGCGTCCAAGAAGGACGCGAGCGACGTCGTCGACCTCGTGTTCGAGCTCATCAAGACGCGGCTCGAGTCCGGCGAAAAGGTCAAGCTCTCGGGGTTCGGGAACTTCGTGGTCAACGCGAAGCGCCCCCGCAAGGGCCGCAACCCGCAGACCGGCGAGGAGATCATCATCTCGGGCCGTCGGGTGCTGTCGTTCAAGGCGAGCCAGGTGCTCAAGACTGCCATCAACGACGGACTGCGGCCAACCGAGAGTTCGAACGGCGCGGGTGGCCCGCCCGCCCCGGCGATCGATCGGTCGCCCGCCTCGCGCTGAGCGCGAGGAGCCGACCGGCCCCCGAACAGCCCCGGGACCGTGCCGCTGTGTGCCCCCCGAGCGGGGCGCACAACCAGCAACCGATCAGGTCTCAGCGCCGGCGAGGCGGCTTCACGCGAGGCGTCAGGCGGTACACCCGGTGGCTCGACGGCCGCGGCTTGGGGGCGAGCTCGCCGCTCGCGCGGGGCATCAGCAGCCGGTTTCGCAGGCACTCGGGGTTGAGCGACAGGGACTCGCACACGTTGTTGAACGAGAACGGCCAGTCCCAGTCCGAGGAGCGGATCCACTTCTCGGCCTGCCGGGCCAGGAGCCGGGGCCGGACGCGGGGGTTCTTGAGGTGCTCCTGGAAGCACCGGATGCCGTCCTCGAGGACTGCGAGCATCAAGGCCTTCTCGCCCGCGGCCTGCTCGAGGCCGTTGCGCTGGTCGCAGAACTGCTCGGGCAGGATGACATCGGGCCCGAAGGGGTTGGCGTCCCGGTTGGCGCGTTCGGAGCGGCGGCGCGAGGCCGGCTGGGGAGCGGCGCGGGCGGCTGGGCCGCGCTCCTGGAGTGGCGCGATCGGGGTGGCGGGCGCGTCGTACGTGAGGGGTTCCTGGTGCGCGAGAGAGGAGTTCTGTGACTTCATCAGTGGTTCGGCCTCCGAAAGAGCCGGGCCTCCTGCCGTGAATGAAACGTGAGTCGCTAGCGTCTACGGTTCCCGAGGAGCAGTAGACCGAAGGCGAAGCCTGCGACGACGGCCGTGCAGAGAGTGCTGGTGGGGTCGGAAAAGACGAGCATCGGTCCTCCGTAGCTGGGTTTGGTGCCGTCGGGTGGGGCAGGGCTGCGGGTCACCACCCGGGAGTCGGGTAGAGCAAGCCGTGTGCCCCCGAAGATCCCGTGAGCCCTCATGGTTCGTAGAAGTTCCAGCGGTCGAGACGATCTCGGGTACCTGCACCCTTGCAAGGGTGTGTGTCCATCTTGCGCCGCTGCGCGCTTTGGTCGGATGCGGTATTGTCCGATGCCCGAACGGGCGTAACGGCTCCCCCGTCGGTGACGTCGCCGCCGGCACCTTGCTCCCGGCGCGCAAAGCAAGTACAGACTGCCGCGTCGGGGCGTGGCGCAGCCTGGTAGCGCACCTGCTTGGGGTGCAGGGGGTCGCCAGTTCAAATCTGGCCGTCCCGATTCTTCCTTTGCCGGCGCAGGTTTCGCTTGCTCAGCCCGGGCGACCTCTGCTAGGGCTGCCGCGTGGTCGTGTGTGGCGGATGCGGGGCGGGGTGCGATGCTGTTTGACCGTCGGCGGAAGCGGATGGTGGAGGAGCAGCTCGCGGCGCGCGGGATCAGCGACCGACGGGTGCTGTCCGCGATGGCCACCACCCCCCGCCACAGCTTCGTGGACGAGGCGCTGCGTGAGCGCGCCTACGATGATCACCCGCTGCCCATCGGGCAGGGCCAGACGATCTCGCATCCGTACACGGTTGCGCTGATGACCGAGGCCCTGGAGCTCCAGGGCACGGAGCGAGTGCTCGAGATCGGCACCGGGTCGGGCTACCAGACGGCAATCCTGGCGAGGCTGTGCGCCAACGTCTTCAGCATCGAGCGGATCGCTACCCTCGCCACGCGCGCGCGACGCGTCCTCGACCAGCTGAGCCTCTACAACGTGGCCCTCAGGGTCGGCGACGGGACGATCGGCTGGAACGCCGAGGCCCCGTTCGACGCGATCATCGTCACGGCGGGCACGCCGCAGCTACCGCGACCGCTGCTCTCCCAGCTGCGCTCGGGGGGACGGCTCGTCGTACCGATAGGAGAGGAAGACGCGCAGGCCCTGCTGCGTCTTCGCGTAGACGCATCCGGGGTGACGGAGGAGTACATCGGGGACTGCCGGTTCGTGAAGCTGCTTGGACGGTACGGCTTTGCGCGTTGACGGCGGAGGCAGCGCGGCGAACGGCGACATGGCGTGGAGCGATGGTGGCGTGGACGAGGAAGGCGGGGCGGGTACCGGCGCGGATCGCGGGCGGCGCGCTGATCGCGGTCCTGACGGCAGTTCCGGGCTGCAGCCTGCTCGGCTTCGATAGTCAAGAACAGGATCTGGAAGGTATCGCGGGCGAGGGTCTGCTGTGGCCGGCCTCCGGCTCGGTGAGCTCGGCCTTCGGACCGCGCGGCAACGCGCACCACGACGGCATCGACATCTCGGCCCCCGAGGGAACGCCGATCCGTGCCGCTCTCGACGGGACCGTGGCCTACGTGGGCTCGCTGCGGGGCTACGGCAAGGTGGTGATCCTCTCCCACGACGACGGACTGACGACCGTCTACGCCCACAACAGCAAGAACCTCGTCGCGGATGGCGCTCGTGTTCGCCGCGGGACTGTGATTGCATCTGTCGGCCAGACCGGGCGAACCACCGGGCCGAACCTCCACTTCGAGGTGCGCAAGGACAACCGCGCGCGCGACCCGATGGTGTTCCTGCCGAAGAAGACCCCGTCGTCCCTCTTCGCCCAGGGAGAGAGCACGCGCCACACCGGAGGTTGACCGATCCGCATGCAGACCGACCTGACCCGTCACATCCGCGACATTCCCGACTTCCCCAAGAAGGGCATCGTCTTCAAGGACATCACGCCGCTGCTCGCCAACGGGCCGGCCTTCAAGGAAGCCGTCGTCCGGCTGGCGGAGCCCTTCCGCGGCAAAGTCGACGCGGTGCTCGGCATCGAGTCGCGCGGCTTCATCACCGGTGCACCGGTGGCCGTCGAGCTCGGTGTCGGGCTCGCGATCGTTCGCAAGCCCGGCAAGCTGCCGTGGCAGACGCATTCGGCGTCGTACGAGCTCGAGTACGGCACCGACTCGCTCGAGATCCACCAGGACGCGATCGGGCGCGGCTACCGGGTCCTGCTGGTCGACGACCTCCTGGCGACCGGCGGCACGGCCTGTGCGGGGCTCGATCTCGTGCGCCGCCTCGACGGCGAGGTCGTGGGCGCCGCGTTCTTGATCGAGCTCGGCTTCCTTCGCGGACGCGACCGGCTGGCGCCGGTTTCGGTGCACTCCCTCATCCGTTACGACTGAGGCGATGTTGAAACCGCTGCGCTCGACCTTCAAGCAGATGATGAACGAGGTCGTCGCCTACGGGAGCTGCTGCGAGTGCGGCTCCTGCGTGCTCGTCTGCCCGCACAACGTCATCGAGTACGTGGACGGCAAGCCGATGCAGACCGCCAAGGCTTCGGCGGCTCACGACTACTGCGGCATCAGCGAGGGGATCGGCTGCGACGTCTGCGCGCAGGTGTGCCCACGGCTTTACCCGCGGGACTTCCAGCTTGCGGACCTCGTCTTCAAGGACGAGCCGAAGCTCTACGAGGGCGTCTTCGGTCGCTACCGGAAGATCGTTGCGGCGCGCTCGACCGACGAAGGGGTGAAGGCCACCTGCCAGGACGGTGGGGTGGTGACGACGCTGCTCGCCTACGGGTTCGAGAAGGGACTCTTCGACGGCGCGGCGGTGTCCGTCCGCGATCCCGAGCGTCCGGCGCATCCCATGCCGGCGCTCGTGACGTCGCGCGAGGAGGCGCTCCGCACCGCCGGGTCCTGGTACACCTACTGCCCCAACGACCTGGCGCTCGAGCAGGCCGAAGAGAAGGGCTGTACGCGGATCGCCTTCGTGGGCGTACCCTGTCAGGTGACGCCGATCCGCAAGATGCAGCAGGCGGACGAGTCGTACCTCGACAACGGCCGCAAGAAGGAGCAGCACATCAGGCGCCAGACGAAGTTTCTCAAGAGCTTCGGGGAGCGCGTGAGCTTGACGATCGGTCTGCTTTGCACGGAGGTCTTCACGTACGAGGGGCTCATGGTGCAGAAGATCGAGCGCGAGATGGGAATCCCGCTCGCCGACGTCGAGAAGTTCAACGTCAAGGGAAAGGTCCTGATCTACAAGAAGGGCGGCGAGATGGTGGACATGCCGCTCAAGCGTGCGCAGGAGTACGCACGCCCCGAGTGCCATCACTGCGGGGACTTTACCGGCGAGGTCGCCGACATCTCCTGCGGCGGCGTCGGCTCGATGGACTGGACGATCACGATCCTGCGGACGGAGAAGGGCGAGCGCATCTTCGACGAGCTGGTGCAGGAAGGTCGCGTTGAGACCCGGCCGATGGACGAGTTCGAGAACTCCATGAAGATCCTGATCCGTCTCGCGCAGCGCCAGCACGAGCGCGTGCCGGTGCCGCCGGGACGTGCTGCCGGCTGGGTGCGACCGGGTTTCGCGATGCCGGCCGACCGTGCCTGGTCCGCATCCTGGTCGGCGGAGCCGGAGAAGGTGGAGAGCCCGGGCGACGCGACGGCCGGTTGACCGCGGGAAGCCCGAGCCGGCAACGGGCGTCAGCGGAAGAGGTCGTGCTCGCGCGGACGGATCATCGCGGCTCCGCCGCGCTGACCGGCTTCCTCCGGCTCCGGGCCGATCTCGCAGCCGCGCACCAGGACGGCGGCGATCCCGGCAGCCTTGCGCATGGCGAGCCCTGCCGCGCAGGCGATCTCGTCGGCGACGCCGATCACGGTGACCCCGAGCTCGTGGCCGTTCATGTCCTGCGTACCGCGCAGGTCGTCGACCGGCGCCATGCCTGCGACGCCGAGCGCGAACTCGACCTGTCCTTCGCGCCACGGCCGCCCGAAGGTGTCAGTGATCACCACGGCGAGGTCGACGCCCAGGTGGCCCCGAAGCGATGCGCGAAGTCGTCGCGCGGACGCGTCCGGATCCACCGGCAACAGGGTGACGAGACCCTCGGCGACCGCGTTGGACTGGTCGATCCCGGCGTTGGCACACACCCAGCCGGGGCCGGTCTCCACGATGAGGTTGCCGTGATCCATGCGCACGATGCGCGTGCTCTCGCGGAAGACGAGCTCGATGAGGCGCGGGTCCTTGTCGTGGCGCTCGGCCCAGCTGCGCGCGAGCGCCGAGGGCTCGACGTCGCCTAGCGCCACCACACGGCCCTCGGCCTTGGAGACCACCTTCTGGCAGACGACCAGCACGTCGCCCGGCTTCACTCCCACCTTCGCCATCGAGATCGCGCTGGCGATCAGGGCGGAGAGATCGTCGCCGGGGCGAACGGAGGGCATCCCGGGGATCGGCAGGATGACGATCGCCACGTCAGCTCGCCAGGTTGCGCTGCTCGCGGACCGTGGCGCCGAGAGCGAGCGCCGCACGGGCAACGGCCGTCGAGCGTCCGAGCGAGCGCATGAGCGTGTCGAGGCACGTGGCCGCCACGCCCCGTCCTTCGAGCTTCGCCAGGTGGGCGCGGTCGGCCGTGTCGATCACCATCGCGTCGAGCACGTCGTGGTAGAAGTCGGCGAGACCGCTCGGCGTCGGCGCGACGCCGAGCGCACGCATCATCTTGTCGGCCGGTCCCTTCACCGGCCGTCCGCCGATGAGGGGGGAGACCGCGACGACGGGCGCCTCGGCGCGCCGCAGCCCTTGGCGCAGGCCGGGGACGGCGAGGATGGGCGCGATGCTCACCAGCGGGTTGCTCGGGGCGATGACGATCAGGCTCGCTTCCTCGATTGCGGCGAGCACGCCCGGAGCCGGCTGCGCGCCGCGCGAGCCGGCATAGGTGAGCGATCGGACCGTCTCCCGGGCGCGATCGCGCACGAGATACTCCTGGAACGAGCGTCGTCCGCCCGTCGTCTCGACGATCGTGCGGACGGCATCGTCGCTCATCGGCAGGACGCGTGCCCCGACGCCGAGGCCGCGTGCCTGCAGGGCCGTGACCTGCGACAGCGGGATCCCGTCGCGCAGAAGTCGGGTGCGGAAGAGGTGGGTCGCGACGTCGCGGTCACCGAGCTGGAACCAGGCGTCGTGCTCATAGCGCCGCAGCGCTTCGAGACCGTGGAAGGTATCGCCGGCGAGGCCCCAGCCGCGCACCGGGTCGGACAGGCCGGCGAGCGTGTACAGGACCGTGTCGATGTCCGGCGAGACGTGCAGCCCGTAGAAGACATCGTCGTCGGCCGTGTTGACCACGATCGTCAGCTGCCCACGCGGCACCAGCGGGGCGAGCCCGCGCAGCAGGCGCGCCGCACCGACACCGCCGGCGAGGACGGTGACCTTGCCGTGTCCCCGGCGACTCACGCGCCTGGGACGGCTGCGTGAGCGGCCGAATACGCCGCGGTGGCGACGTACGGCTGCGCCGGCAGCTCCTTGTAGAGCGTGGTGCGCTGCCGCGGGATCCGGCCCATCGAGCGGATCAGCTGCTCGATCTCCGCCGCGGACGTGTACTCCCCTGCGTCCGCGCCTGCTTCGCGCGAGATGCTCTCCTCCATCAGCGTGCCGCCGAAGTCATTGACGCCGGCCGCGAGCGAGAGCGCGGCGAGCTCGTGACCGAGCTTCACCCACGAGGTCTGGAGGTTGTCGATCGTGCCGCGAAAGAACAGTCGGCACGCGGCGTACATGCTGAAATCCGCGGCTCCGTTCGCCGTGGGACGCACGAGGCCGCGCTGAAAGAGGGCGGTGTTCTGATGGATGAAGTGCAGCGGGACGAACTCCGTGAACCCCCCGGTCTCCTCCTGCAGACGCCGAACCAGGGCGAGGTGTGCCGCGACGTGCGCGGTGGTCTCGACGTGGCCGTACATGATGGTCGCCGTGCTCGGAACGCCTACCCGGTGCGCGGTGGTGACGATCTCGATCCACGTCGCGACGTCGACCTTCTTGTGCGACAGGATCTCGCGCACCTCGTCGTCGAGGATCTCGGCCGCAGTGCCGGGGATGCTGCCCAGCCCGGCGTCGCGCAGCATCGCGAGGTACTCGCCGTACGGCATGTTGGTGCGCCGCGAGCCGTACATGATCTCCATCGGCGAGAACGCGTGCACGTGGATCTGCGGAAACGCGCTCTTGATGGCGACGAGCATGTCCCGGTACGTGAACGCGCCCATCTGCGGGTTGATCCCGCCCTGCATGCAGATCTCGGTGGCGCCGCGCTCGACCGCCTCCGCGACCTTGCCGAGAACCTCGTCCGTGCCGTGGTTGTACGCGTCGCTCTCCCAGCGCTGGCGCTTGAACGCACAGAACTGGCAGTTCACGAAGCAGACGTTGGTGAAGTTCACGTTGCGGTTCACGACGTACGTGACGACGTCGCCAGCGTCCTCGCGGCGGACCTGGTCCGCCGTGGCGACGAGCGCGCGAAGGTCGCCACCCGTGGTCATCAGCAGGCGCTCGACCTCGTCTTTCGTCGGGGCCTGCCGCGCGAGCGCGCGCTCGAGAATGCCCGCGATGTCGGTCGTCGCCTCGGCGACCAGCCGGTCGAGCGGCGTGCCGTCCGGAAGCAGCCGCCGCACCTCGTCCGTGACCAGGTTCATGCGGCGGCGCCCTCGGTGCTGCGTGCGTCGATCGCAGCCTGGGCGGCGATCACCCGTTCGCGCAGGCCATCGTCGAGAAACCCGGGCCGGTCGACGTACTCGGGATAGATCGGCAGCCGCTCGGCGAGCCGGTATCCGGCACGCGCGCAGTCGCGCGCCAGTGCCGCGAGGTGTGGCCACGGGGCCTCGGGGTTCACGTAGTCGGGCGTGAGCGGCGAGATGCCGCCGAGGTCGTTGATGCCGCTGTCGAGAAGGTAGGCGAGACCCTCCGGGGACAGGTTCGGCGGAACCTGGACGTTGACCTCCGGGCCGAGGATCAGACGCGCGACCGCAACCGTCCGCGCGAGGTCCACCGTGTCGGGCTCCTCGCACGTCGCCATCGGGATCTCCGGCTTCGCGCGGAAGTTCTGCACGATCACCTCCTGCACATGGCCGTAGCGCTGGTGCAAGTCGGCGATCGCGAGCAGGCTGTCGACGCGATCTGCCGGCGACTCCCCGATGCCGATCAGGATGCCGGTGGTGAACGGGATGCGCTGCTCTCCGGCGTCGCGCAGCACCTGCAGTCGCAGGTCCGGATCCTTGTCCGGCGCGTAGTAGTGCGCGTGGCCCTTGCGCCGTAGCACGGCGCTGGTCGACTCCAGCATCATTCCGAGGCTCACGTTCAGCGGGCGGAGCAGGGCGAGGTCGTCCGGGCTCATCACGCCCGGGTTCGAGTGCGGCAGCAGCCCCGCTGCGAGCGCGATGCGACACGCCTCCCCGACGTAGCCGATCGTCGATGCGTGGCCGCGGCTGGCGAGGAAGGCACGGTAGCCGGGAAACGCCGCCTCGGGCTGGTCGCCGAGGCACATGAGGGCCTCGATGCAGTCGAGGTCGTGGGCGCGTTCCGCCCATGCGCGGATCTCGTCGGGTCGCATCGTCCACGCCCCGTCCTCGCCCTCGTCGCGGCGGAACGTGCAGTACGCGCAGCGGTCGCGGCACAGGTTCGTGACGGGGAAGAAGGCCTTCCTCGAGTAGGTGACGGTGCGCCCCTTGCCGGTGTCACGGAGGTCGCGCGCCAGCGCGCGGAGGGCGTCGAGAGCTTCTCCTTCGGCCCCGAGTGCCGAAACCGCGGCATCGCGGTCGATCGGCTGCCAGCCGTGCCCAGCACGGATTGTTCGGTGGGCGTCGAGTCCCTCGGTGCGCATGGACCGCCTCGCCCGCTCCGGCACGATGGCCGGACTTGGCGATCAGGCCCGATTAAACGAGGAAGTCCGACGAGTCAAGGCGCGCGTCCTGGGCCCTGCGCTGCGTAGGTGCGGCGGGACGCAACGTGATCCGGCGCGTGATGCGCACCGGGGGGAACTCCGTGTCGTTGAACAGCGACGCGAGGCGATGCACCACGTCCTCCGCGAAGCCGAAGCTCCTGAGCCCGCTCTCGAGCGGGCTGCGCGCGGTGAGCGTGAGGCAGCCGGCGCTCTGATCAGGGCGACGCGTGTCGTCGAACAGGATGACCCAGTCGGCCGGTCCGAGCGTTCGCAGGTGGTTGTCGACGTGGTTGGCCCAGGCGCTCACCTGCCGCTGCGGAACGGGAATGGGTTGCATCGTCCGCTCGATCGCATCCCACAACAGCTCGCGATCGAGCGTGACGTCCACCTGCTCGTCGAAGCCCATGCGCTCGATGCGCCAGGCGAGCGGCTCGTCGATCGACGTGCGCGACCCGATCGCCACCCCGAGTACGTCCCGATCGCACACCTCGAGCCAGCGCTCGGTCATCGGTTCGTGCCACGGGCCGCTCGCCATCGCCCGTCCGGTCGGCTCGAAGAGGCGCAGCGTGCAGCCGGCGTGGGCGGCGTAGAACGCGTCGCGGTCGATCTTCGCCTCGGGATCGAGGTCGTTGGAGTCGAAGGCCCCGGCGCGAAACGTGCTGTGACAGCGGTCGCAGTGGACGAAGAACACGGGTACCTCAGCGGGAAGCGTCGGCGAGTGCGCCGGACGAGAAGCTCGAGGAAAAGCGCGGTGCCGAGCCGGCGATGTCGCGCTGCGGGATCGTCACGCGGAGCTTGACGCGGCCGTTCGCGACCGCCTCGCGGCTGACCGTGGCGTCGAGCAGCTCCGAAGCGCGCGCGATGATCTCGCGCGCGAGCTCGGTCCCTGCAGGGTCGTCCGAGCCGACCGCCGCTCCGGGGTCGTCGAACGCCGTGCGATCGTGCTCGATCGTGAGAAGCAGCCCCGTCGCCGTGGACGACGCCGCCACCTCGACCGGGCCCGCGTCCTCCGCGGTGCACTCGTAGAGCAAGACCAGGAGCAGTCGGGAGAGAGAGTCGGGGTGCGTGTGTGCGACGAGGTCCTCGGGGCAGGACAGGATGACCGCCGGACCCTGGTCGCTCGCCTGGTCGACGCGCGACACGAGGCGCTCGAGCAGGGTGCGGACGCGAACCTCGCGCGGCTTGACGACCACGCTGCCGGAGTCGAGCTCGCCGAGGAAGAACAGCGATTCCCAGTATGCGAGGAGGCGTCCCGAGCTTTGCTGGATACGCGCCAGCGCGTGCCGCTGGTCGTCATCCAGCCGGTCCCGCGCCTCCTCGTGCAGCAGCTCGGTGTAGCCGACGATCGCGTTGAGAGGGGTGCGCAGCTCGTGCGAGAGGCTCCCCAGGAGACGCTCGCGCATCGACAGGGCACGGAGCCGCGCGCTGCGCTGCGCGATCGCCGAGCGGACCGCGGCGAGCACCTCGTCGGCCCGGTAGGGCTTCTTGATGTAGCGATGGGCGCCGAGGTTGACGCAGGCCATGATCGGGTCGTTCGCGCCTTGGCCGCTGATCACGATCGCCTCGACGTCGATGGCGGCAGAGCGGATCGCCTGCAGCGTGTCGATGCCCGAGAGGTCCTCCGGCATCGTGATGTCGAGCAGGATCAGGTCGAAGCCGCCGTCGCGGAGCAGCTCGACCGCCTCCGATCCACGTCCGAGCGTCACCACGTCGAAGTCCTGCTTGAGGATGATCTTGAGCGATTCCCGCGGGCCTTCCTCGTCGTCGACGATGAGAATTCTGGGTCTGAAGTCCATTGGCGCAGCGAACGCAGTGCACTGTACGTGCCAGCCGGTGGCACACCTCACGCTGCGCGCGATCGAGCGCCGGTGCTGCGTTGGCCGCATGCGGACGCGCGAAGCGCAAAGCAGACCGCATGGCCCGCGTTCAGAATTGACCGTACAAAAGCGTACGATCCGACCGCGCCGGACGTTCTCGTGCGGGCGTGTCCCGCGCTGGTTCCGCGCGGCGCCTCCCGACCCCGCAGCGCGTCGTAACGAACCGGGCGACGCTGCGGGCGCGACGCGTCGCTCGTTCCCTCGATCTACGATCTGGCCGCGGACCGGGGCGCGGTCGCCAATGCGCGAGGCGCTGCGCTCACTTCTCGAGGATGCCGAGCTTGTCGATGCGATACTTGAGGATGCGGCGGGTCGTGCCCAGCCGCTCGGCGGTGCGCGTCTGGTTGAACTCCGACTGATGCAGCGCCTCGACGATGATCTGGCGCTCGAACTCGTCCACCGCGTCGGACAGCGTGCGGATGCCGAGCAGCACCTCGCCCCGTATGTTGCCGCCCGCAGCGGAGGTCGGGCTCTGCCGCACGACCTCGGGCAGCTCCTCGGCGCGAACCGGACCGAAGTCCGAAAGGACGAGCAGCCGCTCGATGAGGTTCTCCAGCTCGCGGACGTTGCCCGGCCAGCGGTAGCGCAGCAGGTGGTCGATCGCCTCCGGCAGGAACGCGCGTTCCTTGACGCCGAGCTCGGCTGCCTTCGCCTGCGTGAAGTGCTTGATGAGCAGGGCGAGATCGTGCCGGCGCTCGCGGAGCGGCGGCAGGTGCAGCGTCACGACGTTCAAGCGGTAGTACAGGTCGGCGCGGAACGCGCCGGTGCTGATCGCCTGGTTCAGGTCCTGGTTCGTCGCGGCCACGATGCGGACGTCGACCTCGATCGGCTTGACGCCGCCGACGCGCATGAACTGCCCGGTCTCGATCACACGCAGCAGCTTCGCCTGCATCGCCGGCTGCAGCTCCGCGATCTCGTCGAGGAAGATCGTGCTCTGGTGCGCGAGCTCGAACTGCCCGAGCTTGCGTGAGTCGGCACCGGTGAAGGCGCCCCGCTCGTGTCCGAGGAGCTCGCTCTCGAGCAGATGCTCGGGGATCGCGGCGCAGTTGATCGCCGTCATCGTGCGGCTCGCGCGCGGGCTCTGGTAGTGCAGAGCCTTCGCGATCAGCTCCTTGCCGGTCCCGCTCTCGCCGGTGATCAGCACCGTCGTCTTGAGCGGGGCGACCTGCGAGACGGTGCGGAAGACGATCTGCATCGCCTCGGATCGTCCGACGATGTTGCCCAGCTGGTAGCGGCGGCCGACCTCGGCGCGCAGTTCGTCGACCTCGCGCTGCAGGGCCGACGTTCGCGTGGCGTTCGCGAGCACGATGCGCAGCTCGTCGAGATCGAACGGCTTCTCCAGATAGTCGAAGGCGCCCAGCTTGATCGCGGTGACGGCGGTCTTCACCGTGCGGGTCGCGGTCACGATCACCACCGGCAGCTCGGGGCGTTGCCCCTTGATGCGCTCGAGGACGGCCATGCCGTCGAGGCCGGGCATCACCAGATCCAGCAGGACCGCGTCGAACGCCTCGCTGACCGCGCGGCGCAGCGCCTCTTCGCCGCTCTCGGCGACCGACACGTCGTACTTGTCGCGCAGGACCAGGCGCAGCGACTCGCGGACACCTGCCTCGTCATCGACGACGAGGACGCGACGCCGCGTGCTGCTCCCGCGATCGCCGTCCGGCATCAAGAAGGCCTGTCCCTGGCCGTCCGCCATCGTGCCCGCTCCCCGGGCCCGCTCAGGCCCGACACCAGTCCGATCACGGCGGCGACAGTCGCAGCTGGATCGACACAACGTTGCTCTCGAGCGCGAACTCCGCCTCGCCTCCCGCGCGTGCCAGCGCGCCTCTTACCAGCAACAGCGCCAGAGGCAACCCGGATTCGCCGTCGTGCGATACGCCGCGCAGGTGCGTGATCGCCCCCGACTCTCGGTACTCGAGGCATAGCGTGGTGGGAGGCTCCACCGTGATCGCGAGGCGGCCGCGTGGCTCGATGGTCTCGGCGACGTGCCGGGCCAACGTCGCGAGGGCGAAACGGGCGTGCTCCGGGTCGGCGCTCACCCGGAGGGCGGCTGCGTCGGGTGCATCGAGCTCGACGTGCTTGCCGGCCAGCGTCGGCCATGCGGTACGCAATGCATCGCGCAGCAGCGACAGGACGTCGACCTGCTCGAGGACCGGCGCGTGCAGGCGGGCGAATGCCAGGAGACCGTCGAGGATCTGGTCCATGCGCCCGACCGCCTCTTCGGTGAGGACGCGGAACTGGTCGAGCTCCTCGGGATGGTCGCACAGCGACTCGAGGCTGCCCACGAAGGTCTTTATCGTGACCAGCGGGTTCTTCAGCTGGTGCGCGAGCTCGACCGCCAGAGCCTCGAGGGTCGGCGTCGCGGAAGCGGGCGGCACGCTCGGACGACCATCAGCGACCGGCGCTTGACGCGCCTCGTCGCCGCGGCGCGTCCGGAAGAGGCCGGGCGCGGGCAGCGTCGCGATCAGCGGCTCGTCGGCGCTGGGGCCCTCGGGCGCGCCGTCGCCGGCGGGCGGAGAGTCCGTCGCGGCCGGGGGGGCGGGCTCGCCGGGCGGCGAGGGCACGACGGTCCCGGCGGCGGACCCGCCCGAAGCAGGCGCCGAGCGAGTCTGTCTCGCTTCGTCGTCGGCGAACCCGGTGTGGAGGTCGCCGGGTGACGACCGGGTCGCTCCACCGGGAGCGTCTTCCTGCGATCGCGCTTCGCCTGCCGGCCAGGCGGCAACGTCGGGGCGGAAGCGGAGCGCGACGCCGTCGATCGTGCCGGCGGAGGCCTTGAGCAGGGTGCGCGACAGCACCGCGTCGAGCTCCGCCAGATCTCCCGGCCAGGGGTGCTCGGCGAGCGCCGCAAGCGCATCCGGCGTTAGGTCGGGCGCCGTGCGGCCGAGCTCACGGCTGAGCACCGCCAGGCGCTGCCGCGCGATGTCGGCGATGGCGTCGCCGCGCCGTGCGAGCGCCGGCGTGGCAACGGTCACCGTGCTCAGCCGCGCGAGCAGGTCGGGTCGCCAGCGGGCGCGCAGAACGTCGAGGGAAGCGTCGGTCGCGCAGACGAGGCGGTACGGCGCGCGCACGAGCAGTGCCGCGAGTACGGTCTGCGCGGCACCGTGGAGGTGCTCGATCCCGTCGAGGGCGAGCGTCGAGCGTGCGGCGCGATCGCCGTCGGGCAGTCCTGCCGGCAGCGTGCCGGCGTTGCGTCGCAGGTCGACGAACAGCAGGTCGTCACGCGCGCTGGCGCGGTGAACAGCGTCCGCGACGCGGCGGAAGGCTGCGCCGAAGCAGGCGGTGCACAGGAGAGGGAGCCTCGTCGGTGCGACGCGAGCCAGAAGGTCGAGCGTCTGCCCCGGCAGGAACCAATCGCCGCCGTCAGCGAGCGAGAGGTCGGGAGCCAGCATGGGGTCTTTCGGGTGCAGCAGTCATTCTCGCTTGGCCCCCCTAACCGACTTCCGTTTTGCCTGTGGGCGCACGCGGCGCGCAAGCGCAAACGTCACCAGGACGAACCCGGCGACCGTCATTAAGCGGCCACCGCTCGCCACGACGTGGTAGAAATCCATACGGACGCGCGCGATCTCGACCTCCTCCTGACCCGAGCTGCCGTGTCCGCCGTGCGGACGCGAGGCGCCCTGCGGGGCCGGCGACGGTGCGCGGACGATCGCCTCGTGCTCCCGCAGCCGCACCGTTCCGGTGGCCCAGTTGCCGATGCCGAGCAGCAGCAGCACCAGTCCAGCGACGACCAGTCCGCTCTTGTGCCAGCGATCGGGTGGAGTCTCGGGACGCATCGCCGAGCAAGTGTGAAACACCCCGCCGCCATCGTGCAACCCTCCGCTCGCAACGTGCAACGCGATGTTCGGGTATCCTGACCCGCGCAAGCCCGGACGGCGCCGTGTGGGTTCGCTGGCGCATGTGGTGCGCGCCTTGCTGTCGTATCGGCGCGAGGGGGTCACGGAGCCCGGCATGGGGTCGGGCCCGGGGCCAGGGGGAAACGAGGTCGGGCCGGCCGCGCGCGGTCGGCCCGCCCGTTTCGCGCGCAGCACGACGGCGAACACCCGGCGAGCGAGCGTCAAGCCAGTTGGCGAGGTTCGGACCACGGCGCGCCCGTCTGCAACGAGGCCGTGGCACCACGAGCGACCTGGCGCGGCGACGCCGGGACGGTCGCGGATCGCATCCCGGGATGCGCGTCTTGTCATCCGTGCAGCGGCGCGCGAGCGCCCGTGCTGGTAGGTCGGGGTGCGCGGGAGGCGAAGCGGCGATGCGATCGGAATCGGTGACCACGCGGTGACGGAGGCACGACCGGAAGGCCGATCGGGCGCGGGCGACCACCCCGGCAGCGCGCTGCTGGTCGAGGACGACCCGGCCTTCGCGCGCCTCGTCGTCGACGCGCTCGCGGAGCCGCCGCTCGCTCTCGCCGTGCAGGTGGCGCGCGACGTCGCGCACGCGACCCGCGCCGTGCACGAGCAGCGCTTCGACCTGGTGCTGCTCGATCGCGGGCTCCCCGACGGCGACGGTCTCGACCTGCTGCGCGAGCTACTGCGGCAAGGCGTCGCGGCCCCGGTGCTGCTGCTCACCGCGGACGCGAGCGCGTCGAGCGCGGTCGATGCGCTCAAGGCCGGCGCCTTCGACTACGTCGTCAAGTCGGCGGGCGCGCTCGAGCGCGTGTGTGCCGTCGTGGCGAGCCTGCTCGCATACGTGGCGGGGCCGGGTGCGGCGGGAGCCGCGGCGCTGGTGGGCGACAGCGCGGCGATGCGCGGGGTGCGGGAGCTGCTGCGACGCTACGCGGCGAGCCGCGCCTCGGTGCTCGTCGAGGGCGAGACGGGAGTCGGCAAGGAACTCGTCGCGCGCGCCCTGCACGTCGAGAGCGAGCGCGCAGCGGGTCCGTTCGTGCCCATCAACTGTGGTGCGCTGCCCGAGCAGCTCGTCGAGAGCGAGCTCTTCGGCCACGTGCGCGGCGCCTTCACGGGAGCGCATCGCGATCATCCTGGCCTGGTCGAGCACGCCGAGCGCGGCACGCTCTTCCTCGACGAGGTCGAGGACCTGCCGGCGTCTCTGCAGGGGAAGCTGCTACGCCTGCTGCAGGAGAGCGAGTACCGGCCGGTCGGAGCGACGCGGGCGCGCCGCGCCGACGTGCGCGTCGTCGCCGCGTCGAACGCCGATCTGCAGGCGATGGTGCGCGAGCGGCGCTTCCGGCGCGATCTGTTCTACCGCCTCGATGTCCTGCGAATGGTCGTGCCGCCGCTGCGCGCGCGTCTCGACGATCTGCCCGCGCTGGTCGCGCACCTCGCGCGCGACGTCGTCGGGCGGTCGAAGGGAGGATGTGCCGCCGTGCCGTTCGTGGCGCCATCGGCGCTGCAGATGGCGGCGCTGCGGGCGCATCCGTGGCCGGGAAACGTCCGCGAGCTGGCGAACCTCGTCGAGCGTGCGGCGGTCGTGGCGGGGTCGGTCGGGTGGCCCGCTGGGTGGAGCGCCGCGCTGAGCCAGCTCGGGGCGTGCCCCGCCGACATCCCGGTCGCGCAGGCAACGCCCCGCGACGGCGGCCAC